>Ga0207675_100003113_pt1 | contig 16272 bp, 13 predicted proteins | sample KBSSwiS42_FD_184305 | JGI IMG/M metagenome (GOLD analysis project Ga0207675, IMG submission 184305) | Switchgrass rhizosphere microbial communities from Kellogg Biological Station, Michigan, USA - KBS Switchgrass S4-2 (SPAdes) (version 2) | ecosystem: Host-associated > Plants > Roots >... | reverse complement strand
AGTACCAGGGATACGCCTCAGACATCACGCGAACGTTTCCGATCAACGGCCGCTTCACCGGCCCGCAACGTGACATTTATGAGCTCGTGCTGAAAGCGCAAACTTCGACTGTCGATCGCGTCAAACCCGGCATTTCAATGGATGAGCTTAATCAACACGCGACCGAAGTGTTGACCGAAGGCATGGTTGAACTCGGGTTGTTGTCCGGCGATCCGAAAGAGTTGATCGAAACCGAGAAACACAAGCGTTTCTATCCACACAAGATCGGACACTACATCGGGCTTGACGTGCACGACGTCGGTTCTTATCACAACGGCGATCGGCCGCGGCCGCTCGAACCGGGTATGGTAGTGACGATTGAACCCGGTCTCTACATTCCTCCGGATGCCGAAGAGGTGCCCGAGAAGTATCGCGGCATTGGCGTGCGTATTGAAGACGATGTGCTCGTGACGCAGAACGGCGCCCACGTGTTGACGAGTAAAGTGCCGAAGAGGATCGATGAGATCGAGGCGCTAATGAGCAGTGGCCGCTGAATGAATTAACTCAAAGTCATGTCCGCAGACCTGGATCGAGAGACGCTTACAAACGCGATTACCGAGACGCTAGTTGCGGTTCCCGGCGTGTTGGCGGTTTGGGAAGCGGGTTCTGCGGCCTTTGACCGACTTGACGAGTACTCGGATCTCGACATCGGCGTACTCGCCGAGCCAAATGTCAACGAGCAAATCTGGGCCAGGGTGATGGAGTTGTTTGAACAACTGGGCGGACTCGAGCTCAGTTGGCACGAACCCAACCCGGTCTTCAAAGGTCTCGACAAAAACACGTTTCGCTTTCGTCGCGCATCGCGCTGGCTGCAACTGGACCTCGGCATCTTCACGCATCCCGCACGAGAACTCTACAATCAGCCGGAACGACACGGCCGCCATCGCATCCTCTACGATCCGCAGGGACTGTTAACTCCACCACCGTGGGACGAACAAGCGCATACACTCGCGCTACGACGTGCACTGCATCACGAGATTCTTCGTTTCGCCGTCTACCACGATTTCTTCAAGAAGGAGTTGTTGCGCGAGCACACGATAGATGCGTTTCGGATGTACACCGCGTTCTGCGTTCATCCTGTCGCGTCAGTCCTCGGAATGCTGTTTCGTCCGGAACGATGGGATTATGGTCTGCGGTATTTGCACGACGATCTGCCGGCGGAGTTTGCCGAAAAAGTCGAACGGCTTTGTTTTGTCGAGAGTCCCGAGCGGCTTGAAGAGCGTGCGGCAGAAGCGCACGCGCTATTCTGGTGGGGAGTTCAGCAGTTGGCTGACAAGGGCATCGAGCCCTTGCACGAAGAAAGCTCGGACATACGGCCAGGAGAATTGGGCCAGGAGATAGTTAATACCTCACGCCGTTGATGTCGGGAGTCTTACTGTCGAAACATGCGGTGGCGTACTTACCGCGGCTGCGAACGTAGTGTAGGAAGACCTGTTGATAGCACTGTCCGGGAAACGGTTCGCGCCAGTGCACGACGTCGCAACCGAGATAGATCACGCCTTCTCCCGGATGCAGCGTGGCTTGCGAGGTTCCCCTGAGCGGGTGACCAAAGAAGATGGGCCACTCGTGATCCCCGGCCAGATTGATCGTGACGCTGACTTCGCTCGCCGGACGGTCCTTGTGCGGTTTGAGCACTTCGCCGTGCGTGTATGAGCGTGCGTAGCAGAAGGTCGGAAACAGCAAAGCTCCGACTTGCTCCTGCATGAACGGCAACTTTTCAAGCAGCAATTCGACGAGTGGCACGAAGTTGTAGACCGCCGGTGAATTCGGACATTGATCGTCGGTGAAGAGCGGGATTCTGGCGAAATAGTTTTGCAGCTCCGTCGCCAGCTTGCTTGCGCGCTCTGGTTCGAGAAACTGTTCAACTACCATATTTCCAGTCTCACGGAGTGCTTCCCTCATGGTGGACCTCCCGGGTGCCGCAGATTCTATCAAAGCCGCGCCGCATTATCGCGGTCATCTGACGCCGCTTGTTTTTGGTGAAGTTTGGGGTGAGGTTGAGTCGGCTGCGCCGGCGATTCTGTTGATTCCGGGCTTTGGCGGAGTCATTGACGAGCCGCTACGCGAGGTAGCGCGAAGCTTTTGGCGTACGGGTTTGTGTGCGCTGGTAGTTGATCGACCGCGATTCGGGCTGAGTGGAGGAGAACCTCGTGGTGAACTCGACCCGGAGGTGAACGTAACCTCGTTTGCGGAAGTGTTGAATGGAATAAATCGGGGTTCGGATGGGCAAGTCGGTGTTTGGGGCACGAGTTTCGGCGCGGCGGAAGCGCTGATGTTGGCGGAGAGAGACGCGCGAGTGAAAGCGGTTGTGGCGCAGGCGCCGCCGCGCGCGATCCGGCGTGATGTGATGGTCCAAAAGGAGCTGGAGCGAACCGTTGCGCTTGATACGCAACGTCGAGCAGAAGGACATTCGCCGAAAAGTATTCCACTCGTGAGCGACAACCCGAACGCAATCTGCGCGATGCCCGGCGCGGGCGCGTGGAATCATTTGACGAAAGTCGCAACGGAAAGCTGGAGAAACGAGATCACGGTGAGGTCCTTGTTGTTGTGTTCGCAGGTTGATAGTGCTGAACTTTTGCGACAAGCGAGTGTTCCCGTTTGTGTTATAGGCATTCGAAATGATCCCGAAGCTTTGTCTGAGGACGAGATACCCGAGACGGTCGAGAAGGTGTTCCTTGAAGGAGAGCACTACGACATTTACGGTAGCTGTCTGAACGAATCAACGAGGGCCGCAGTCTCGTTTTTCAAAAGGCAGTTTGCAAAAACATCATGATAGACGACGCTGACGTGCTGATCATCGGTTCGGGTATTGGCGGCGCTGCGATTTTTCGCAGTCTGCAAGACACGGACGCGCGCGTCGTCGTATTGGAGAGTGGCGGACAAGTGAGTCCTAACGGAGCTCACTTACGAAATGTCGTGAAGCACGATGAAAAGCACTGGCGCACACTGGTCGCTGCAATGACTCAACCGCCGGTGCGCTCGGCGAACCCACTGGCGGAGAGTTTTGCGGCGGGCGCGTTTGATGGCGTTCGTGCCGATCAGAATCCGGACGAATCGTTACCGGGTTTCGCCACCTGTTCCGCACTGGGTGGGAACAGTCTCGTGTGGAGCGGGATCGTGTTGCCACCGTCGTCGACCGCCGATACCGGCATTGCGGAAGAAAGATTTACGGAAGCTGCAAGCTGGCTGAACGCCCACGTCGTTTCCGATTCACCACGCCAGGAGTGGTTGGCGCAGACGCATGAGTTACAGCCGGTTCCGCTCGCGTGGTCTGAAGACAAAGGTTGGATTGGCGCGAACGAGATCGCGGGCCAGGGATTTCAACCGGCGCCTCAGTATTGCGTACGACGAATTGTTCACGATCAAGGACGCGCGTCGGCTGTCGAAGTGCATGTCGAGGGAGACTCAAAACCGCGATTCATTTCAGCGCGACACATCGTCGTCGCAGCGGGTGTCGTCGGAACAGTTCGGTTGTTGTGGGCGTCAGGTTTCGATCGTGATCTGCCCGGACTCGGACGCGGCATCGCTCATCATCCCGTCGCACTCGCCCAGGTAGCGATGCCGGAAGTTGACTGGTCACGACTCGCAAACCAACCCGCACTTACGAGACCCGCGGCCGCGCGCACTTTCCCGGCGCCGGCAGGCGGACACACGCTCATCATGTTTGAACCCGCGTGGATGATGGAAAACCGCGTCGACTCGCGCACGACGATCTCGATCTACGCCCACCGCACATTGCCACGCGACGCCGGCCGTCACATTTCATTCGTGCCGGAGACACTCGGCGCCGACGGCTTGCCGTTGCCTCGCTTTGTCATGCCGCTCTCCGCTGAAGAAAAAGACTGTGAACGCGTCGCCGTCGAAGAAGCTCGTGCGTGGGCCGCGTGTCTCGGGACGACTCTTCCTTCCGGCCGCGCGCGCGTCTTACCGCGCGGCGCGGATCAACATCTCGCGTGTGGCGCAAGTATTGGTGACGAGAACGATCCGTTGTCAGTAGCAGAACCGTCAGGCCGAATTCGATCGCTGGAAAACGTTTGGGTTGCAGGCGCAGCCGCCCTGCCAAACGCGGTTTCCACACATCCTGCGCAAACAATCGTCGCGCTCGCAGCAGAAACGGGACGTCACCTGAAGGCGCTATTGCTTAAAGAATGATCGAAGCCTATATTAAGCGCGGAACGGAGCAGTGACTCATGATCTCACAGTCCCCGCCCTGGCCAACTTCAGAAGACGTCGCGCATTTTGAGGAATACGGTTGGGTCACATCCCCACAGTTAATTCCCGAAGAACTGCTTGATGAAGCTGTAGAGGCCACCGAAGCCTACTACCTCGGCGAGCGCGATCATCAACTTCCGATTCAGGGTGGTTTCCTGGACTGGCGCCCCGAGCACGGCGAAGGTCTCCGTTTGAATGACTACGTTTCGCTGCAATCGGAAACTTTCCTTAAGCTTATTTCCTGGCCGGACATCGGACGTGCGGCAGCAGCATTGATCGGAGCCGAGAAGGTGCGCCTCTTTCACGATCAACTAATCACCAAACCGCCGGTGAGTTCGGGTATCAATACGACGATTGGCTGGCACACCGATAAATCGTACTGGCAGACGTGCTCTTCCAAACGAATGCTGACTGCGTGGATTCCGTTGCAGGACTCCCCGGAAGACTCCGGCCCGCTCGCCGTCGTCGATGGTAGTCACAAGTGGGAAGGCACCGACTGGATGACGACCTTTGTGCTTCAGGACTTCGCTGCGATCGAGTCGCAACTTGGTCGCGCGATCAATGCGCGTCCCATTGCGTTGCGACGCGGGCAGATCAGTTTTCATCACGCGCGAACCATTCATGGAAGTTACCCGAATCGCGGCGATCAGTTTCGCACCGCACTCACGGTGCATTTGCAGGATGATGAGAACCGCTACCAACGCGTGATGGACAGTAATGGAAGATTGAAAGTACACGTCAACGACGTGCTGTGTCGCAAAAACGCGAATGGCGATCCTGATTACAGTGATCCGAGTATCTGTCCGACGCTCTGGCCGATCTAGTCTTGAGGTGATGAACGTGACGACTTCCTTGCCAAATCGCGGTCTCCCGTTGACCCGCAAACGGTCGAGTGTATTTTCCGATCGCCGCGAACGCGCCACAATTGATCTTCTCGTCTCAGCACCTGGCCTGGCGGCCGCGGTTGCAGTTGTTCTTTCGCGTTATCACGGGCTTGAGAGCGTTCCACTCGGCCTCGGATCGAGTGAGCCTCGCGCGGCCCAGGTTGAGATGAATGCCGGCGAGTCAATGCGTGAGTTGCGTGCGCGCGTCGCAGGCACGTTTTCGGAGTTGAATGGGAGTGCGACGCCTGTCGAAGGAGCGCGTAACCCGAATTTCGACGTCAGCGTCGTTGGCGCGCCGGCGCAGACGGATTATCGCGAAGACGTTGTGCTTTATCCGAACGGGAACAACGTCGAAGTGTTGTGGCGGACAAGAGTTCTCGATGCCGATATGGTCCAACGCTTTCTCGGCCACGTCCGGGCCGCGATCGCGGCGCCTGACGAACAACTCGTCAGCGACGTTTACCTGTTAACTGAAGTGGAAGAGACGTTGCTGCGTTCGTTTGAATCGGGCGGCGAGCCGGCAAGGTCGCTTGAACCCGTTCACTTGCAGGTGCTCGAACAAGCGCGGCGTACTCCGGACACCGCGGCTTTACTGATTAACGGCCGGGAAGTGACCTATCGCGAACTCGATCGTCGCTCCGGAGCGATCGCGCGCGCTTTGGTGGAAAAGGGCGTGCAGACCGGTGATTCAGTTGCTTTGTGTGTCTCAGCGCCATCGGGCGTTTCAGCGTTGCTTGGAATACTTCGAACCGGCGCGGCGGCAGTGCCGCTTGACGCCACTTTCCCGCGCGCGCGTTTGCAGTCTCAACTCGAGCAATCGGGAGCAAGAATCGGCGTCCTTGATAAGCGAACTGCTCCCGCCGTCCCGCTTGCGGAAACTATCCTGCTCGAAGATCTTGCCTGGGAGGCTGACGAACAATTCCCCGCAGCGCAGGTCGCGGCCGATTCACCTGTCTACATACTTTTTACTTCCGGCTCGACAGGAATTCCCAAAGGAATAAAGATGCCACACCGCGGCCTCACGAATGTCGTCGGTTGGCAACTCGCACGCAGCGCTGAACGACTGCGCACGCTGCAAAGAACGTCGCTCGCCTTTGACGTTGGAATGCAGGAAGTCTTTTCGACACTTTGCGCGGGTGGGTGCCTCGTCGTGGCCGACGACGAAACGCGCGCGGATCCTTCACGCCTGCCGGACTTCATCGCGCGGAATGGCATTCAACGCGTCTTCGTGCCGCCCGTATCACTCTATCAAATCGCAGCCACGCTCGACGCGCATCCGCAATCGCTGCCGACACTCTCGGAAGTCTACGTGGCCGGTGAAGCGCTGAAGATCGATCCCGCGGTCGTGCGGCTGTTTCGCAACGTCAACGCGATTCTCGAAAACCAGTATGGACCAACGGAGACTCACGTCGCGACGACATTTCGTTTCGGTGATTCTCCACTGCGCTGGCCCACGCGTCCGCCCATCGGTCGACCGGTTCCCGGGATGGAAGTTCGCATCGTCGATGAACACGGACGGCGCGTGCCGATCGGAACCACGGGCGAGATTCTCGTGTGTGGCGCGCAGGTCGCACTCGGTTACGTTCTTGGGAAAGAGTTCATCGATGAAGACGGCACACCGTGTTACGCAACGGGAGACCTTGGGGCGTGGACGCCCTCGGGTGAGATTGAGTTTCTCGGCCGCAAAGATCGGCAGGTCAAGTCGCGCGGTTATCGAATCGAACTCGGCGAGATCGAAGTTGCGCTTCAGTCACAACCCGGCGTTCGCCTTGCGACAGTTGCCGCGCTCGGCGAGAACGGACAAACACGCATCGCCGCGTGGCTCGTTCCGGGCGAAGGTTTTGCGGGCGTGGGCAACGTGCGGAAGCGTCTGCTCGAAGTGCTGCCCGAACACATGGTGCCGGCGCTGAACGCCATGGCGACGGTGGCAGAACTGCCTTTGACTCCAACCGGGAAGGTCGATGTCGCGGCCCTCAAACCACCCGCCGAAGAAGATCTAACACTCGGCGCGAAGTTTGCTCCGACGCGCACTGAAATCGAAGCCATCGTGGCTGAGATCTGGCGACGCGAGCTAGGTCTCGATCGCATCGGCGTCGATGACGACTTCATCGAAATCGGCGGACACTCGCTGGTTGCGATCCGCATCGTTTCCCAGCTCAATGAACGTTTCGGCCTGAGTCTGCCGCTGCGACTGCTGCTTCGCGGCGGCACGGTGGCGACGATTGCAAGACGGCTCACCGACATCAATCCGCTTGAGTCCCTGAGCGATGAGCTCGTACGCTGTCCGCTGCCTGACGGTCGCGTCGTGCTCGCGCCCTTTGCGGCAGAAGCGCAGTACCTGTGGAAAGACGTCTTTGAAGAAGATAGTTACGGACCACCGGTGGTCTATAACAAAGACGCCGTCATCGTAGACGTCGGCGCGCACATCGGTCTTTACACCCTGTACGCTTTGGCCGCGGCTCCGCTCGGACGCGTGATCGCTATCGAACCTGTGCCGATTCTGTTTGAGGCGTTGAGACGAAATACAGTCGAATTTGTCGAACGGATTTCGTATCACATGGTCGCGGCGGGAGACGCGGACGGCGCCGGCACACTCACTTACTATCCAAGATTGTCGGGCATGAGTTCGCTGCGCGCCGACGCGCGTGCGGACTCAACCCTGCTTCGCCGCATCGTTCGCAACCTGCTCGAGAAACAGTCCGAGACAAACAGCCTTCTGAACGAACTCGACGAGATCGTGTCCGAGCGATTGCTGTCGCAAACGCTGTCGTGCCCCGTGCGGCGGCTGGATGGAATCCTGAACGAAGTCGCGCCCGAACGAATCGACGTTTTAAAGATCGACGTGCAGCGTTACGAAGAGCCGGTGCTTCACGGACTCGGCGACGTGTGGCCGCGCGTACAGCAGGTAGTTGTCGAAGTTCACGACGAGAACGGCGCTTTGAAACGTATCGATTCCCTGCTGCGCGATCGTGGGTTCGCGACAGACGTTCGGCAACAAGGCATTCACGTGAGTACGCCGGTGCGATTCATCATAGGTAGAAAGTGAGCACGTCTTCATTTCTCGCGCTGCGGCAGCTCACTGATTCTCTGCCGTTGTGTGACGCGCTGAACCTGGGTTACGCAGTGCTCATCGAGGGCGAGATGACCAGCGCGGCGTTGGAGCAAGCCGTTTACGAAGTCGCCGCAAGCGATCCGCTTTTGAAAAACGGTTTGGTGTGGAGTGCGGGTGGTGCAGAACGAGAACGTTTTGCTTACCTCGCCGCGGAGAATCTCTCGCGGCCGCTCCAAACATCGCAGCCATTGCGAGCGAGTCTCTGGTCCAGCGATCCGCGCACGCACTTGTTTCTTTTTTCGATTCATCACCAGGTCGCTGACGGTGTTGTACTGGATCGTCTCGCCGGCGACTTGTCGCGCAGCTTGCAGGGAAAGCCATTGGAGCCGGTTGCGGAAGCAGAGCAACGACCTTCCCTTGCACGTGCCAGGTTCAATGGCGCCGGGTTGCCGCTACCGAAGGCCGCGCCGAGCGTACGCGCCAGTTGCCGATCGATACGGCTGACTGACAAGCTCGTGCACGATCTGCACGAAGTCGTTCGTGGCTGGCGGACAACGCCTTTTGCCGCGGCAGTCGCATGTGTCGCATCGGTCATCGGCGCCTGGTCCGAAACATCGGAAGTCGGCTTGTCGATCCAGATCGCGAATCGCAACTCAGTCGCTGCGCAACGCGCGCCTGGTCCATGGTACGACCACGTCGATCTCGATATTCACGTTGACAGGGACGAGCCGCTGCGCGCCGTGCTACTCGAAGCGACCGAGCAGACTTTGAAAGCGTTGTCGATGTCTGGTAACTGGTCGATCGAACAGACTGCACCGGGCGCGGAGGTGCTGGTGGTTTACGATCGGCATCCGTTTTCAAGTCTGAAGATTCCGGGCTGCGACGTTCGCCCGCTCGCAGTGCACCGGCATCCGGTGCGAGCTGATGGTGTCGAAGAGTATCTCGTCCAGGCGGATGCGGACCTCGTGGTCTTCTTTCGCGAACAGGCGGGAGTCGTTGGTCTCTCGTTGTTTACAAAACCGGCGCGCATTCCTGACGAAACGGCGCAGTGGTTACTGAGCACCATTGGCGATGCGTTGCGAGCGCTTTGCGAAGCGGGTGAAGAACCGTTTGAACTAAGCGACCGGCTGCCGGTCACGCAGAATGCGACTGCGACAAGTTCCGCGCGGTGGCCCGAACCTAGGCTGTCAGATTTGCCGATGGTTGACGCTGTCTCGCCGGCTTTTCACTTGTGCCCGAGCACGCTCGATGCCTTCGCGAGCGACGCGCGCCAAACGCTCGACGGATGGGGAAAACCGCCATGGCTCTAAATCAATTAACGCCCGGCGAACAGGAACTGCTGCCCACCGCCAAAGACCTCGCGCACTACGAAGAGCACGGCTGGTGGATCTCTCCGCCGTGTCTCGACGACGAAGCGCTCGACGAACTTCGTTTCGGCATCGAGCGATACTACGGCGGCGAGCGCGACTGGCGCCTGCCCGTTGTTTCCGCGGCGGATTGGGATGCAGCCGACGGCGACGTGATTCGTCAAAACGATTTCGCTTCGTTGCAGGTGGAAGAGTTGCGCAATTTTCTCAGGCGTCCTCTCATTGCTGCGATGGCCGCGCGGCTGGCGGGTACGCCATCCATTCGTCTCTTTCACGATCAGATCATTTACAAACCCTCCCGAAGGCCGTTGGCTGATACTGGAGTCGGCTGGCACACGGATCGCGCTTACTGGAAGACATGCACCTCGCTGCGAATGTTGACGGCGTGGATTCCACTTACAGACGTGGACGAACACTCGGGTTCGATGATTGTGATCGACAAGAGCCATCGTTGGCCCGAAGGAGAACATTTGCGCTTTTTTCACGAACGCGATCTCGATGCGGTGCGAAAAAACTTCGACGCGCCTGGTCCATGGGAAGAGATCCCTTACCGGCTTCGCGCGGGTCAGGTCGCCTTTCATCATTGCTTGACGATTCATGGCAGTCGCGAGAACCTGAGCACGGCGCCGCGCATCGCGTGGACCGTTCACTTTCAGGATGAAGACAATCACTGGCAACTCGCGCGCAACCCTGACGGGACCACGACGCCGCACATGAACGATCTGCTTTGTCGGAGGAACAGTGAAGGCGACCCCGATTATCGAGATCCTGAGGTCTGTCCCGAACTATGGAGAGAAGCACGTTGAAACCATCGATTGAAACCGCCACCCAGGAGATTTATGCCGCCGTGGGCGAGGTCCTGGAAGTGGAAAGTGTTCGTCCGAAAGATAACTTCATCGAACTCGGCGGCAACTCGCTGCTCGCAGTGGTACTGGCGAACAGATTAGAGGAAGAGTTTGGCGTGCGTCCCGACATCATGGACATCTTTTCGTTGGAGCTGCACGAACTTGTAACGCAATTTCATCAGGCGCTATGACCGCATTGAGTCTGGAACAGATCGCGTTTGAACCCATGGCCGTGTGGGACAGATTGCACGCGGAAGGCGGCGTTGCTCACACGACTGACGGGTGGTTGATAGGAACGTACGATCTCGTCAAGGCGGGACTAAACGAGCGCGCCCTCACAACTGCCGGAGCTCTCGCAGCGCCCTTCTCCACTGAAGAGACTCGCGGCAGCGCGTACAAAGCTTTCGCACGCTTCTGGTCTAACGCAATGGTCATGCAGGAAGGCGACCGGCACGCAGTCCTGCGTGAAGCGCTGCATGCCGGTGCGCGCCGAATTAACGACCCGCACTTCAGGGAAGCTGCGCAGCAGAAGATCGCTTCATTGATTGCCGGCCTTCCACCGAACGGCGCTTTCGACCTGGTGGAAAAGCTTGCGAAGCCGGCGCCGATCGAAGTCATCGCTGAGTTGCTGGGAATGCCTGTGCACGACCTGCTAACACATAGCCGTCAAGCGGAAACGCTGAGCATGTTTATGGCCGGCGACGAGTCAGCTGCGGTTCGCAGCGGCGTTCTCGAAGCGGCAGAGCAGTTGTGGACGCTGTTTGCTTCAACCGAAGCGAAGAAGGGCGCACTGATTGACGAACTGCGAAAGAGTGACCTGCGTCCGAACCAGATCGTGGCCCAGTCAATCCTCATTTTTCTCGCCGGTCATCAAACCCTGCGAGACGCGATCTGTTCGCTCGTTATTTGTCTTTCAGACGCCACGGAATATCAATCGGCGTTGCGAAACAGATCGATCGATCCGGCGCGAGTTATTGAGGAGACGCTACGTCTCGAGTCGCCCGTGCAAGTCGCGGCGCGGACGGCCCAACGTGATCTCAGGCTTGGATCAGCGGAGATCCGCGGCTCGGATCGAGTGCTGCTTTGTATCGGAGCTGCGAACCGCGACCCGCAACGTTACTTTGCGCCCGCGGAGTTTCGCGCTGATGAGCCGCGACCGGCGAGTATCGCTTTTGGCTCCGGCCCACACACTTGCTGGGGCACGGCGCTGGCCCAACTCGAGCTTCGACTCGTGACTCAGATGTTGTTTGAACGTGGCCGCGTAACGTTGGCGGCGCCGCCTGTCCGCGAACGTAGCCTCGTGTTTCGAAAGATCAGTCAGCTCGAGGTTCAGATCGACTGAGCGACAGGATTGAGAACGCGTTCGCGGGAACTTCGCGGAACCTGGCGCTCGTGAAGACTTCGCTCCGCCACTCGCTCGGAACGGCTGATACGATGTGCGTGAGCGAAGGCAGATCTGGAAAAGGAAAAGTTGGATCTTCCGCGAGCAGTCGCGGAAGCGCATCGCCAAGCACCGTGATAAGAGCGCGACTACGCGGCGCGGAATGTTCGGTTATCACGGCGGCGAGACGCTTCCAAAGTTGTCCCGGCAGGTATTCCAAAACGCCTTCGACGATCCAGAGTGTCGGACGATTTCGGTTGTAAGACGTTTTGTCCAGGGCTTGCGTCACGCCACCCGGAATCAGCGCAACCTCGCGACGCACAGCGGGCAACTTCGGAAGCACTTTGAGCGCAAGATCGTTGACGGCTTCTGAATCAAGCTCAGTCACGATTGCGGAAGACGGAAGATCGAGCCGGGTGAAACGAGTATCAAGGCCAGCGCCGATAATGACGATCTGTTGCAGACCACCGGCGACTGCATCCGAGACCCTGCGATCGAGTTCTGAAGTACGAAGTGAAACAATGTCGGCGAACACGCGAACTAGCGGACTCGAAGGCCACGGTGGAAATAGGGCCGCAGCTTCCTCCGCTGCCTTGTCAGTAAACAACCGGTCGGCACGCCGCGACTCGGCGGCTCGCCAGAGCAACGTCATCACCGCGGAGCGCTCGACCTGGTTCAAATGTGACCAGTCAAACATGGCTATAGAATAGATGGAGAGCAAGGTTATATGAAAGCTGCCCACATCCAGCTTGTCGACCTCCAGGTCTATGAACGTCTCACACCGTTGGCGGCGGGCCTGATGGCTGCGACCGTGCTCGACGATCCACATCGTGCTGCGCGGTGCGATATTTCCCTGCGAACGTGGACCGTGACCACCAAAGCAGAACAGATCGCCGCGGCGATTCTTTCAGAGTCATGCGATCTCGTAGGGTTCAGCACTTACGTTTGGAATGCGCGCCTTGTCAGAACGGTGGCCAGGTTGCTTGCGAGTGCTCGACCGTCGTTGCCGATCCTCCTCGGTGGACCGCAAGTCGTCCACGGCGCAAACGCGTGGAAGGGCGTAGCTCCAAATCTCATCATTTCCGACGGCGAAGGCGAACCGATTCTCCTTGACCTCGCGACCAGACTTATCGGCGGCGATCATTTACCTGAAGCCGCGGGAATCAGTGGTTATTGGGAAGGCGCGGCGATTGGTCCGCGTCCTCCCGCTGTCGTCACGGATCTCGATCAGGTGCCGTCGCCGTTTCTGATGGGACTTTTCCGATCGGGCCAGTACACGCAGGCGATTCTTGAAACCAATCGCGGCTGTCCGTTCTCGTGTAGCTTCTGTTTTTGGGGATTGGGATCGAAGCGCATGCGCAAATTTTCCGATGAACGCGTGCGCGCTGAGCTCGATTGGATCTTTCGCGAAAACATTCTTTCAGTTTTTGTGGCGGACGCGAACTTCGGGATGTATCCGCGTGACGAAGAGATTGCGACAGCTCTTGCAGGCAATCGTACGAAGCGCGGCACTCCGCTGGTTGTTTCATTCAATTCGATGAAGAATCGTCCGGAGCGAATGATCTCTATCGCGCAGATCGTAGGCAATGCAGGCCTCGCCACTACGCAGTCAATGGCGATCCAGTCGATGGACGAGATCACGCTTGCGAACAGTGGTCGCGGAAACATTCGCGTTTCGGCTTACACGACGGCGCTCCAACAATTAAACGACGAAGGACTGACTACCTACATCGAACTGATCTGGCCGCTACCCGGCGAAACGCTCGCGTCGTTTTCCGAGGGACTCGACGCATTGTGCGCGATGGGCGCGCCGAGTTTTGTTGTCTATCCGTTACTCGCACTGCCAAACACCGAAATAGCCGAGCAGGCGCAAAAATTTGAACTCGAACTCACAGCGAGCCGTGAAGATTCCGCCGGCGAGTATGTTTATGTGACCGGCACGCGGGAGGTGTCGCCGGAAGATTACCGAGAAGGACTGTGGCTTGTGCTGGCGTTGCACCTGCTTTACAACAGCCACGCGCTATCGGGTACTTTCGAGTTTCTAAAAGAAAAGGGCGTGCGCCACCTCGACGTGCTTTCGGCATTCGCGCAATGGGCCAGGAACGTTTCTGACTTTCCGCTTTTCGAACGTCATCGAAAAGCTGCGGAGACCGTCGGTCATGCTGCATGGGCCTACTGGGGCGCTGTCGCATTTGAAGCATTACACAAAGAACGCGAAGAGTTTCTGTCGGTGTTGGAGGATTTCTGTCGCACGCAAAGCTGGTGGGACGACGAGGCGCAGGTCAACTTCGAACTCGATCGTCTGATGCTCCCGTTTCTGTTCTCGAACACACATTTAACTGCATGGAAGGGCAAACACGTTGACGCGCGCATTCGCGGGAAACGCATCGAGGCAGCACTTTCAGATCACGCGCGACAGTTTCTGAGTGCGCGTCTGCATCGTCCGATCTCCTCCACGATCGAACTCAATCCGTGGCTCGGTCAACTGCCGGTTTTCGAGAACGACAGCTCATTCACGACCGCTTACGATTACGCGTATGGACAAATGCAACGAATCGTTCGTTTCATACCGCAACTAGTTGGGGAATCTTACGTAATGCTTGCACCACAAACGGTTTAGTGACATTATGACGCCGCGAAAATCAGGCTACCACATTAACGATCCCTCGTATCCTTACTGCGGACTGAATCGTGTTCAACTGACATCGGCAAGCTTCAATTCCCTGGCGCACTTCGTTTTGAGGAGCAAGCGTGGCTGAATTCAACGGTAAGTTAGTTCTGACGCCAACCCAGGTTAGGCTACTCACGGAACGCACCGCCGGACCAGGTCCACGCCCGCTTGTCGTCGCCCTGGAACTTGATGGACCAGTCGATGCCGATCGCCTGGATGAAGCGTGGCAGGAAGTTCAGCGGCGCCATCCTTTTTTGCGTCTTCGGCTGGACTCGTCGCGTCCTTATGCGTCGGACGACGTGCGTCCACTCGTGCGCGGAGACATTCCCGGAGCGCGCCAGAGTTATCAAACAGACCTCGCGCGGATTTTGGCGGCGGCCACCAGGCCAAGAGATTTTTCGGTTGAAGGTCCCGCGGAAGGCGTGTTGATCCGCACCGGGCCTGAAGCAAGCACGTTGGTCTGTAGCATCGATCACCTGGCAATCGACGGCTGGAGTTTTAATATGCTCGCGCGTGAGTGGACTGCCCTCTACAACGGGAAGCCTCTGCCGCCGCCGATCGATCCGCTGCCGGTAATCGAGAAATACAACGAGGCGCAGCACAACTCTCTTGAAAAAGAGATCCGGGAACTCCGCGAGGAGTTTGAAGGTGCAGAACCTTTTGCGCTCCCACACTCAATGGCTGATTGGGCCCTGCAAGAAGTAGAACTGCCTCGCGACGTCGCAATCGATACACGACGAGCAGCAGCAAAGAAACGATCGACTGCGTTTGCTTTCGTACTGGCAGCACTCGGTCGTGCGCTCACCATCAATCACGGAACACAGGACGTAATCGTTTCCACCCACGTTGCCAATCGTGTTGTACCGCAGAGTGAGTCCGTTGTCTGCGCCGCTTACAACACAGTCCCGATTCGTCTTTCAGCCGCGTGCCGCGACGATATCAACTGCTGGATCGCGAAGGCGAAGGAAGCGAGTTTGCGAGCACTGAGACGACAGCACGTTCCCTTTGCGCTCGTGCATCAGGTTTTAGCTCCGCACATTTCGAGAGAGGCGCTTTCACGCGTAATGCTCACCGTGGACGAGCATCCGTTCATCGGATTTGTTCTGCCGGGAGTCAGAGTCAGCGAAGCCGCCATTTCTGACCTGAAACGACTTGCCGAGGGACCGAACGCGCCGCTGTTTTCAACTTCTTCCAGACCATGGCCCGCGGGAATCACGGTCTCGTTTCGCGAGACGTGGGAATCATTACAGCTCTACGTGCATTACGGACAGGAACTCGGTCATCGCGGCGCAACAATGTTGCTGGGCCGCGTTACCGAAGGATTAGCATTATTAACTGACTCAAATAATTAGGAAGGAACCAATGGCTGAATCAAAATCCCACCTTGTCGCCCGGGCCCTTCTTGAACTAGCGGAGAAAATCTCCCCTAGCAGTCGAGAGGCTTCCCTTGCTGATTTGCTTGGAACGCGCGCCGAAGCGCCAAAACGAGACGTCAGCGACATTGCCGCCATGATTCGCGCGCTGTGCCCGCCGGCCGCACCGACGACACGCGCCGAAGACGTGGCAGCGTTAATCAAAGCGTTGTGTCCGCCTCCGCCGGCGGCGCGTGATAACACGGCTGACATCATCAGCCTGCTGAAGCAAGTTTCTCCGGCCGATACACCAGGTGGTCGCGCTAATTTAGAGGCGCTGATCCGTGCCTTGTCGCCTGTGCCTCCGACGGCTGACATTGCGGCGGTGACTGACGTCCTTAGTCGTTCCGACGCGGACAGAATCATCCAAGCACTCGGTCCGGCGGAACAACAACTTGGGTCCGCGCTG
>Ga0207675_100003112_pt1 | contig 16274 bp, 20 predicted proteins | sample KBSSwiS42_FD_184305 | JGI IMG/M metagenome (GOLD analysis project Ga0207675, IMG submission 184305) | Switchgrass rhizosphere microbial communities from Kellogg Biological Station, Michigan, USA - KBS Switchgrass S4-2 (SPAdes) (version 2) | ecosystem: Host-associated > Plants > Roots >... | reverse complement strand
GGCGGCGGCGACCCGGCGACTCTTTTTCCCGCCTGCAGCCTGGACGGCGGGGGGCTAAAGGAAGGCATACGCGATCACCGTTGTTACCCACAAGTTACCCATGACGATCTACCTCAGACTTCACAAGCTCGATCAGACCATCTAACTTGCTGCTTTTCCTATGGAAGTCTGGAGCGGGCGAAGGGATTCGAACCCTCGACCCCAACCTTGGCAAGGTTGTCTCACCGCGTCTTGAGCGTTACTGATGTTATGACTGTTGGCGGTTTTCTGCCAATGAGCAGACTTCCCTGTTTCTGCCGTTTTATGGTGTTACCTCACATTATTTCCGCTTCGAGTGGGGAAAAAATACCGTTGCTCTAGGCTGCCTCATGAGCAATACCGCACCAAATTCCCCGCTCGGTCAGCTAACTTGAGCGCCTCTAAGAAGTTCCGATCGAAGGAGCCGCCATACCGGCCCGGCAGTGAACGAGCAGAGGAATCAAACAGAAAAGCAATAGATTGAGGCGTAGCCTTATCCTTTGCCATTACCTTATGCGCGTGAGAAAACGAGCCAGTTCCTCATCTTCTCCAGTCACAAACGGCGTGGCTTGACTGGTTGCAAGCCATGCGATTCTAATTTCCATTTCTGGTTCGAAAATCAAGTCCTTGACCCATGGGTCGGCATCTGAAGGCTCTTCACCAAACACATCAAATCGCCGCTTCTCGTATCGCACCTCCCCTACTCCAACCCGTGCGAATTTTTCGGCGAATTTGCGAGTGATTGCGTAAGAAAGTTCAATCGCGTCGGAAATTGCGAAGACTGCTTTTTGCTTCTCAGGCGTCGGATCGTGCATGCAGCCGGGCTTGGCCATGCAGAACGCATACGTGGGAGGCTGGACAATTCGGGTCGTCACATTAACCGCCAAATGGGCGTCAATGCCGAGCCGCCTCATAGCAACTTCTGACGCAGGATCTCCTTTGAACATGGGTTGGCTGGAATAATATTCCACACCTCCGTCTAAGGCGTCAGCTCTGCCGTTCTCTAGCTGCTTATACCCTGCTAGCGTTCCAATCAGGAGCGATCCACGTTCCACAGCGTCCGCATGTTCCGCGTCCACCATTTTCCATGCTGGCATGACCAAGCCTTTGGGAGGCAGAATATTAGGTGGCTCGTTCATAAATTTGTCCACCAACTTCATCCTTCGAGAAAAACCAATGTGGGGTAATTCATTCCAACCCGGTTGGGCTGGCTTAAACAGCAATGTGCTCAGCTAGTCGAGAAGCTGGCGGCGATTGGCGTTATGGACTCTGAGCCGAATATCAGGAACAAGCTCAGCCGGGGAAAATTCACAGCGGTGTTTCTAATACAATGTCTGGAGGCAATCGGGGCATCATCGCTGCGGCTATCTTCGGATTAGCTAGCACATGCTTCGGGTTAGGGGCATTCGTTGCGCTAGAGGGGTCTTATCAACCAAGTAGTTACCCCAAATACCGTGAGCGCGCTCCCGATAAGGGCGACGGCACCAATAAGGCGGTTGCTGATAAGGCGATCCAGCCCCCTGAAGAAAAGCAACCATGCACAGAGCCATATGGGCGAGAGGAATCCGATCTGTGCGCACAGTGGCAGGCGGCGGATGCCGCGAAGAAGGCCGCCGACTGGGCTTGGTGGCAAATGATCTTCAGCGGCCTTGGCGTGTTGGGAATTGGCGTAACGCTGTGGTTTAATAAGCGCGCCATTGACATCGCTCTTGGCGCTTCCGATGACATGGAACGATCGCTCGCCATTGCCGCTCAGGGCGCTCAGGGCATGCAAAGCGCTGCAACCGCCATGCGGCGGGTTGCAATAGTAGGAAGAGAGCAGCTCGACCATGCGCGAGATTCCGCCAACCGCCAGTTGAGGGCCTACATAACGACCGAAGATCACGCTATCGCTGGATTTTGGCGCAATGGTCCAACGGTCTTCCATTTGAAGGTTTGGAATCGCGGGCAAACGCCAGCCTATGATGTCCGAATATGGTCGATCGTCACGGGCACCCAAGGCGATCCCGATCGCGCCAAAATTTTTAAAGTGGTCAACGATAGCTTTCGGCAATCCGCAGCCGTTATTGGACCTGGTCAGGCGATTGTGCATGACAACGATTGCCAGGCTCCGCTCAATGGTGATTCCTATGCATCCGTAGTGATGGGCGGGGTCAAATTTGTGTACGCGGGTGTCGTTACCTATCGCGACGCCTTTGGGAAAAGGCACTTCACTACCTTCAAACAATTCTATGTCGGCAACGGAAATTGGGATACGCGGGCCGATGATTTGATGGCTTGCGGACGCGGGAACATAGCTAGCTAAGAACCATCCCAAAAGAGCGGCGATCACCTACCGCACCCCTTGGTGCGTTTGATACATAATGCCGGAAAACTGGAGCGGGCGAAGGGATTCGAACCCTCGACCCCAACCTTGGCAAGGTTGTGCTCTACCCCTGAGCTACGCCCGCTCTGGCGTTTCGCTGCACGGCGGCAACGATTGGGTGCGCGCTCATAGCGCGCATGGCAAGTGGCGGCAAGGGCCGTTTTGTTCAGCTTCGACAGGGCAACCTTCCGGTGCCTTTTGGCTCAGCGGATCGTGATCCCAGTTTCCGCTCGCTTCAACCTCAAGCGCAAAATGACCCGTCGGTAATAATATGGGCAAAGTGGACCGTGATCGTGTGACGAATGGAAAGTGCCGCTTGGGCATCGACCGGATCGGGAAGCACTGCGCATCGACGATGCGGGGATCTTGGTCGTGAGCCCGCCGCGGGATCAACTACCCAATTGAGGCTACGACTCTCACGTTATTCTATAGATTGTATCAATAGGTAAAGGGCGGTCGTTTCGTCCCTCATTTGGACATTGTTAACTACGATCGAAGGTGGCGGCCGCTCGCACGCCACGTAAGCATGGTGACGAGCCAGCTCGCTACGCTGCTGGCGCACGAGCCGGGGGCATCGGGGGACCTCCCGGCTCGACCAGTAAGCGCTGGTTCAATGCCGAGCGACGATAACAGCTTGCAAAGGATAGGATTTGGCCAACCATGAGGTACGAAAGCTCCACCTCTCATAAAGCCGCTCACGATCCGCTCGAGGTGCAATCCTCGACTCAAACGACGGCGAAGAAGCGCGCTGAGCACCTTGAGCTTGCAGATAGCCTGGAACGAGCGGGCCGCGTCGCCTGGCGCTGGTTGCGCAATGATGAATCCGCTTGGGAGCGGGCAGTTACTTTGCGGATGTTGGAAAGGCTATCTCGTGCAGCCCGTGATCTCCGCGCCAGCGTAGAACCAGATGCGGAAAGCGATGCCGGGTAAGTCTGTCGAACTGATTAGGTGCGGACCAATCGCAGGCAAGTAAGAAGCTGTCGCGTGAAGCCTTCTGGTTTCCAGCGCGGAGAAGAAACGGTACCAATTGGTCTTCGCACAGATATAAGGGCCACGACCACCGGGGACCAACCCGCTGCCGTCTGCCCAGGGGGGCCCAGGTGCAGGCGGTGTGGCCGTGGCCACCGCGACGGCGGGACGTACCGGTAACCCGACGCATCCTCTCCAATTGCCGTTTGGCCTTGGCGCACGACGCGGCTGTTTTCTAACGCTCGCAAACTGCGAAAGTTGCACGGGCGCGAGCGTCGATCCGGCGAACAGGCCTAAAATAGCCCTGTACTGAACATCGCCATCACCATTCGTAAACACCACAGGGGCTATATGCGCGGGCGGGTGGCAGTCGTGTACCGTCAGCCCTCGGGCCGGGAGGTCGCTTTGGGGCCTCCCGCCTCGATCGACCCTCCCAGAGCTTAGCCCTGAGGAACTCTACGCCTTTGGCCCGCGCATCCGTTCGCGTCGCTTGAGCTCATCATGGTACATATCCGCTAGCAGGAGATGCGCTTTTCGTGCGGCATCACTTTGTGCATGCACAGCCCGCTCAAGCTCGGCTTCTTCCCGGCGACGATAATATGGCACGTCTTTCTTCTTGAGCATGCGACCTCTCCCGGCTCGACTCGGCCTGTTGACGAAAGAAGGGTGCGACTCTTCCGTCTGGCGCGTCAATATCTCCGGTTGTCAGGTCGGACTTTAGCGTGGTGGCGCCGGCTCATCTTCGATCTTGTGGTTTAGCAGCCGCTCCAAGGTCGCGGACGCACAATCGCGCGCCAAGCTTTCCAGTTCCTTGGCCACCGGCGAGGGTGCCGCACGTTCCGCGCCGTTTTTGCTGCGCAAAGCGATATCATAGAGCTTTGCGGTGATCGGCTCGGCTAGCTCGGTTTCCGCCTTCAGCAGGCTATCCAGCACGGCCTCATGAAGGGGCGTATCGAACTCCAGGCCTGCAAAGGTGTCACGGTTCCAAACAACGCGGCTGGGTTGGGCGGCAAGACGGCCCAGATACAGCCATGCGCTCGGAGCAAGCCTTTGCGCACTGGGGAGTTCTATCCGGCACCCATGTGTTGAAATGTCGATGACCCGGATGGGGATGCGGTGCGCGCCGTTCTGCCGCAGAAATGCCTGCACCTGGAATGCGATGCGGGGAACTCGCCTGCGTTCGGCCTGACCTTCGCCAAATGTCATTTTTCCTCGACCCGAAATTTCCGGCCTGTTTAATCTTGAATAGTAAAACAATCCTTGCACCGCAGGAGGTCGACCTCGACGCACGGGGAGTTCGGCAATCTCTGCGGTTGAATGTTGAAGGTCTGAGAATCCAAAGCTCTGGCGCGATCGATGCCGCCATTGAGCATCCTCTGCCAGCAAGCCGCCTGGCGACCAGACCCCGTCGTCACCATATCGGCGTGAGCACCATGATCACCGCTCAATCCGACCTTTTTGATCGATCCCCGGTGCTGCCGGGTCTGTCCTTGGCCGAGGAGTTCATCACGCCTGCCGAAGAACAGGCATTGATTGCCAAAATCGACGCCGCCGACCTCTCGCCCTTCCGCTTTCAAGGTTGGACAGGCAAGCGGCTGACAACCTCGTTCGGCTGGCGCTATGATTTCGATAACGGACGGTTCGGCCCGGCCGATCCGATCCCTGACTGGCTGCTGCCCGTGCGCGAAGAGGCCGCTGCATTTGCGGGCCTGGCTTCCGACGATCTCGTTCAGGCCCTGCTGATCCGATACGACCCTGGCGCGGGCATAGGCTGGCATCGGGACCGGCCGGTGTTCGAGCATGTCGTTGGCATATCATTGGGATCGCCAACGCCCTTGCGCTTTCGTCAGCGAGTGGGTGGCGGTTTTAAGCGCATGACTGTGCTATTGCCGCCGCGCTCAATCTATCATCTTGCCGGAGAGGTTCGGCATCAATGGGAGCACAGCATCGTTGAGGGGACGGAGCGGCGATGGTCAATTACGTTCCGTAGCCTTGCCGGCCCCAAATCATAGCTGGCAAAGCCAGCATGTCCTGACGCTGTCACCGCAACAGTTTAGTGCCATTTTCGAGGAAGAACTGTTTGGCCTTACTGGCGAACAAGGCGAGCATAGGCGGCAGGTCCAGCACGGCCCGCACGCGATCGTCGAACACGTCCAACTTCGCCGCCATCTTTTGACCCATTGCCTGAACGGTGAAGGCTAAGGTGTCTCCATCCCAGTGATGTTCGGTGACAGTCGATCCGGGTATGAATGATGTCAGCTTGCCGACGCCCTTTTCAAGCCGCTGCTTGGCATCAGCCCGGCCGAGCTTGTGGGGTATCTCGACGGTGATAGGTCCCGTCATGCCCTCACCGCTTTGGCGGATTGGCGCAGGGCAGAAATTATCGATGTCTCCACCGGCAGTTCCTCTAACATAGCGGATCAACACGTCACCGGGCTCTTATATCCGTGACCAGCTGCCCTCCCCTCATCTGAATTATTTGCGCTTGAGAGGTTCCGCAACGCCTCGACCATCAATCATGGCCGAAACAGACCGGTAAAAGGGGCGGTTGTTGACGAACGGATCGCCGCCGCAGGTCTAGCTGCGGACCGACCGCCCCGTCAGCTGCTCAGTTATCTGTTCCCGGCGGCCGTATCGGGAAAGGTAATGGCGCCACGGGAATGCCATCCTCGATCAGACTCTTGGCCTCGTCGGCCGTCGTCTGGCCGTAGATCGGGCGGTGGTCCAGCTCGCCAAGATGCATCGAGCGCGCTTCGTCGGCAAAGCGGCGCCCGACCCATTCGGCGCTTTTGAGTGCCTCGGCCTGGGCTTGAGCGAGCGCGGTAAGCGCCGCCTTCACCTGTTCGGGCATGACCTGCTCATTCGCCATCGGCACAGCTTTGCTGGAAGCTGCCGGCGCCGGCAGCTGTTGATTGCCCTTGCGCGCCAGCCGCGGCGCCATGACCGCCTTGTCGACCTCAGACGAATTGCAAAGCGGGCAGGTTACCAGACCGCGCGAACGCTGATCCTCATAGTCCTGGCTCGATCCGAACCAGGCTTCGAATATATGGCCATTGGCGCAGCCGAGATCGAACACGATCATGATGCGACCTCGACCGGCCCGATCGGGCGACGATGCTGGAGCGATGGCACGCGCATGCGTACGTCCGACGTCTTGGCGACATCGATTTCGGCATAGCCGAGGCCGTTCGCCTCTCCCATGTCGAGCGCGATTTCACCCCAGGGATCGATCACGAGCGAGTGACCATAGGTGGCGCGTCCGTCCTCATGCGCGCCGGATTGGGCCGCCGCAATCACCCAGCAACTCGATTCGATCGCGCGCGCGCGCAACAGGACATGCCAATGCGCCTTGCCAGTCGGAACAGTGAATGCCGCAGGCAGCGCGAGCATGGCCGCACCGGCATCGCTGAGCGCACGAAACAGGTCGGGAAACCGTAGGTCGTAGCAGATGGCCAGGCCTAGCCTTCCCCAGGGGGTATCGACTGCGACCACCCGCTCCCCGGGGGCATAAGCCGCGGATTCGCGCCAGCTTTCGCCGGTGGGGAGATCGACGTCGAAAAGATGGATCTTGTCATAGCGCGCGCGGATATCGCCGTTGCCGTCGATCACGAAGCCGCGATTCACCAACCGGCCATCGGCACGCTCGCCCCGCAGCGCCAGCGATCCGAGGTGAACCCAGATGCCGGCTTCGGCAGCAGCCCTCCTCGCCGCGCCGAGCACCGGATCCTGCGCTTCCGAGGAAAGATGCTCTGCCGCCCGCGCGCGATCGCGATCGAGCAGGTTGCTCATCTCGGGGGTGAACAGCATGTCCGCACCCTGCGCCGCGGCATCAGCAATCGCCGATGAAATCGCCTTGGCGCTGGCGTCGGGATCGATGCCGGTGCAGGATTGGAGAAGAGCTGCGCGCATCAGGCTCCCAGCATTGCATCGAGCTGGCCGGCGCGATCGAGCGCGGCGAGCTCGTCGGAACCGCCTACATGCCGGTCATCAATAAAGATCTGCGGGACGGTGTAGCCGCCGTTGGCGCGCTCCAGCATCTCGGCGCGTTTGGGCCCGCCGAGGCTGATGTCATACTCCTCGAAGCTAGCGCCCTTCGATGTGAGCAGCGACTTCGCGCGCGTGCAATAGGGACAGAACATCTTCGTATAGATTTCAACCTTGGCCATCGGCGCTCATCATTTCATGTCCTGCCTACTCAGTTGTTATCGCGAACCGGCGTTGTCAATGCTGCGCAGCACCCGCGACCAACAACAGACGCGGACTTGCGCGGCTCCGGCGCGCTTCAAGGCTTTTGCGCAGGCATTGACGGTCGCCCCTGTCGTATAAACGTCATCGATCAGAATCACAGGCCTGCCTTCGATGCTGGCGCGTTGTCGGGGGTCGACACGAAACGCGCCGCGCACGGCCTTGCGCCGCTCGGCCGGCCCCAAGCCGCGCAACAGGGGCGTGGCCTTGGTGCGCTGGAGCAGATCCGGGCTGAACGCGAGGCCGCTATCTTTTGCAAGCTGTCGCGCGATCAGCGCCGCCTGGTTATAGCCGCGCCGCCACAACCGCCAGCGATGCAGGGGCACCGGTACCAGCAGGACATCGCCTGCGTCCTCGATCAGCCTGCGCATCTGCCGCGACAAGGTGATGGCGACGCCCGGTCGACCCGCATATTTGAGGCGAAGCGCCAGTGCGCGCGCGATGTCGCCATAGGCAACAGCGGCGCGCACGCCATCCACCGCCGGCGGATCGGCGAGGCAGGCGCCGCACAGCGCCTCGCCGCCAGGGTCGAGCAGGAAGGGCTCGCCGCATGCGCGGCATGCGGGACCGTTCAGAAAATCGAGCTTTTGCCAACACTCGACGCAGAACAGATGATCAGCGAGGGTAACGATGCCGCAAGCAGGGCAGCGCGGCGGGAGCGCGAGATCGAGCACGCGCCGCAAAGGCCACTGAAGTCTACTGAGCAGCGTCTGAGCCATTGCAGCCATGGCCGCTTGTCCACGGCGGCGGCACGCGGCACAAGCCCTTCATGGTCGTTCCCGAAATCTTCGATCGCCGCTTGCGCCGCGCGCGGCGCGATCGCGCCGCCGGCGGCTTTGCCGATCATGCCTTTTTGCTGGATTATATGATCGAAGGCCTGCTCGATCGGCTGGATGTCGTGACCCGCCCCTTTTCGCACGCACTGGATCTGGGCTGTCATGATGGGCGGCTGACGCGCATGCTGGCCGCGCGGTCGATCAATGTCGTGCCATGCGATGCCGGCCTGCACTTTGCGACGATGGCCGGGGGAATTCAGTGCGACGAGGATCGTCTTTCCTTCGCCGATCACAGCTTCGATCTGGTGATGTCGGCGGGCGTGCTGGATCAGGTCAACGATCTCCCTGGCGCGCTCACGCTGATCCGGCGCGCGCTCAAGCCCGACGGACTTTTCCTCGGATGTTTCGTTGGCGCGGGCAGCCTGTCGAAACTTCGCAAAGGGTTGATGGAGGCCGACCTGGCGCTGGGCACAGGCATCGGCTCACATATGCACCCCGTGATCGACGTGCGCGCCGGAGGCGACCTGCTCGGTCGAGCTGGCTTCGTTTTGACGGTGGCGGACGTCGAACCGCTCAAGGTGCGCTATTCCCACCTCCTGGACCTGATCCACGATCTGCGCGGCATGGCGATGACCAATCTGCTGGCCGAACGGAGTGCTCCCGCTTTCGGCAAGCGCCGGCTGCCTGCGCTCATCGACGCTTTTGGCAATCAGGCCGACCCCGACGGCAAGGTTACGGAAACCTTCGAGCTAATCTATCTCACCGGCTGGGCGCCCGGGCCGAACCAGCCTCAGCCAGCCAAACGGGGAAGCGGCCGGCAATCGCTGGCACACAGCTTGCGCCCCTCGATCAAATAAGCGCATCGAGCAAGCCGATCAGCGGGAGGTCGGCTGGCGGCATCGGCAGATCATGAAGCTGAAGCGGCCGCACCCACCGCAGGGCCGCCGCGTCAAGCGCCTGGGGTATGCCCTGCCACTTACGGCAAACATATAGAAGCAGGAGGATCTGCCGCCCGTCCTCCATGGGCGCGGTGCCGAACCCTGCCGGCGCAAGACATGCGGTTTCGGTGGAGATGCCGAGCTCCTCCTTCAACTCGCGCACCAGCGCTGTTTCGGCGCTCTCGCCGCGTTCGATCTTCCCGCCTGGAAACTCCCAAAGCCCGGCCATTGCGCGACCAGCCGCACGTTGCTGGATGAGAACCCGTCCGTCTGCATCGACAAGCGCGGCTGCCACGATCACAAGCAAATCCGGCATATCGGCCATTGCCCTCCAATAGATTTTGTTAACCCCGAAACGATAGGCCTTTGGGTGGGGCAGTGTGGGACGGCCGATACAATGTTGGATTGGGGACGCAAGCTCAAGGCTGACGACAGCGGCGCAACCGCAGTCGAATATGGGCTCATCCTTGCCCTGGTCGTGCTCGCCACGATGGCCGCGATCGTCAAAGTGGCGAACGGCACCATCGGCATGTGGAACAATGTAGCCACCGAAGTGACCAAATATTGAGCGAAAAAGAGTCCTAACGCCACGCTCATCACCTTTTCCACCCGCGTTAAAACTTTGGAAACTCCTTCGGCTCTATTTTCGTATGGCTTGCCGAACCTCGCAAAGGGGGCGCGGTTGGCCGGGAACATGAATTGGGCGTTGAACAAGGAGATTATCATGCAGTTCGTTCGTAACATTCTGAAGAATTCCAAGGGCGCGACCGCCATCGAATATGGCCTGATCGCTGCTCTCATCGCCGTCGCCGCGATCAGCGCGATGACCACCCTCGGTGGCAAGATCGGCACGACCTTCAACAGCGTCTCGTCGAACCTGAAGTAAGTTCGGCGACCACGGTCGAAAAAGGAAAGGCGGCGGGGCCAGGCTTCGCCGCCTTTCTCTTTTCCCCTGCGCACGAAAAAGCTGAGATGACGCGCCCCTTCCGGCAACAGCCTGCTTTTCCGCTCACGCGGACGTGCAGGGCGCTTGCTTACGCGTCTCTTTTCTTTTGCGCGCTCTCCTTCTTCTCCAATCTGCTGCACCCGCGGCAGATGGACTTCGTCAATTTCTGGGCCGCGGGCGAGCTGGCGCTCTCAGGACATGCCGCCGCCGCCTACGACATAGCCTCGCACAAGGCGATCCAGGAAAGTGTCGCCGCCACGGGCGGCATCATGGCATTCCTCTACCCGCCCCCGATGCTCATCTTTGCGGCACCCATGGCTTTACTGCCTTATACGCTTTCGGTGGGCCTATGTGTGACTGGTCTCTTTCTGCTTTATATGATGACAGTCGTGCAGATCTGGCCCGCATCGCGATGGCAGGCAGCCGCTTTTCCGCCTGCCGTGGTCAATGGGCTCGTCGGTCAGATTGGATTGATGACCGGCGCTATTTTCCTCGCGGCATCGGCTCGGCTGGAAAAGCGCCCATTTCTGGCCGGGATGATCTTTGGCTGTCTGATTATCAAGCCTCAGCTTGCGCTGCTGCTACCGGTTGCATTTCTGGCTGGGCGCCAATGGCGTGCGTTTGTGGGTGCGGCCTGCTCGGTAGCGGCCTTGCTGATCGCCGCATGGCTTATTTTCGGGTGGCAGCCTTATCTGTCGATGATCGAGGCGACGCCGGCCTATTCGGCGATGGTGTTCGATAGCCCGCTGGCGTCCTACAAGATGACCAGCGTCTACGCCGCTGCACGCTTCTGGGGCGCCTCCGGACCGGAAGCCTATGCCTTGCAGCTGCTCGCAGCCGCAGGCGCCGCTTTCGCGGTCTGGCGGATCTGGCGCGGACCCCATGAGCTTTCCGCGAAAGTGGCGATGCTTGCAGCGGCCACGCCGCTAGTGAGCCCATATCTCTTTCTTTACGACGCCGTAATCCTCATTTCGCCCTTTCTGTGGCTGGCGGCACGGCGCAACGCTACGGGTGGGCTGGTCGTGCTTTGGCTGCTAATGATTTTCCATATCATTCAGAACTGGACCGCCTGGCCCTTGGCAAATCTGATGCCGCTCGTCCCGCTCGCACTCGTCGCAATGATCTGGCGGCGGCTCGATCCGAACGTCGTGGCGTCGCCAGTTCGCATCTCGGAACTACCGCAACCAGCCTGAGCCGCGGCATTTTGCGTTACGACAATGCAACGAAAGTGCCCTCGATCCGTTGCGGCCTTAAGCAAAAGGAGAAGAATGATGCGCAAACTCATCCTTGCAGCGACATTGGCCGCGGTGGCTGCCCCTATTCTCCCGGCGGCCGGCGACCCGCCGCCCTGGGCGCCCGCGCATGGCCGACGCGCCAAGGAGGATTGGCGGGATGATCATCGCTATGATTATGACCGGCCCGACCGGGACAATGGCGGCTATTACGCCGATCGCTACTATCGCGACGGGCGCTCATACAGACCGCGCCGGCTCGGTTCCGGCGACCGAATCTATCGCGGCCGTGACGGACGTTATTATTGCCGCCGCGCCGATGGGACGACGGGTCTGATCATTGGCGGGATCGCCGGCGGCTTGCTCGGGAACACGATCGCTCCAGGCGGATCGAAAACGCTGGGCACTCTGCTCGGCGGCGGAGCCGGCGCTCTGCTCGGCAGATCGATCGACCGGGACAATGTCACCTGCCGTTGAAGAGTGACGACTCGAGAGTTTGACCTTGGTCAAATACGCCCGTTCCGAACAACCCTAGCATTCAACCTCTGTTCGGGACGGAGGAATGAAATGCTGAGCTTCATTGGCGCGCATTATGTGGAAATGGTGGTCGGGGCCGTTGCGCTTTTCACGGTCGCGCTCTTTTCGGTAAGCCTTGCCGACGGCTTCGGCGGCCCGAAAAAATCGGGCTGATCGCGGGCTCGCGTTGGGGCGGGCTCAGCCAGCCAGCCCCATGAGGCTCGCAAGACCCAGAAAAGAAAAGAAGCCCATCACATCGGTCATCATTGTCACGAACACTGCCGACGATACCGCGGGATCGATCCCCGATCGCTCGAGCCCGATCGGCACCATCACGCCGGAAAGGCCTGCAACAAGGTTGTTGATCACCATTGCCATCGCGATGACGAGTGCCAGCCCGGCATTGCCGTAGATGAGCCACGTGCCTCCGCCGATCAGCGCTCCGAGCGAAGCGCCGTTGGCCGCCGCTATGCCCAGTTCACGCAGGATCATGCGGACGGTGTTGGAACTGGTGAGCTGATTCGTTGCGAGCGCGCGCACGACGACAGCCAAAGTCTGGGTGCCGGCGTTTCCGCCCATGCCCGATACGATCGGCATCAGCACCGCCAGCAATGCGAATTTTGCGATTTCCCCCTGGAACAGGCCAACCACTGAGGCGGCGATGATCGCCGTCCCCAGATTGACGACCAGCCATGTAAGCCGGGAACGGACCGTGAGGGCAATCGGCTCGTTGATGTCGCCGTCACCCGCGCCGGATAGTCTCAGAATATCCTCGCCGGCCTCTTCCTGGATGATGTGGACGATGTCGTCGACCGTGATCATCCCGACCAGCCGGCCCGACTGATCGACCACAGCCGCCGAAATCAACGCATATTTCTGAAACCGCAGCGCGACTTCTTCCTGGTCCATGTCGACCGGGATGAGCATCTGCTCGCGCTGCATGACATCGGCAATGGCAATCGATCGTGGCGTTCGTAGCACCCAGCTCAGCTTGCAGGTGCCGACAGGCTTGTGGCCCGGATCGACCACGAAGATTTCCCAGAAGTCGGTCGTCAGATCCTCGTTGCGGCGCAGATAGTCGAGGACATCCCCCACCGTCCAATGTTCCGGCACCGCGATCAGGTCGCGCTGCATTAGCCGGCCGGCCGATTCCTCCGGATAGGAGAGCGCTTCCTCGATGGCGGCGCGATCGTCTGGCGCGAGCGCGCGCAATACCTCTCGCTGATCGTCCGCATCGAGTTCCTCGATGATCGCGACCGCGTCATCGGTATCGAGTTGGGTGGCAATTTCCGCGACCTGATGCGGCGCAAGCGCATCGATCAGATCATCTCGCACCCATTCGTTCATTTCGGCGAGCACATCGCCATCGAGCATTTCTGCGAGCGCACTGGCCAGCGGCCTGCGTGCCTCCGATGGAGCCAGCTCGAACAAATCGGCGATGTCAGCGGGGTGAAGCGGCGCCACGAGTTCGCGCGCGGCCTCAATGTCCCCCGCTTCGACGTGCTCGACCACGGCGGCCACAAATTCGGGCGTAAGCCGATCTTCCTTGTCGTGGCTGGTGCGCCCCTGCCCCTGATCGGGAAGAAGCGTGGCGGTCTCGTCGTGGGGCTCACTCATGGATCGCTCTCCGCAAGGGGAGTTTTACCTATCGGGCGGAGGAGCTTTTGTCAGCCTATTCCATCACCATCGCATGCTCGGCGGGTGGCCTTCGTTCGTTCTTTTTCACCACAAGAATGACTGGTAGAAGTATGAATGTCGCTGCTGCCAACAGCAGGAAATCATCCAGATAGGAAATCATCATCGCCTGCCGGTTGATTTCGGCGTCGAGGAACTGGAGCACGCTTGACGTATTCATCCCGACGATTTCGGCGAAGCCACCCTGCAGGATCGGAAAACGGGTGACGCTGAGTTCGCCAGCCAGGTCGGAGTGGGCCACTTGAAGATTGTGCGCCAGCAGCGCTGAGAAAAGCGAAATGGTAATGGAGCCCCCAATGTTGCGGGAGAGGCTCCACACGGACGCCGCCGTGGTCCGCAACTTCGGCGGTATCGTCGCAAACGCCAGCAGGTTCAGCGGAATCATGACAAAACCCAAGCCAAACCCCTGAATCAAGCCGGTTACAATGATCGGCTGGCTATCCATTTCCAACGAGAAGCCCGTCATCATCCATTGCGCACCTCCGATCAGGATCATGCCGAGCGCGAGCAGAAGGCGCGAATCCACGCGTTCCGAGATCTTGCCAACCAGAGTCATCGAAAGCATCGTCGCTATGCCTCTTGGCGCCATCAGCAAGCCAGCGCCGGTCGTATCGTGCCCGAACAGTGACTGAACCATGAGCGGAAGCAGTGCGGAGCCGGCCATGACCACGCCCATGACGATCAGAAGGAACAGGTTGGCGATGACGAAGTTGCGGTCGCGGAAAAGCGCAACCGGAATAAGGGGATCATGCGCGGTTATCGTATGCGTGACGAACATCCACAGCGCCGCTGCGAAGACGCAAAGCTCGACGATGATCTCCGTCGAAGAAAACCAGTCGAGCTGCGTCCCCCGATCGAGCACGAGCTGGAGCGAACCGAGCGCCAGCGCAAGGAAGGCAAAACCGACAATATCAAAGTTCGGCTTGGCCAACCGCGTCTGCGGCAGCAGCGCGAGGACGCCGAACAGTGCCATCAATCCCAAAGGGAGATTTACGTAAAATACCCAGCGCCACGAATAGGCATCCGTCAAAACGCCGCCGATGAGCGGACCCAGAATGGGTGCGACCATAACCCCCATGCCCCAGATCGACATGGCTTTGGGTCGTTCCCGCTCGGCGTATACGTCCAGCAAAACTGATTGGCCAAGCGGGGCGATGAAGGCGCCGAACAACCCTTGGGCAAAACGCGCGAAGACCATCATCTGAAGCGAATTGGCCATGCCGCACACCGCCGAGGTGAAGGTGAAGCCACCCACAGCGATTGCCATCAGCGTGCGCCGGCCGATGCGCACCTCGATCCATCCGGTCAGCGGGGTGGCGATGGCGGCGCCGATGATATAGGCCGTCAGCACCCAAGAGATTGTGTCGGGCGCGGCGCCTAGGGAGGCCGCCATGTGCGGCAGCGCTACGTTGGCAATAGTGGAATCGAGCACCTGGAGCATGGTGGCGAGCATCACCACGATCGTGAGCGCAAGCCGCCGCCCGGTCGGCAACTGAATGGTGGCTTCCATGATCGCTGTAGTTAGAGCGGGCGATGCGGCCTTTCAATCGCTTCGCTCGCTCCTATATCGCTCGGCAATGCACTCCCGATACGCTTTGTCCGTTCTGGATCAATCCCCGATCGCCGAGGGATCGACTCCTGCCGATGCCGTAAGGAACACCCTCGATCTCGCCCGGCATTGCGATGCCCTGGGCTTTCATCGCTATTGGCTGGCCGAGCATCATGCATCGCCGGGCTTGGCCGGGGCTGCACCCGAGGTTCTGATCGGGCCAGTAGCGCTGCAGACGAAGCGCATTCGGGTTGGTTCGGGTGGCATCATGCTGCCGCACTATTCCCCGTTCAAAGTGGCCGAGACATTTCGACTCCTCGCCGCCCTGGCGCCGGGCCGGATCGATCTCGGGATCGGGCGAGCGCTTGGCACCGACGGCCGGACGGCGTTCGCGCTGCAGCGGGACCGCAGCCATGTCATGGCGCATGATTTTCCCGAGCAGCTTGCCGAACTCCTTGCCTATCTCGGCGATACGATGCCAGCGAACCATGCATTCGCCTCCTTGTCGAAAAGCCTGGCCACGGGTGGCGGCGAATCGCCTGCGCCTTGGTTGCTCGGCTCCTCGATGGACTCGGCAATTTGGGCCGCCGAGGCGGGGCTTCCTTATTGCTTCGCGGATTTCATCAATTCGGACGGCGCACATATGGCGGCCACTTACCGCCAGCAGTTCAAGCCATCGGCCTGGCTTGCCCAACCCTATGTCGCCGTGGCGGTATGGGCGATCGCGGCGCCGACGAGGCAGGAGGCGCTTGATCTGGCGGCGCCTTCAGCAATGATGTTCGCGCATCTTCGGCAAGGACTCCTCATTCCGGTCCCCAGCGTGGAGAAAGCGCTGGAGTGGCAGCGCTCCCGTCCCAGCAGGACAGGCCGGCGCCGTGCCATCGGTACAGCGGCTGAAGTCAGGGCGCAGCTCGACGAGGCCCGCGATCGTTACGGGGCTGACGAGATCATGCTCGTCAACATCTTGCCCGACCATCAAGCCAGGGTTCGCAGCTATGCGCTGGTGGCTGAAGAATATGGGCTGG
>Ga0207675_100003109_pt1 | contig 16277 bp, 15 predicted proteins | sample KBSSwiS42_FD_184305 | JGI IMG/M metagenome (GOLD analysis project Ga0207675, IMG submission 184305) | Switchgrass rhizosphere microbial communities from Kellogg Biological Station, Michigan, USA - KBS Switchgrass S4-2 (SPAdes) (version 2) | ecosystem: Host-associated > Plants > Roots >... | reverse complement strand
ACGGCGATCACGCCGGCGCCGATCGCCAGCCACAGCCACGTCGTGGCAGTCATGCAAAACTCCTGTCGGAATCAGCTAGTTATATTGATTTAACGGCCGGCGAAGGGGCCCGTCCGCAATGAGGGCGCGCACTATACCCAAGGCCGGATCAGGGGCCAACCGAAAACAGACATGACAGCGTGGGACAGCGCCGATGGTTGAGGCGGCGTTCGCCGCAGACCTGCAACTGGTAAATAAAAATGCCACCCGGTAGAAGTTTCCAGCCATGGAAACCCATCCCCTGACCGCGATCATCCTGTACGTGCGCGACATCCCGGCGACGGCGCGCTTCTACCAGGTGCATTTCGGCTACCAGCCGGGACCCGCCGACGAACCGGGTTGGCTGGAGCTGGTCTCGCCCGAGGGCGGGTGCACCCTCGCGCTGCACCGGGCAGCCAAGGGCCAGAAGCCTGGGTCCGAGATCAAGCTGGTGTTCCGGGTGAAGGACGTGGCGGCGTTCCGCACGCGCGCGTTGCGCAATGGGCTGAAGTTCGGCGTGCTCCACGAGGTGCGAGGGTTCCAGTTCTCGAATGCCCGGGACCCCGCCGGCAACTCGATCAGCATCTCGAGCCGCGCGTATCGATCAGGCGCGGCTGCTTCAGTCGCCGACAAATGAGGCAAAACGCTTCGGGTCGTAGTCTTCGCTGTCTTCGAACTCGAGCTCCGACGGATCCTGCTCGCCGAGGAACTCGCCGTCGGCCGACAGGATCCAGTAGTGCGGCACGTAGTCCGAACCGGGCAGCCTGTCGAAGAATTCGTGGTTGTCGTTGTCCTCGCCCACGTACACGTGCATCTGCACGAAAGTGCGGTCGAGGAGCGCCTGGGCAGGTTGATCCTCCTCGAGGAAATCGTGCAGACAATTGATGCACCCGTCGTTGCCCGCGACCACGAGGATGAGCTTCTTTTCGGTCCGCGCCCGGACCTTGGCCTGTTCGAGCTGTGTGAACGGATTTGCGTGCGGGTCGTAACAGATGTCGGGCGAGCCGCAGGCCGCCATCGGTAGCGAGTCGCTCGCGGGCCGATAGCCGATGTTCAGCGGGAGCGGATTGACAGTGAGGACGAGGGTCGCCGTAACGGCAACGGTGCCGTCCGGCACGGAGACCGTGTACCTCGTCGTTGCAGAGACCTGCGTCGGCGTGCCACTGATCACGCCGGTCGTGGGGTCGAGAACCAGTCCGGAGGGCAGGTTGGGGATTATCGTGAAGTTGGTCAGGGAGACGGCATGCGTCGGCACGATGGGCGAGATCGGAATCGTGACCGTGAAGGGCGGCGGGGAGGTGTAACCAAAACTGGAATCCGGCGGCAAGAGTGGAAGTTTGTCACCGCTACCGCTGCTGCCGCCGCAAGCGCTCAGGAACAGAGCCATCAGGCAGGCCGAACCGGAACGAACGGGAACCATGGGACCCCCGGGATTCGCGCCGCATGCCCTCTGCAGCGGCGCATTGCAATCAGGGCTTGAAATCAGTGTTCAACTTCTTCCTCACCGCCACGCCCTTGATCTTCACGTACTCCGGCAGGCCGTTCTTGTACGGCGGATAGTCCTCGCCCTCGATGAGCGGCTGCAGGTAGTCGCGGCACTTCTGCGTGATGCCGAAGCCGTCCTCGGTGATGTAGTCGCGCGGCAGCTTCTTTTCGACGTTGGCCACGTCGTTGAGCGGCACGCTGCCCACTACCCATTTGTAGGGCTTCGACTTCTTGCGGATGATCGTGGGCATGACGGCATCCTTGCCGCTCACCGCGAGTTCCACGGCGGCCTTGCCCATGGCATAGGCCTGGGCGACGTCCACCTTCGATGCGATGTGGCGCGAGGCACGCTGCAGGTAGTCAGGCACCGCCCAGTGATACTTGAAGCCGTGCGCCTCCCGCACCATGTTCGCCACCACGGGCGCGACACCGCCGAGTTGCGTGTGGCCGAAGGCGTCCTTGGTACCCGCGTCGGCGAGGAACTTGCCGTCGGCGTCGTGCACGCCCTCGGATACCACCACCACGCAGTAACCCACGCGGCTAACTACATCCTTGACCTTCGCCAGGAACTTCTCCTTGTCGAAGGCGATCTCGGGAAACAGGATGATGTGCGGCGCCTCGTCCGGGCCCTTGCCCGCGAGGCCGGCGGCCGAGACGATCCAGCCCGCGTGACGTCCCATCACTTCCATCACGAACACCTTGGTGGAGGTCTTGGCCATCGAGGCCACGTCGAGCGCTGCTTCGCGCGTGGACAGCGCGATGTACTTGGCGACCGAGCCGAATCCCGGCGTGCAGTCGGTGTGCGGCAGGTCGTTGTCGACGGTCTTCGGCACACCCACGCAGATCACGCGGTGGCCGAGCTGGTCGCCGATCTGGGACACCTTGTTAGCCGTGTCCATGGAATCGTTGCCGCCGTTGTAGAAGAAGTAGCCGATGTCGTGCGCCTTGAAGACCTCGATGAGTCGCTCGTACTTGGCGCGGTCCTGTTCGAGGCTTTTCAACTTATATCGGGCCGAACCGAAGGCGCCGGCCGGGGTGTGGCGCAGGCCCTTGATGGTGGCGCGCGATTCCTTGCTGACGTCGATGAGATCCTCGGTGAGGGCGCCGACGATGCCGTGGCGGCCGGCATACACCTTGGCGATCTGCTTCGACTTCATGGCCGCCTCGATGACCCCGGCGGCCGACGCGTTGATCACGGCCGAAACGCCGCCCGATTGGGCATAAAAGGCGTTCATGGGTTTGGATTTCGGAGCAGCGGTGCGCTTTGCCATAGGTGTTTGCCTGGAACGGATTTGATAGAAAAAGTTGGTTTGGGTACTGTGACGGCCCGCCGCAGGGGGCAGGTCACAGGTCAAGAATCTAGCATGCGCATCGTTCTCATGGGCGCGCCCGGATCGGGCAAGGGCACCCAGGCTCAGCATCTCGTTTCCCGCTACGGCATTCCGCACGTGTCGACCGGTGACATCCTGCGCAAGGAGCAGCAGCAGGGCACGGCGCTCGGCCTGCGCGCGAAGCAGATCATGGAATCCGGCGGCTACGTGGACGATGCGACCATGATCGGCATGATCCGCAATCGCCTGCTGCAGCCCGATGCGGCGAACGGCTTCATCCTCGACGGCTTTCCGCGCACCGTGGCGCAGGCCGAGGCACTTGCCAAACTGCTCATCGAGATCGAATCGCCGCTCGACGCCGTGCTGCTGTTCGAGGTGAACAACGAACAACTCGTCAAACGGCTGTCCGGCCGTCGCGTCTGCGAATTCTGCAAGAAGGTGTTCAACGTCCACACCGCGCCGCCGTCGGTGCCGCCGGAATGTGTCGACGGACGCACCGAGCACCAGGTGGTGCAGCGCGCCGACGACTCCGAAGACACGGTGCGCGCGCGCCTGCGCAAGTACGAAGAGATGACGCGCCGCCCCGTGTCCGGTTTCTATTCCTACACCGGGCTCATGCGTACGGTGGATGCCGAAGGCGACATCGACGCCGTGACACAGCGCATGTTCGACACGCTCGCCGCGGGTTCGGGCAAGAAGACCGCGCCCGCTAAGCAGAAGAAACGTGCAGCGGTGCGTCGCGCCAAGGCCCGCAAGGCCGTGAAGAAGGTGCGCCGCGTGATCCGCAAGCTGGCGAAGAAAGTCGCCGTGAAACGCAGCGCCGCCCAGCCGGCCCGCAAGGCCAAGCGCAAGAGTGTGCGCAAACCGGCGCGGCGCCCGGCGGCCCGGGCCCGCAGAAAATCAAAGCGCTGAGAGCAGCTTTTTTCCGAGCACGTCGGCGCGCCAGCCGCGCAGCAGGCTGACGTCCTGCCGGCCGGCGGCCAGTCTTTCGAGCTCGCGGCGCGTGGCGAGGACTTCCGTGCCGATTTCCAGCTCGCCGGCCACCGCGGCCGCGATGTCGGCGAGCCGCTTCGCGGTCGCGAGCAGCGCCGGATCCGGGCGCTCGCGGCGTGGCAGCGGGGGCGGCGGATCGGGGATGTTTGCCTCGCGGACCAGCGCCAGCAATTCCTCGCCGCACTTGCGCACCACCGACTCCTGCATCTCGGGCAAGCCGCCGAGCGCGGCCAGCGAGTCCGGCAGCCTGAGCACGATCTCGCGCAGTGACACGTCATCGAGGATCCAGCCGCGCGGCCGGTTGCGATCGTTGGCGCGGCGTTCCCGCCAGGCCGCGAGCGACTGCGCGAGGCGCTGCCGATCCGGATCGAGCGCCGGCAGTCCCTTGACCTTCTTCCACGCGTCTTCGGGTGCCACGCGCAGCGCGTCGGCGTTGTCGAGCGTCGCGAGCTCCTCCTCCAGCCAGCCGAGGCGGTCCTTCCCCTCGAGCGACGCTAACAAACTGGCGCGCAGTGCCGGCAGGTGCCGCACGTCGTCGAGCGCGTATTCCTGCTGTTCGGCCGACAGCGGGCGGCGCGCCCAGTCGGTGCGTGTGTGCGCCTTGTCGAGCTCGACGCCGAGCACGCGGCGCGCCAGCTCCGCGTAGCCGATCTGCGCGGGAAACCCCGCGAGCGCGGCGGCGATCTGCGTGTCGAACACCGGCCGGACCAGGCCGACGGCGGGCAGCAGCACCTCGAGGTCCTGGCGCGCGGCATGCATGATCTTCACCACGCCGGCGGCGGTGAGCACCGGCACGAGCGCCGCGATGTCGGGCAGGGCGAGCGGGTCGACGCATACCGCGTCGGACTCGTGTGCCAGCTGCACCAGGCACAGCTCCGCGCGGTAGGTCTTTTCGCGCATGAACTCGGTATCGAGCGCGAGCGTGGGAACGTTTGCGACCTTCGCGGCGAAGTCTGTCAATGCATTGGCGGTGTCTATGATCAACGCCGGGCTCCGGGTGACGTGTACAATCCGGCCGGCATTATGCTTGCGAATCTCCGCGCATTGTTCGGCGTCTTCGTCGACATCATGTTGTTGAAGCGCGGGCCGGAAGAGCTGCCGGCGTCGCGGTTGCTGCTCACCGTCCTGGTTGCGCTGAACATCGTCCTGTACTCGATCGCGGGTTCCGTGCTCGCTCCCCCGACGGGAGTGAAGGCGCCCGACCCGTGGCTGGTGCAGATCGCCGGGATCGCGTTGATCCTCGGGTGGTTCCGCGTCGCTTTCCTCGCGGTGCGCAAACCGGAACGCTACGTGCAGACCATGATCGCCGTGTTCGGCGTGAACCTGCTGTCGCTGCCCGTGTTCCCGCTGTTCGCCGCGCTCGCGCCATACATCGAGCAGAAGCCGGGAGGCGAACCGGCGCCGGCGGTGCTGCAGCTCCTGGTCCTGGCGATCACTTTCTGGGTGGCAGCGGTGGTCGTGCGCATCGTGAAGGTGGCGTTCGACTGGTCGTGGTTCGTGGCCATCCTGTTCATGGTCTCCAGCAGCTTCTGCATCGCGACCCTGCTCGGGTTACTCTTCGGCGCGACACTGAAGCCCGGCTGACAACAACCACACAATGCACGTCCACATCCTCGGCATCTGCGGAACGTTCATGGGCGGTATCGCCGCCATCGCCAAGGCGGCGGGTCACCGCGTCACCGGCTCGGACAAGAACGTCTATCCACCCATGAGCACGCAGCTCGAGTCGCTCGGTATCGAGCTGACCGCGGGGTTCGAGGCGGGGCAGCTCAGGCCGCGTCCCGACGTGGTGGTGGTCGGCAACGTCATGACGCGCGGCGTGCCGGTCATCGAGGCGCTGCTCGAGAGCAACATTCCGTACGCCTCGGGACCGGAGTGGCTGGCGCACGTGCTTAACGACGTGCACGTGCTGGGCGTGGCCGGCACGCATGGAAAAACCACGACCTCGAGCATGCTGGCGTGGATCCTCGAGCACGCCGGGTTGTCACCGGGTTTCCTGATCGGCGGCGTGCCGGGAAACTTTCCGACCAGCGCGCGGTTCACGCCCGGCACGAAACATTTCGTGATCGAAGCGGACGAATACGACACCGCGTTTTTCGACAAGCGCGCCAAGTTCGTGCACTACCGTTCGCGCACCGTGATCCTCAACAACCTGGAATTCGACCACGCCGACATCTACGAAAACCTCGGCGCCATCCAGAAGCAGTTCCATCACCTGGTGCGCACCGTGCCGGCGTCGGGCTGCATCCTGTGGAATGCCGGCGATGCCAATCTCGCGGCCACGCTGGCGATGGGCGCGTGGACGCCACGCGAAGGATTCGCGCGCCAGGGTGGCAATGGCATCACCTGGTCGCTCGACCAGCCGGAGGGCGGCGACTTCTCGAAGTTCGTGGTGCTCGAGGCGGGACGCCCGGTGGGCACCGTCCGCTGGGACTTGTTAGGTGCGCACAACGCGGAGAACGCGCTGGCGGCAATCGGCGCGGCGCGTCACGTGGGCGTTTCGGTATCACAGTCGATCGCCGCGCTGGCGGAGTTCAAGGGCGTGAAGCGCCGCATGGAGCTGCGCGGCGAGGTGCGCGGCATCGCGGTGTACGACGATTTCGCGCACCACCCGACGGCGATCGCGACCACCATCGACGGGCTGCGGCGCAAGGTGGGGGGCAAACGCATCGTCGCGGTACTCGAGCCGCGCTCGGCCACCATGAAAATGGGCGTGCATCGCGAAACGCTCGGCCCGTCGCTGTCCGCTGCCGACTCGGTGTGGATGTTCGCGCCGCCGGATCTCGGCTGGGACGCGGGCCCCGTGGTTGCCTCGCTCGGCGGCAAGGGCCGGATGGCGAGTTCGCTGGACGAGCTGGTCGACGGTCTCGTGGGCAACACCGTCGCGGGTGACCAGGTGCTCATCATGAGCAACGGCGGATTTGGCGGCCTGCACGGCAAGCTGCTCGAGGCGCTGTCGCGCCAGGGTTGAGCACGTGCCAGCGGAAGACAATGTCCTTTCCCTGTTTCCGCTTCATACGGTGCTGTTTCCCGGCGGCCCATTGCCGCTGCGGATTTTCGAGACGCGCTACACCGACATGGTGCGACGCTGCACGCGCGAGCAGCAGCCCTTCGGTGTATTGCTGATCCAGGAAGGCGAGGAGGCCGGACCCGTGGCCACCACCGCGACGGTCGGCTGCAGCGCGCGCATCGCGGACTTCTTCACCATGCAGGATGGACTGCTGGGCATTTCCTGTGTCGGCGAGCGGAAGTTCCAGGTGCGGCGCGTGTGGCGCGCGGCGGACGGCCTGAATCTCGGCGAGGTGTCGTGGCTCGATTCCGAGCCGCAGCTGCCGCTGCCGGAGGAGTACGCGAAGCTCGGCGAAACCGTGCAGCGCGCCGTCGAAGAACTCGCCGAGCAATACCAGCACGTGGAGAAGAAATTCGACGATGCGGCCTGGGTGGGGTGGCGGCTCACCGAGCTGCTGCCGATCGAGCTCAACGACAAGCAGGCCTTGCTGGAACTCGACGATCCGATGGCGCGCCTCGAGGCACTGATGTCGCTGATGCCAGGCGAGGAATCCGGGAACTAGAGGGTGGTGTCAGGCGGGGAAAACAGGGAAAACTCGGATACCTTCGGCCGGCGCAATTCGTCTATTCGCGTTTTCCCTGTTTTCCCCGCCTGACACCACCGTACCACCACCACAACACCCACCCGATCACCAGCGTCCACGCCAGCACCATCCAGCCGATGAAGCCGTCGTAATCGCTCATCAGCCAGTACGTCGGGCTCGACGGATCGCGCATCGAGGTCTTGCGCACGATGAAGATCACGGCCACCCAGCCGGCGTGCAGCCCGATGCAGGCGGCGATGTTGCCGGTGAGCGCGCGCACCATGCCGAGCATCACGCCCACGGCCGTGAGGCACAGGAAGGCATCGAGGATTCCGAGCGGATGCGCGAATGACGCAAACACCCCGGCCAGCATGTCGAGGCCGCTGCCGGCGTCGACGTCGGCCGCGTCGATGCGGAAACGGCTGAAGAAATGGGTGGCCGCGTACACCAGCGATGTCAGCGTGATGGCGACGGCGGCGCCGGATTCGCGCGTGATGGCGGTCTGCATGGCGCCGCGCAGGAAGGTCTCTTCGATGAGCGCCACCGTGAGCCCGGTGCCGAGGCCACCCGCCACCAGCGCGAGCCAGCCGCCCACATCCGGCGACACGCCGGGCTTCAGCGCGCGCATGTCGAGCACCACCATGGTGACCAGCACCGGGAGCATCAGCAGCGCGCCGAGCACGATGGCACGCGCGACCTCACCGAGGAATCGTGGCGCCGGCAATCCGTAGCCGAGACTGGCGCGATCCGCGACCTCGAGACGGCGTGCCAGCAGCACGAACCCGATCAGCAGCACCAGCGTCGCGATGCGGCTGGCGACCCGTGGAAACCTGAAATCGAGTCCCATCGACTGCGACAGCAGCCACGCGGGGTAGCCGAGCACGGCGATGGCCAGCAGCGCCAGCGCGATCAGGCCGAGGAAGATCGCGAAGCTGCGCATCCCTCAGCGCGCCGCGCCGGCGGGGGCCACGGTCACCGCCACGGGTGTGTGTCCGGCGCGCCCCAGCAGCTCGAGCAGTCCGTCGCGTCCGACGAAGTGCAGCGTGCCCACGAGCACCAGGTAGTTGCGGTCGGACTGCAGCAGCGCCTCGATCTTCGGCAGCCACTTGCGGTTGCGTGCGCCTAACAACTCGTCGTACAGCGCCGGCGCCTGGGCGCGCTCCTTGTTGAATTCGCGCTCCAGGCCCCTGAGGTCACCCTTGCGCCACGCCGTGACCAGGCGTTCGAGGTCGGCGTGCATCTTCGGCACGTCGCGGGCCGCGTCGATCAGGAACTTGCTCTGCTCGGAGACGCTGCGCGAGTCGAAGATCCCGAGCTGATCGACCACGGTCTCCAGCCCATCGATGGGTTTGTGGTCCTGGCGCGCCCGCTCGGTGAGCTGCATGTCGACGCCGAGCTGCGTCTCGTAGCCGCTCTTCATGAGCGCGAACTGCGTGACCACCATGGCCGCGGCCCAGGGCTCGAGGCGCGCGATCGCGAGCTCGGGCAGGTCGAGGGTATTGGCGAGTTTGACGATGCCGGCGTATTGCTTCGCGCCGATGACGTCCGCCAGCGTCTGGGCTTCGGGCAGCGTGCCGTGCGAGCTCACGAACTCGACGGCTTCGAGCGGATTCAGATCGTCGAGGTCCACCTCCATGACGATCGCGTCGGATGCCTGGTAGGCGAGCTCGAGTTGCGGCGACAGGCCGGCGCCATCCTTCGGCAGCGCGTGCACCGAGCCGGCGAGGTAGACCGTGTTGTGTGCGCCCTGCAGCGACCAGACCGCCGCGCCGTCGGCGCGCACCAGCGGCGCGAGTGACGCGCACAGCAGCGCGCCCGCGAGGCCGCGTCCCAGGCCTCGCCGCATCGACTGGAAAGAGGTCATGCCGCGGATTCTGCGGCAGTCAGGAAATGCACGCCAGTATCGATGGCGCCGTTGGAGTGCAACGTCAGCAGCCGGTACGCCGGCGGCATGGTGTCGATCACGAACTGATCGGAGCGCGGCTGGAATTGCGCGCAGGTGGAAGGTGTGGCGAGCAGGCGCACGCCGCGGCGCGTGCCTTCGAAAGCCTGGTGCACGTGACCCCAGGCGACCGCGCGAACCTGCGGATGGCTGTCGATCACCGACCAGAATTCGTTGGCGTTCGCGAGACCGACGTTGTCCAGCCAGCGGCTGTTCATCGCCACCGGGTGGTGGTGCAGACACACCAGCGCGTGGCGCTGGCGCGCCATGCCGAGCTCTTCGTCGAGCTTGGTGAGCATTTCAACGGAGATGCGGCCGCCCGCCTGGTTGGGCACCACGCTGTCGAGCAGCACGACGCGCCACGCGCCGATGTCGGCCGGGCCGTCGAGCTCGAACGGACGGGCCGCGAGCTCCGCGCGCATCTGCGGGACGAAGTCGTGATTGCCGGGAATACACAATACGGGTTTGCCGAAGCGCCCGAAGATGCGGCGGAAGTGTTCGTAACCACCCGCGTCGTCCTGCACCAGGTCGCCGGTCACCAGGATGGCGTCGCAGATGGCGAGGTGACCCGAAGCGTCGGCCAGCGTGCGCTCGAGGGTGTCGAGCGTGTTCACGCCACGCAGCGTTCCCGCGGCGTCGCCAAACAGGTGGGGGTCGGTGAACTGGATGATTCTGATCGCACTCATTCGTTCGAACTCTACAAATATGCCGACAATCGCCGGGTGATGTGGTTCACGGGCTGCGTCACGGCGCGGTCACGAGGTGAACCAGGTCGCAAACTACCGGCGAAAAAATGTGACGCGGCGTCGGCATATTGCGACCCCAATGTAGGGTCCAAGGAAAAATGGTAAATGGCGTTCCGGCGCACTACAGTGTCGGCCCTGATGAAGAAGCCCGGCAAGAGCGATCCGAGCCGCCCGCGGGAAGACGGCTACGAGTACAAGCGCGACTTCTATCGCAGCCCGCAGGTGGCCGAAGACTACGACTTTCACCGCTTCAGCACGCCCGAGCGCCAGAAACGCAATGCCCGCAAGTGGGCCGCGATCCGGAAAGCGCTTTCCCTGGCGCGGGACGTACGCATCATCCTCGACCTGCCGTGCGGCACCGGCCGATTCACCGGCGCGCTGGCGCGCGAGGGCTACCAGATCGTCGGCAGCGACATCTCGATGGAGATGTTGCAGAAGGCCGCTTCCATTCCGGACGGCCAGCAGCCCTCGATCCGCGGCTACGTGCAGGCCAACGCCGAGAAGCTGCCGTTGCGCGATGCATCACTCGACTGCGTGGTGTGCATCCGTTTCATGATGCACGTGGACCCGGCGACCCGCGTACGGATGTTGCGCGAGTTCCGCCGCGTGTCGCGCCGCTGGGTGGTGGTCGACTACCGGCACAAGTACACCTTCCGCTACGTGCTCACCCACACCTTCGGGAAGTTAGGCTTCGGGCGCACGCCGCTGTCGCGCGTATCGCGGGCGGATCTCGAGCAGGAATTCCGCGACGCGGGGTTTGCGGTTCGCGAAGTGATCCGTGTTTCCACGCCGCTGCTGTCGGACAAGTGGGTCGTGCTCGCAGAGCGCGCCTGAAGAAAACAGCTGGCGGAGCGCGTCTGGGGCGCCTGCGCCGCCGCGGGTTCGCGGCCTGCGCGCCCGCGAGCGCACTGTCACGGTACGGTCACGCCGCAGTCTCCGGGACAGCGCTGTCCGCGAGACATATGCGAGACAGGGTCAGAAAGGCGCTTTCCCGACGGTTTTGGGCGCCGCAAGGGCGCCATTTCTGTTGCCCCCGGCTCCCCCCGTATCGGACAATGCGCGCCCTTTATGGATACCCCAGCCTCGACCCCCACCCGCCGCGCCCTGGCCAATGCCATCCGCGCCCTCTCCATGGACGCCGTCCAGGCCGCGAATTCGGGACATCCCGGCGCGCCGATGGGCATGGCCGACATTGCCGAAGTGCTGTGGCGCGACTTCCTCAAGCACAACCCGGGCAACCCGCGCTGGTGGAATCGCGACCGCTTCGTGCTGTCGAACGGCCACGGCTCGATGCTGCTGTATTCGCTGCTGCACCTGAGCGGTTATCAACTCGGCATCGACGAGATCAAGAATTTCCGCCAGCTCGGCGCGCGCACCGCGGGGCATCCGGAGCATGAGTCCGGCATCGGTGGCATCGAGACCACCACCGGTCCGCTCGGCCAGGGTCTTGCCAACGCCGTGGGTTTTGCGCTCGCCGAAAAGTTGTTAGCCGGGGAATTCAATCGCGAAGGCTTTCCGGTCGTCGATCACTTCACGTATTGCTTCGTCGGCGACGGCTGCCTCATGGAAGGCATCTCGCACGAAGCCTGTTCGCTCGCCGGCACGTTCAAGCTCGGCAAGCTCATCGTGTTCTACGACGACAACGGCATCTCCATCGACGGCAAGGTCGTCGAGTGGTTCAACGACGACACGCCGAAACGCTTCGAAGCATACGGCTGGCACGTGGTCAAGAACGTCGATGGCCACGACAGCGAAGCGGTGATCGCCGCGTTGAAGAAGGCCCGGGCGCGAAAGGACCAGCCGTCGCTGATCTGTTGCAAGACCGTCATCGGCTGGGGCGCGCCCAACAAGCAGGGCACCAAGTCCGCGCACGGCGAGGCGCTCGGTCCCGACGAGGTGGCGCTGGCGCGCAAGACGCTGGGCTGGGAATACCCGCCGTTTGTCGTGCCTGACGAGATCCGCGCTGCCTGGGATCACAAGGAGGCCGGGCTCGCCGCCGAGAAGAAGTGGAATCGCATCTTCAAGCGCTACAAGAAGGAGCACCCGCAGATCGGTGCGGAATTCGAGCGCCGCATGAAGGGCGACCTGCCGGCGAACTGGTCCGAGATCGTGCAGGAGGTGCTGGCCGCTGGCGCCGCGGTCACCGGCTCGCAGGCGACGCGCGCCTCCTCGCAGCTGGCGCTCAACGTACTCGGCCCCAAACTACCCGAGATGCTCGGCGGCTCGGCCGATCTCACGGGCTCCGTGAACACGCTGCGCAAGGACTCGAAGCCGATCACGCACGAGAATCCGATCGGCAATTACGTTTACTACGGCGTGCGCGAGTTCGGCATGACGGCGATGATGAACGGTATCACGCTGCACGGCGGATTCCGGCCGTACGGCGGCACGTTCCTGGTGTTCTCCGACTACGCGCGCAACGCGGTGCGCCTCGCGGCCATCATGCATTGCCCGACCACGCTGGTGTACACGCACGACTCCATCGGTCTCGGCGAAGACGGTCCGACGCACCAGCCGATCGAGCACCTCGCAAGCCTGCGGGCCATGCCCAACCTGCACATCTGGCGCGCCTGCGACGCGGTCGAATCCGCGTATTCGTGGGTCGCGGCGCTGGAGCGCAAGAACGGCCCGACCGCTCTCATTTTCACGCGCCAGGGGCTGCCCCAGCAGGCGCGCACGCCCGAGCAACTGGTCGCGATGCGCAAGGGTGGCTACGTGCTCATCGACAGCAACGGTCCGCCGGAAGCCATCGTGATCGCCACCGGCTCGGAGGTCGGCATCGCGGCCGCCGCCGTGAAAGATCTGCAGGGCGCGGGCAAACGCGTGCGACTGGTGTCGATGCCCTGCTGCGAGGTCTTCGACGCGCAGCCCGCGCCGTACCGCGAGAGCGTGTTGCCGTCGGCGGTGACGCGACGCCTGGCCATCGAGGCCGGCGCCACGCAGTCGTGGTGGCGCTACGTCGGCTCGCAGGGCCGCGTCATGGGCCTCGATCATTTCGGCGCTTCGGGCAAGGGCCCGGACCTGTTCAAGCATTTCGGGCTGACCAGCGACGCGCTCAAGGCGCAGCTCGAGCAACTCCTTCACAGTTAGTAAAAAAGAGGAAGTAGGTAGATGGCCATCAAAGTGGGTATCAACGGTTACGGACGTATCGGCCGCAACATCCTGCGCGCGCTGTATGAAGCGAAGCGCAACAACGAGATCCAGATCGTCGCGGTCAACGACCTTGGCGACGCGCAGACCAACGCGCACCTTACCCAGTACGACACCGCCCACGGCAAGTTCCCCGGCACGGTCAGCGTCGACGGCGACAACATCGTCGTGAACGGTGACAAGATCAAGGTGTTCGCGCAGCGCGACCCGTCGAAGATCGACTGGAGCTCGGTCGGCGCCGAGTACGTGTACGAGTCAACCGGCTTCTTCACCACCAAGGCGGACGCGGGCAAACACCTGGCCGGCGGCGCGAAGAAGGTCATCATCTCGGCTCCGGGCGGCAAGGACGTCGACGCGACCGTCGTCTATGGCGTGAACCACAACACCCTGAAGGCCTCGCACACCGTCATTTCCAACGCCTCGTGCACCACCAACTGCCTCGCGCCGTTGGCCAAGGTGCTGAACGACAAGATCGGCATCGTCAGTGGTTTGATGACCACGATCCACGCCTACACCAACGACCAGCGCCTGACGGACGTGTACCACGAGGACATCCGCCGCGCGCGTTCGGCGACCATGTCGATGATCCCGGCGAAAACAGGGGCGGCGGCTGCGGTCGGCCTGGTGCTCCCGGAGCTCAAGGGCAAGCTCGACGGCTTCGCGATCCGTATCCCGACCATCAACGTCTCGCTGGTCGATCTCACCTTCGTCGCGAAGCGTGCGACCACGGTCGACGAGATCAACAAGGTCGTGAAGGAAGCCGCGGACGGCGCCATGAAGGGCGTGCTCGCGTTCACCGACAAGCAGCTGGTTTCGATCGACTACAACCACGATCCGGCGTCCTCGACCTACGACTCCACGCTGACGCGCGTCACCGAAGGCACGCTGGTCAAGGTGTGCTCGTGGTACGACAACGAGTGGGGTTTCAGCAATCGCATGCTGGACACCACGATTGCATGGGCCAAGGCATCGTAAGGAGCGCGTCATGAACGTGCTGCGCATGGCGGACCAGGATCTCGCTGGCAAGCGGGTCCTGATCCGCGAAGATCTCAACGTCCCGGTCGAAGACGGCAGGGTCACCAGCGACGCGCGCATCCGCGCGTCGCTGCCAACCATCAAGCTGGCGCTCGACAAGGGCGCGAAGGTGTTCCTCACCTCGCACCTCGGCCGGCCGGAAGAGGGCGTGTACGCCGAAGAGTTCTCGCTGGCGCCGGTAGCCACGCGTCTCTCGGAGTTGCTGGGCAAGCCCGTGCCGCTCCGCAAGGACTGGCTCGCAGGCGTCGATACCGCGCCCGGTTCGGCGGTGCTGCTCGAAAACGTGCGCTTCAACAAGGGCGAGAAGAAGGACAAGGAAGACCTCGCCAAGCAGATGGCCTCGCTGTGCGACGTGTACGTGATGGACGCGTTCGGCACGGCGCATCGCGCGGAAGCTTCCACGCACGGCGTCGGCAAGTTCGCCAAGGTCGCCTGTGCGGGACCGCTGCTGGTGGGCGAGCTCGAAGCGCTCGAGCGCGCGCTGGCCAAGCCGGCGCGGCCGCTGGTCGCGATCGTCGCGGGCAGCAAGGTCTCCACCAAGCTGACGGTGCTCGAGTCGCTGCTCGCCAAGGTGGACAAACTCATCGTCGGCGGCGGCATCGCCAATACCTTCCTCGCGGCCACCGGCATCAACGTCGGCAAGTCGCTGCACGAGGCCGAGATGCTCGACATGGCGCGCAAGCTCCTGGAGCTGGCCAAGGCGCGTGGCGCCGAGATCCCGCTGCCGACGGACGTGGTGGTCGCCAAGGAATTCGCGGCCACGGCACATGCCGACGTGCGTTCCATCCACGACGTGCGCCCCGACGAGATGATCCTCGACATCGGCCCGGATACCGCGGAGCGTTTCGGCGCGATGCTGCAGAAGGCCGGCACCATCGTCTGGAACGGCCCGGTGGGCGTGTTCGAATTCGACCAGTTCGGTGAAGGCACCAAGGCCATTGCACAGGCTGTGGCGCAGTCGCCCGCGTTCTCGCTGGCGGGCGGCGGCGACACGCTCGCGGCCATCGAGAAGTACGGCGTCGAAGAGGGCATCTCGTACATCTCCACCGGTGGCGGTGCGTTTCTCGAGTTCGTCGAGGGCAAGACGCTGCCGGCCGTGGCGATGCTCGAGTCGCGCGCGAAGCAGTAGCCAGTACCGGAAAAGAACGAGGCCGCAACTTCCGTCGGGAGTGGCGGCCTGGATCTTTCTCAGTGCCGGTATCCCAACGGGATGGTACGTCCGGTCTTCAGATCGACCGCCTCGAAACCGCGCATGCCGGCGTTGACCAACGCGCGCGACAGCTCGAGCGAAATCAGAATCTCCGAGCGCAGCCAGGAATCCCGGAAGAGGTGCACGTCCGCGGGAATGCCGGGTTTCAGCGTACGCGGAAAGTTGAGGCCGCGGATGCCTATCCGATCATGTTCGATGTACAGGCGGACTTCCGAATGCCGGTAGTCGAACGCATCGACTTTTCGCGTGACGTCGAGAAACCGAACGCCGTCGTGATGCCCGTCCTGGAAGCGCCATTCGGCGGGGATGCTTTCGATCGAGGCCGCATCGAAGCCTCGCACGATTTCTTCGAACGCCTGCGAGACCACCATCCAGCTGCCCTCGTGGAAGATATCCGCGCGCAGCGCGGGGCGTGGCCCGTACTCTTCGATTACGGGATTCTCACCCATCCTTGCGACGCCCTCGCCGCGGCCGACATCGAGTGAGCTGAAACCGGCCGGCCTGTTGATCCACTTGCGATCCTCGAACGGGTCTTCGTGAAACAGTCGCAACTGCGCGAAGCGCTCATCGACTTCAAGCCCGGTCTCATCATCTCGGACTTTTCCCTTCCGCAGTTCAGCGGGCTCGACGCGTTGTCGATCTGTTGCGCCGAAGCTCCCGACATTCCCTTCATCTTCGTCTCCGGCACCATCGGCGAGGAGCGCGCCATCGAAGCGCTGAAACACGGCGCCGTCGACTACATCCTCAAATCGAATCTCATGCGGCTGGGCCCCG
>Ga0207675_100003108_pt1 | contig 16280 bp, 22 predicted proteins | sample KBSSwiS42_FD_184305 | JGI IMG/M metagenome (GOLD analysis project Ga0207675, IMG submission 184305) | Switchgrass rhizosphere microbial communities from Kellogg Biological Station, Michigan, USA - KBS Switchgrass S4-2 (SPAdes) (version 2) | ecosystem: Host-associated > Plants > Roots >... | reverse complement strand
CTACGTGGTTACCGTCCCGGATGCGATCGAATGTCTCGCCTACCTCGCTGGTGATTCAGGCAATCACCGGGAGGCGGCACGCCTCTTCGGTGCGGCCGACGCCGCGCGACTTCGGACGAGCATCTCCCGGTTGAAGACTCTGGACGCCGACCATGAGCGCCGGCTTTCGGCTGTCCGAGACAGCTTGGGCGAGCAAGACTTCCGGGCGGCCTGGGACGAGGGTGCCGCCTTGACCATCGAGGAGGCGATCGCGTACGTCCGTCGAGGACGAGGCGACCGTAAGCGGCCGTCGAAGGGTTGGGCGGCGTTGACCCCGACCGAACTCGACGTGGTGAGGCTGGCCAGTGAGGGGCTCGGCAACAAGGAAATCGCCAGTCGGCTCCTCATCTCACCGCGCACCGTGCAGGCGCATCTGTCGCACGTGTACTCGAAGCTCGGGATCAGCTCACGTGTGCAGCTTGCACAGGAGGCAAGCAGACACAGCTGACTTCACCGCGTCACTCCGGTGAAGCGAAACCTATGCCGGTACGGGCTGACGGGGCGGGACATCCTTCATCCACTGCGGATCGATGCCGTCGTCTAGTCGGCCCTCTGCCTTGGCGTCGAGATAGCGGAAGTAGAGCACGCAGGACACCACGATCAGCATCAGACACCAGCCGTAGGTGACGCGCAGGTACTCCAAGGCCCGGCCCGTCGTCGGCCAGTGCCACATCAGCCATTTGTCGGCACTCATGAAGCCGTAGACCGCGACCCACGCCACCCAGTTGCGGATCACTGAATTCGGCAGCACGACCGTCATCAGGAACGGGAACAGCATCATCGAGTAATAGCCCTGGCCGAGCGACGACACCAGCCACGAGGCGATCAACAGCACGCCCGAGGACGTGGTGAACCAGAACAGCGGGTCACGGGTGCGGTAGTAGCGGTACAGCAGCCAGATGGCCACCACTGCCAGCAGTGCAAACACGATGCGCAGCAACAGGATCAGCCACATCGGCAGGCCGTAGTACACGCCGTTGCCCTGGATCGAGCTGTTGAAGTAGTCGCGGATCGAGAAGATGTAGGGAAGCGTGCGTGTGATGAAGTTCATCGGATCGGCGACCAGAGGCCACGCCGCCAGGTTGAACACCACGGGCACGGCGATCGCAGTGACGACCGCTCGCCACTGACGGTTCAGCAGCGGCAGCAACAGCAGCGGCGCCAACACCGGTTTGACCACGAGCGATAACCCGATCACCACGCCGGCCCACCATTGGTGGCTGACCTTACCGTCGAGAATCCACCGGAAGAACAGCACCTCCAACAGCAGCACGCAGCCGTTGATGTTGCCGAACACCAGTGTGTTGACCACACTTTCGGTGCAGAACATCGCCACCAGCAAAGCGGGGTAGGCCACCGATGAGAAGGTGTAGCCGAACAGCCGGATCAGGAAGTAGGCGGCGATGATGATCGCGGCGCAGTTGATGCTCTCGAACCACCAGCGCGACGCGTCGACCGGCAGGTAGCCGAACGGCGCCATCAGCAGGGTGCCGCCGGGCGGATACAGGTAGTGCGGGTCGACGTAGTCCAGATGCTCGTTGTAGATGTCCCAGCCGCGCCGGAAGTTCGACACCGCGCGGTACACCGGCCCGTAGTCGTCGGTGATGTAGCCGTTGCTGGCAAGCACGTAGCTGCGGTGGATGATGAGCAGGATCGCCAACGGCCACAGGATCGATCGCAGAACGGTCGCGACACTCGGTGGGGAGGTGCGGGGTCGGAAAGCGGCCGAGACAAGATCGCGCACCTGGGCACCGTACACCGACCCCCTCCAGCCGGGTGTCAGGCCGGGCAGTACGTGTCGGTGGGCGGCAGATTGCCGCTGTCCAGGTAGCCGACGACGGGCGGCAGCGCGCATGCCGAGTAGATGCTGGCGCCGTGTCCGATGCCCTGCCACATTGCTCGCTTGCTCGTGGTGCCCGCGTTGATCACGGTTGCGGCCACGGCCGCCACGCCCTCGTTGCCGACGATCGGGTCGTTCTGGACGCCGAGCAGCATCACCGGAATCTTGAGGTTCTTGGGATCCTGCGGGGCCGATCCGCTCGGCCAGTTCAAGCAGTTGACGAGGTTGAGCGCGCCGACGGCGCCGAACTGCGGGTAGAGCTTGGGCCAGGCGACCACGAGCTCGCGGACCCGGTCCGGTGTCGGCCGGTTCAGGGCGTCGCTGCAGCTGTTGACGAACTGGCCGTCGGTCTGGCGCAGCGTCTCGGCGGCCGTGATCAGATTGGTCAGCTGGTTGGAGTTGCCCGAGCGGGCCGCGGCTACGGCTGCGGCCAGGTCGTTGCCGGCGTTGACACGGTCGCCGCGCGGATAGGCGAGCGCGGTCGCCACGGCGTCGGCGACGGTGGCCACCGACGCGCCGCCGGGACCGTTGCCGGCCCGCGCGGCAGCCAGCAGGGCGTCGATCGCGCCCTTGGGGTCAGGCGCGAGCGGGCAGTTGGTGGCAACGCACTGCGCGGCCCAGGCGTCGAGCGCGGCCTGTTCGCCCTTGACGCGCTGCTCCATCGCGGCCTCGGCGGCGATGGCCAGCGGCAGCGGGGAGTCGAGCACGAGGCGGGCGACCTTGTTGGGGTGTGATCCGGCGTAGGCCAGCGCGACCTGGGCGCCGTTGCCGATGCCGAGCAGGGCGAGGGTCGGCACATCCCAGGTGCTGCGCAGTCGCTCGATGTCCTCCGCGGCGTGCGCATTGTCGTAGGCCGAGTCGCCGGGCGCGATGGTGTCGGTGCAGCTGGTGGTGGCGGTCTGCGCGACGGCGTTGAGGTTGGCCACGGGGTCGTCGCCGGACTGGAACTGCGCCTGGTCGAGCATCTCCTGACGGTCGAACAGGTCGCGGCAATCCAGCGCGCCGGACATGCCGATGCCGCGGCGGTCGACCGCCACGATCGGATGCGCCTTGAGCACGTCGGCGCCCGCCCGGGACAGCCACACGGGCAGCTGGGTCGACGACGGCAGGTCCGATCCGGTGGTCATCACGACCGGCCCGGCGTCCGGCGGTGTCTGCGCCGACGTGGCCCGCACCACGCCGATGCTCACGGTTCCGGTGGCGCCGCTGATCGGATCGAGATCGGCGTCGTAGCTGGCGCAGTCCAGCTTGACGCCGGGAAGCGCCGGTACGGCGGCGTCACTGAACACCCGCGAGGTGCAGTCCCGCCAGGACAGGTCATTCTTCGGCGCCTCGATCGGCGGCGGGCCGGCCGGCGGTTTGGTGGTCTGCGGCGCACCCTGTGGGCGCGCGCCGGAGTCCGTCGCGTAGCGAGGATTGGCGGCCAGGCCCGGCGCGCACGCGGCGACGAACGCCAAGACGGTTGCCAGGCACAGGGCCTTGGCGAGGTGACGACGCCGACGCATGCCGACCACGGTACCGATTGCTTGCTAGTGGGCCCGGACGTAGCGGGTGTATAGGTATCCGTCGTCGTCAGCGAGTAGATGGGTGCGCCGCATCCTGGTGTGCACGTTGCCGAGGCCGGTGACGATCCGCTTGGCGCTGCCGCCGACCAGTATCGGCGCGACGGTGAGGCACAGTTCGTCGAGCAGATCGTTGTTGATCAAGTTTCCGAGGATGAGCGGGCCGCCTTCGGTGAGAACGCGGAAGAGCCCGCGCTCGGCGAGGATCTCGAGGACCCTCGCTGAATCGGCGGAATCCGGGTCCGGCCCGGACGCGTCGATGACTTCGGCGACCGCTCCCAGCCGGCAGCGGGTGTCTTCGACCGTTCGCGCGCTGGTCAGTATCAGCGGTGGCACGTCGGTGCGGGTGAACAGCCGGGCAGTCGGATCGAGGTTGCCGGATCGGGTGAGGATGGCGATCGGCGGCACCTCGGCCTGGCCGCGTCGCTGTCGGGCCTGCCTCGCGGCGACGGGCAGCTGGGCGCCGGAGTAGTTCTCGACGCGGACGGTGGCGGCCCCGACGAGGATGACATCCGCGGCCTCACGCATCTGCACGAACACCGCCCGATCGCCCGGCCCCGCGAGTCCGCCGGACTTACCGTCGTCGGCCGCCCCACCGTCGAGGCTGGTGATCATGTTGCCGCGCACCCAGCACGACCTCAGGCTCTCGGGGTAGGTGTAGAAGTCCGCGAGTCGGCCGTCGTCCACCGACTCGGTCGCCCCCAGCACTGTGAGGTGTATCCCGGCACCGTCGTCAGGCATACGCAGAATTGCAGCACGTCGCTATGGTGCGTGCATGCACGGGTCCAGTGGTGTCGCGCATCTGGTCGATCGGCACCCGAGCGTCACACCCGAGCGGCTGATCGCCCAGCTGATTCCACCGCCGACGTTCTCCGACGTCAGCTTCGATTCGTACAAACCGGATCCGTCCGAACCGACACAGGCCGCGGCCGTGCAGGCGTGCAGGCAGTTCTGCGAGGAGGCGGTCGCGCGACGGGCAGGCAAGAAGAAGCTGTTCGGCAGGCGCGAGACGCTGCGCGGCGTCGGCATCTACCTCGACGGCGGGTTCGGCGTCGGCAAGACGCACCTGCTTGCATCGTCGTACTACTTGTTGTCGGCGATGTCCGCCGCGCCAACGGCGTTCGCGACGTTCGGCGAGCTGACCCAGCTGGCCGGAGTGTTCGGATTCGTCGAGTGCATCGAACTGCTCGCCGATTACACCGCGGTGTGCATCGACGAATTCGAGCTGGACGACCCGGGCAACACCACCCTGATCTCGCGGCTGTTGTCTGAACTGGTCGCGCGCGGTGTGTCGGTGGCCGCGACGTCGAACACATTGCCCGAGCAGCTGGGCGAGGGTCGCTTCGCCGTGCAGGACTTTCTGCGTGAGATCAGCACTCTGTCAAGCATTTTCACTTCAGTGCGGATCGACGGGCCGGACTACCGCCATCGCGACCTGCCGCCCGCGCCCGACCCCCTGAGCGACGACGAGGTCGCGACATGCGCCGCCGAGACTCCCGGCGCGACGCTGGACGACTTCGACGCACTGTGCGCCCACCTGGCGACCATGCATCCGTCGCGCTATCTGACGCTGATCGAGGGCGTCACGGCGGTGTTCATCACCGGGGTGCATCCGATCGACGACCAGAACGTCGCGCTTCGGCTGGTGTCGTTGACCGACCGGCTCTACGACGCGGGCATCCCTGTGGTGGCATCGGGCACGAAGCTGGACACGATTTTCTCCGCCGAGATGTTGGCGGGCGGTTTCAAGAAGAAGTACTTGCGGGCGACGTCGAGGCTGCTTGCGCTGACTTCCTCCCGCTGACCGCGAACGTTCCTTACCGCTCGAAAGTTTCTCGAATTTTCGAGCGGTAAGGAACGTTCGCGCCACTACAGCGGGCGCACCATCACATAGTCGTTCTCGATACCGGCACCCAGCCGGAAAGTCTTGGTGCCGTTGATGGTAAAGCCGTGCTTGGTGTAAAAGCGTTGGGCGCGTTGGTTCTGCTGATTGACGCCCAGCCACACGCACTTGGCGTCCAGTTCGGCGGCGCGCCGCAACGCCGCGGTCATCAGCCCCGCCGACACACCCGCGCCGTGGCTGTCGGGCAGCACGTACATCTTGGACAACTCGACCGCGGGGCGCAGCGTGACGGCCTGCTGCACATCGTCGTCGTCGGGAACGCCGCGAATCAGCATGACGTATCCCACGATTCGGCCTTCGTCGCGGGCGGCCAGCACCGCGCGGTCGGGATCGGCGAGGTAGTCGCGGAACCGCGCCTGCGAAAGGTTCTCGTCGATGAACGCGGCGATGTTGTCCGGCGTCACCGACGGAGGACAGGCCAGCGGGAAGGTGCGGGCGGCGACGTCGGCGAGTTCGGGCAGGTCGGCCTCGGCGGCCGCGGCGACGTCGATGGCCACGGTTTCTACGGTAGCGGTGCTCCCGGCTGCCAGATGTTCCACTGCGCCAGATGCTCGCCGGTCTGCGGGTTGTACAGCACCACGTTCGTGACCAGGGCGCGGTAGACGTCCCAGTACACGGCACCGTCGACCGTCGACCCGGGCGGCGCATTCCGCAGGGCGCTCTCGAGTGAGTCGGGTGCGTCGGTGTGCTTGGACACGTAGGCGTCGGCATACGGCGTGACGCCGGTGAACGTGAACGCCAATGCCATCGCGTACGGATTGGGCGCCTGGATCGTATGGATGGTGATCGGCGCCTTCCACGGCCCACCTTGGGCGCGCCAGCGCGGCGACCCGTTCCAGCCCCAACCCGGCGGAACCTCGGTGGCGATCACGTCGTGGACGGTCACGTCAGCGACGATGCCCTTGAAGTCGACGTGCAGCGTATCGCCAAGATTGCCGATCGGGGTGCCCTCCGCCGATGCGGGTGGGGCCACAACGCCGGCGACCACCGCCAGCAGGGCGACGAGGAGCGCGAGGCACCGATGCACCCACGCATGATGGCACAAACTGAAACGTGTTACAGCCGGACGGCCGTCAGGACAATCCGAAACCGCCCACCTTGTCGATCCGGACGCGGGTGAGCAGACCTTCCGGCGCGTTCGGCGGCGGGAAGTGCTCGTCGCTGCCCAGCATCGTCTTGGCCAGCTTCTTCAGAAGCGCGGGAGCACCCCCCTCGACGATCCGGGCCGTCCCGGTGATGGCCAGGTACGGAGTCTGCTGGTTGGGATGCTTGGTGGACAGAATGGTGACGGCCACCCGCGGATCGCGGCGGATGTTGCGGGTCTTCTGGTATTCGGTCAGGTGCGCCGAGACAAGCTCGTCGCCGTCCGGTGTGGATTCCAGGGCCATCCACACGACGGTCACTTGCGGGCTGCCGTCGGGATTGAGCGTGACGAGTGTCGCGTCGGTACCTTCTCCTATGAGCGCGCGGGCGGCGTCGTTGAGTTCCATGTCCCTATTTCTACCGTCGCGCCGGTGTATTCATTGGCACATTCAGGCAGCTTCAAGGTCCAGCAGCGTCGACTTGGCCAGCGGCCCGCCGATGTACTGGCCTGTCGACCCGTCGGACCGGACGACGCGGTGACACGGGATCACGACCGGCAGCGGATTGTGGGCGCACGCCGTGCCGACGGCCCGCACCGCGCGCGGGTTGCCGATCGCGGCGGCCACCGCAGCGTAGCTCTCGCGGTGGCCGTAGCCGATCTCACGCAGATGCTCGATGACGTTGCGGCGGAAACCCTCCGCGAGTCGCAGGTCGACCGGCACCTCGAAGACGGTGCGCCGCTTGGCGAAATACTCGTCGATCTGCCGCGCCACGGTGTCCAGCCGTGCAGGCGCGCGCAGCACTCGCGGGCTGATCCGGTCGGCCAGCCCCGTCAGCACCGCGTCGTGACCTTCGACGTCGTAGGCGACGCGGACCAGTCCGGCGGTCGTGGCCGCCAGCAGCAGGGTGCCGACCGGCGTGTCGACGGTGCGGTAGGCCACGTCGAGCACGCCGGCACTGTCGGCGTCACGCTCCAGCCGCTGGTGCAGCCGCGCCAGTGCGCTCCCGTCGGCACTGAGTTCGTCAAAAAGGTTGGTAGTCATGCTGTTTCGTCCTCACGATAGTGCTTGCGAAGAGTCTTGAGTCCGTCCGCGGCGGCGCGGCGTGCGGCGTCGGGGGAGTTGCCGAGCAGTTCGGCGATCTCGGCGAACGGCAGGCCTGCGATGTGGTGGTAGGCCACCGCCTGGCGTTGTTTGGTGGGCAACCGCTGCAGCGCGGTCCACAGGTCGGGATCGCGCGTAGCGGGGTCGGCGTGACTGGCGGGGCGCTCGGGCAGGGTGTCGGTCGGCACGGGGCGGCGCGACCGGGCGCGTCCGACATCGACGGCGCGGCGGTGGGCGATCGTGACGAGCCAGGCCTCGACGTTGGCGTCGGCGGGCAGGTCGGGATAGGCGCGCAGCGCCGAAAGGAATGTCTCGGACCAGGCGTCCTCGGCGTCGACGGGGCCCACGACGGCGCGGCACACCCTCAGTACCGTCGCGCCGTGCTCGGCCACCACGTCCTCAAACGGTCGCACCCTCACATCATGAAGACGCGGCCGCGGCGGCGGATGTGAGATCAGCCTTTGGTGTAGGACGAAAGAGCGGCGACCAACTCGCGCTCGAAGCGGTCCCTGTCCACCCCCAGCTGATGCAGTGTGGCGTCGTCGTCCTCGGCTTCGTACAGCGCCAGCAGGAGGTGTTCGGTGCCCACGTAGTTGTGGCCGAGCCGAAGCGCTTGGCGGAACGTCAGTTCCAGCACCTTCTTGGCCTGGGCGTTGAATGGGATCAGCACTGGCACGTCGTCGATCCGCGGCGGCAACGTGACGGCCTTGTTCACCTTGTCGGCGTCGATGCCCTGACCCGCGAGCAGCTTCGGGGCCAGGCCGTCGGGGTCCGCAAATAGCCCGAGGAGTAGGTGGTCGGGGCCGATCTCGTTGTTGCCTGCTTCGTTGGCCTTGTTCTGCGCGACGACGACGACGTTCCTGGCGCGCGGGGTGAATCGCCCGAAGCCCGCATTCGGGTCGAGCGCGGAGGCTTCTTCGGCGTTTGGCACCTTCGGCACGAACCGCTTCTGCGCGGCCTGCTTGGTGACGCCCATGCACTTGCCGATCTCCGTCCACGACGCCCCGGATTTGCGGGCTTGGTCCACAAAATGGCCGATCAGATGGTCGGCGACCTCGCCGAGGGTTTCGGCGGCGAGCACGGCGTCGGTGAGCTGATCCAAGGGTTCGGTGTGCACCTGCTTGATCACGTTGATGAGGTCGTCAAGTCGGACGGGATAGGCGATCTTCGCGGGCTCGGTCATAGCGTCAACTCTAGGTTGACGACAGGTGAGCGTCAACCATTGGTTGACGGGACGCGTCACCCGCGCGGATATCCGCGGTTCACTGTGCGGTCGAGAATGCCCAGCGTCGCGCGCAGCGCGGCCTCGGAGATGACCGGGAAGATGTTGGCGTCGCGCCAATGCGGGTCGATGTCGGACCAGTCGTAGTACGAGGTGACCAGTGTGTGGCCGTCGGCCGGTTCCAGTCGATAGCCGTAGACGTGCCCGATCTGCGGCCGGAGCTGGCCGAGGATCGTCCAGGCGATCAGCCGATCCTGATCGAATTCGCGGATCTCGACCGTGATGTCGTACTTGCCGAGCGGATAGTCGTTGAGCGCCTCGCGGTCCATGTGCACGACGAAGCTGTCGCCGACGGCCCGGGCGGGGTCGCCGTCGGCACTCTGCAGCATGCCGGTCGCGTCGATGGCGACGTGGCCCTGTGGGTCGCAGAGGACCGCAAAGATGTTGGCGGGTGGTGCGGGGATGGTGCGCTGGACTTCGATTCGTTCGGTCATGGGCAAATCGTGGCAGGGCGGCGATCAGGCGTGTGGCGGTTTGGGATCGCGGTCGTTGGGTATATCCACGGGCAAATGCGAATTACTGCCGAAACGACTGCAGCGCAGCCCCGGACGTTGCGCCGGGCAATCGACTTCATCCATGAAAACGCCCATCGCGACATCGGGCTCAGCGATATCGCCGCGGCAATCGGCGTCACACCGCGCTCCGTTCAGTACATTTTTCGCCGCCACCTCAGCACCACGCCGCTGGAGTACTTGCGCCGCGTCCGGCTGGATCGGGCGCACCGCGATCTGCTGGCCGCCGACCCCGCCGTCGACACGGTGATGGCGATCGCCGGCCGATGGCGGTTCGCCCATCCGGGCCGCTTCAGCATCGCCTACAGAGAAGCGTTCGGTACCCCGCCCAGCCAGACCCTGCGCGCGTAGTCGTGGTGCCCCGCCTCAGCGCGGGAAGAAGCCCTCGCGGGTGAAGAAGCCGGGCTGCCAGCCCTGATCACCGAGGCAGAGCAGTGGGCGCCCGTCGGGAGCTTGGGCTGCCGCTTGCGGCTTCGGGCATGGCGATCCGACTTCTTGAACGCCGAACAACTCGTACGTCGAGACCCAGAAGCCGGTGTACACGGGCGGCCACTGATTCTCGATCCACCGGCATTGCAGTGCTTCGCCGCCGGGGCCGCGTCCGAAAGTGAAGAGCTCCATGTTGTCGCATGGCGCGTTGAGGTGGGCGTCGTAGTTCATGCCCGGCACGTCGGTGGAATAGTGTCCGGGCTTGTCGAAGTACATGTTGTCGCCGTTGTCGGCCAGCGCGGCAGGCGCAGTGGTGATAGCGGCACCGGTCATCGCGGCGGCGGCGAAAAGTTCGCGAATCATGTCCCACCCCTTGGTCGTCATGACCGGTTGGTCTCCGGGAAGCCTAGCGGTTGCGGTGTGGCCGATGAACCTTTTCCGGGACCGCACGCTTCGTCACTGCATCAAGACATCGAGCAGGATGTCGAACCGCTCGTGGCTTCCGTCCAGCCGGAAGCTGTAGACGTGTCGCCCGCCGTTGGGCTCGATGGGCAGCGTGATCTGGGGCAGGACCATGAACTTCATCGCGCTGGGAAGCTGGAAGTTCGTCGACCAGGCCGACGCCCAGCGCTGCCCGGTGGGGCCTGCCGCATCGATGTGCAGGGCGTAGTGGATGCCGACGTCGCGGCGTCGGGTGTCGCACAGCACGACGCAACTGCACCGGAAGAGGGTCGAGTGCGGTGCGACGGTCGTGGTCGCCCAGACGCCGCCTTCGACGTTGAGCATGTCGTCCACTACCTCAGCATGGTTTGCGAAGAAGGCACCGGCTAGCCGCATGCCACGGAAGTTACCCCAAGTTGGAGCAAAACATCGAGACGAGTGATGGCGCGCGCAGCAATATAGACGAGTGAGGCCGCGGCGGTCGGATACCTCAACAACATCTGCACCGGCGCGAATCCGGGTGGATTGGAGGACTGGATCTTCGGCGACGGGAACGGGAACGAGAGCGGGTGGCCGCACGTACTGGACCCCGGTAACGGCAGCTTCGACGGATACCACCTGATGGCCACCCGTGAAGGCATCCACCACCTGTTTCTCGACGAGGATGACAGCGCGTTTGACGACGACGAAATCTATGTGCAGGCAACGTTTGTCGACGCTGACGGTGGACGCAGGTCGCAGATCCGCAACGTGGTCACCGGCCGGTTCTAGCCCGGCGGCGAGGCCTCACTCTGACAATTCGATCAATTCGTCGGGCACATCGCCGATGGGCGACCATGGCTCGTCGTCGGTCTCGCGGAAGTATGCGAATGATGAAAACCACAAGCGAACATGCCCCGATAGCCCGGCCGACAGATAGCGGTGGCGGTGATCGGCAGTCGCACGCCGCCCAGACGCTCCCCTCGCCAAGGGGCGACTGCCAACCACCTAACGCATAGCAACTTGTCGTCGCTTTGCGCTGTCCGTTGGTTTCCCGTCGTCAATTCGATCCAAACGCGTTGTCGTGCATTTCAATTGACGCCATCGTCAAGCGCGGCGGTTGAGGTCCGCACCGTTGCTGGCCCGTCGAGGGCGCTGCAGTGCGTGTTGCCCCCGCGGCCCCGTACAGCTTCTGGCAGCGTCTGGTCGCGTGTGCGGCGCGTCCGTGTGGTGCGGCCGCCACCATGACCGAGGCACACCTGGTCGCCCACAAGCGCCTGACCGGGGCCGAGGTTGTGCCCGTTATGGCAACACGTCCGCGGGTGGGCGATCCACTTCCCGGCCGTCGTCGGCACCAGCTCGCCCAGCACAACTACAGGCCCAAGGCGAGCGCGCCGCCGGCCCTAGCCGGTGAGGACGGGTCTGCTACTCGCTCACCCGGCTTCGCAGGGCGCGCTCGTGACGATTTTGTGGCTCTGCGCGTTGAGCACCGAACCTCCACAACGGGCCGTGATGACGCTGGCGTTGCCGCCTGTTAGAGCGGTACTGCCGTCGGTTGCCCTGACGGTGTTGAAACTTCCGATGTCTACCTGCGCGGAACTGTTATTGGTTGCTCGAACGGTGTTGAAGGAGCCGTCGTAAGATCCAGCGGAGCTGCCGTTTCGAGCGATGGCGGTGTTTCCGATGCCGGAGTAGCCCGCGCTCGCATCGCTGTTGTTGTCGGCGATGGCGGTGTTCAGTAACCCGGCGGCAGCCGAATAGCTGTTATTGGTGGCGATGGATATGTTTCCCAACCCCATCGCGCCGGCCTGGCTGTTGTTGTACGCAATGGCAATGCTGGGGCCGCGAGTGAATGCCTCGCTGGTGCCGGACTTGGACTTCACCAGCGGGATCCCGGCCACTGAGATCGCCAGATCGCGAGTGCCCGTTTGCCGGGTGGCGCTCGTGTCGGTTGACGTCGGGCCTGTGTCCGCCCATGCGGTTGCTGTTCCCAATCCCAGTGCCAGCAGCGGAGCGCCCGCAACCACAACTGTCGCATGGGCAAACCTGCGCATTTCGATCCCCCTTGATCTGGCGAATTGACGTTCGTGTGAGGGGCACTTATTCGCAGTGCGTGGCGGGTGGGAGGGAAATGGCGGGCTTACTGTCTGCGAAGTTTGGCGCTGTTGGCCCGCTATTCTGTAGCAATCGGCCCGCCACGCACGCAGGATGATGGGCCGGACAGGTCGTCGTCAGACGGTCTTGTCGCGGCCTGCCAGCTGGTCGAGCTGGTCAGTTCGATGGACTCGTTGTCGCCCTCAAAGACGTCGATCTGGACTGTGATGTCCTCGTTATACGGGTCGTCGGCCAGATCAATGAGCCGGTTCGAGCCGCGAAAACAGCGGCGCGGATTGGGCGCGCCCTCGTCCCAGTCGCTGACGTCCGTGGCGCCGGCCAGTCGCGGGACGTTGGCGAGATTGGTGCTTTGCTGGTACTGCCGCAACATTGCCGAGTGTTCCGGCTGCCCGGAACCGATTGACGGCGGCCGGCGCCAATGATGTCGGCCATGCCCCAGGGGATCCTTCAGGGCACGACACATCGTTTGAACCCGCCGCTCTGGATCTGGTACACGTTCGGGGGCAGACTCGGGCCGCGCTACCGGGAGTGGGTGCCGCGCGACGTCACCTGCCGCACGCGCTGGCTGCGCCAGACGGCGCGAGCGGTGGCACAGATCGCGGTGCCCGCGGCCGTGGTGTCGGTGGCTCTGACGGGGCGGGGTTTGGATTGGTTGTCTTCGGCGGGGTTGCCTGCGGGGCGCTGCTGGGGCTGTGGTATTCGCTGGCTTACATCGACCAGACGGGGGACCGGCGCCTGGTGAAGCATGGATACGAGCTGGGAACGCTGAAGCGAGAGCGGCGGGAGCGCTACGACCGCGAGCACGCGGAGCAGATCGTGCGCTATAGGCAGACGTATCGGAAGGCTGCCGATTAGAACGTCACAGGTGCCCCTAGCATTCGAGCTTTTCGAACGCGACGGCGTGCAGGTGGAACGCCTTGTCGAACGCGGCCCGAACGATGTCTGTGTGAGCATGGGCCTTCAGGTACTCAGTCAGTGCGGCCTCGACAATCCTGTTCGCCGATGTGTGGGTAACGAACGCATAGGTACGCAGCGCCTCGGCCAGCTCTTCCGGCAGCCGGATAGTCAGCGGATTCTGCGTCATGACACCACGATGTCACGGTGAGTTGCATGCGCACAAACGACTTTTGCTGCCTGGCCAGCCCGTCGTTGGGCACGCTTCGGCGCGAGCCGGGCATGCCCGACAGCACACTGTGCGCCCGCAGCACTGTGGTACGGCCTGCGCCCTTGGCCCCATAGACGTGTTGATGCTGAGCAGGCCTACATCGGCGACCGCGACCTTCCGCCAGCGCGGGGAAACGTGGACACGCCAAGCGAACTCGTGCATCCGGTAGTGCGACGGCGCGGTGTGTTGCCTCCTGCGGTCCGCCACTCAGGCCCAGTCTGTCACTGTGATCCGTGTGATCCGTCCAATGACGGCGCTGGACTCGCCCATCATCTTGCCAACGTTCACCGTGTTGGCCCACCGCTCCGTATCGATCTTGCGCTTGAAGCCACTTTCCTGCGTCGACCTGTTGCCGGTGTGCGGTGGCTAACGCGGTAACCCGTTGTGGCTCTTGATGTTTTGTGGCCCACCTACAGGGCTCCCCGTAGGAACTCAGCCAGCACGTCGGGCTCGCCCACTTCGCAGGCGTCAGCGATGCCCAAATTGGCGCCGCAATCGGCGACGTGGACACAGCCAAATTCAGTCAGACCGAACGCGCTGTGCTCGAGCTGTGCACCACCCACCGGTTGCGCGGCGACACCGTCGTCACGGGCCACGTCGCTCTCGGCAGGCCGCCTGCGAACGCAACGGAGCGCGCATTGGGTCGTACCATTGGAGGGCCTTCCTTACGGGGTTGGTAGGCCGGGTGGCGGGGCAGGGTTCCAATCTGTGATCCCGCCACCCGGCGTCTTGGGGTAGATGCAAGCTGTTCTCAGCTGGTCGACCCGGGGTCGCGCGGACGCACGAGCACGGCGCCGAGCAGCAGCGCACCGCCGACGATGGCCAAGGGAATGGCCCAGGCTTGACGCATGCGCTTGGCTTCTCGGCACTCGGCGACGTAGGCCCGGTCGGGGTACATGCCGCGCTCGCCGGTGACGTTGCGCCCCAACTCGTTTCGCTGATCGGCCACCGTGGCATTGCCACTCGTACTGCTGGACACATCCCCGCATACGACAGTGGTGCCCGCTACGTCGGTGTCCTCGCGGGGGATCGGACTCCACAACCAGACCAACGCACCGATCAGCGTGAAAGCGCCGATCACGCCGAGAAATGCGCGAGGGCTCATCATCGGAGTTTGCGCCCGTCTTTGTCGTTCACGTTCCCCAAGAACATCACGTTCGCGCCGAAGAACGTCCAGATGCTCAGCGGAACGAGGATGAAGAAACCGACGATGAAGAACACGGTGCCGATACCCAGGATGCCCAGGGAGCCAAAGTAGAAGCGCTCCAGTCCGAACCAGCCGAAGAACAGCTGTAGCAGGCCCGCCGCGACGGCTGAGTTCGGCGGATCTGTTGGATTCCACCGCGCCGGCACGGCGGATGGCTGAAGAGAGCCGGTCATTGCTAAATGTCCTTTTCAAGGAGGTGGTAGAGCCGGGGGAGAAGGGCAGGGTTCCAAGCTGTGATCCCGCTCCCCGGTGTCGGGAGGAGTTATGTTGTCGCCGCCGTTGGGTTGTCCTCTCTCGTTTCGCGCCTGCTTGGTAGTCCAGATCTCGTGTGGCGGTTGAGCATCTCACCGAGGTACGACACTCAGGCCGTCAATGCGCGCATCGCCGTCGCCACAATCGCATCGGCGTCGGCCGGCGCCAATCCACCGTGCCCGGTCGCCATCCGGTATATGGCCGCTCCGAAAATGAGGTCCATCGCCACCGCCGGATCCACATCCGGATGTAGTTCACCGCGGGCGACACCGCGACTCCAGATCGCCTTGACAAGCTCCCTGCGGGACTCCACCAGATGCTTCCGGAGATGCTCGCGGGTATCTGGATCGAACTGCGCCTCAGCGACCAACTGGGCGAAGACCCGACCATTGGGGCTGGTGTAGAAGTGCATCATCCCCCGCAGAACCAGGCGGATGTCTTGATACGCCGATCCGGTGTCGGGGTCGGGCGCCACGACCATCATCTGACCGAGGAAAGCTTCAATCGCCACCGCAGTCTTGTTCGGCCACCATTTGTAGATCGTCGCCCTGCTGACACCGCTGCGTCGAGCGATCTGGTCAACGCTCATACTGCGCGGCCCGACCTCCAGCATCAATTCTGTCGCCGCTTTGAGGACGGCTTCGCGGGATTCCTCACTGCGCGGTCGGCCAGGTCTTCCCGTCGGGGGCATGGTGATCACTCCGCCTCTCGCTCGCCTCTCTCATCTGCATTCTGCGCTCCTAAATACTAGACGTCCAGTATTATCTTGTCAGTATGTCAGAAGACCGCAGCAGGGAAACCTGTTGCTCAGCACCGGCCACAGCCACGTGCCGGTCAGCGTCGTCGGCAGGGTCTGTTGTTAGATGTCCCGGCCTCGGCCGCGGCCCACGCCCGCCAACGTTTAGCACCCGGTGTGCTTTCGGGGAACCGCCTGGCGCGGCCCGTGGAATCGTCCAATGCCCTTTGCACACTGAGGATTTCCGATGGCAATTACGCCGCCACTACCAATTCCGCGGCCGTGTGACTGCCCGCCATCCGCGCCAACCTCGGGCATCCGGCCCTGTGGATGATGGCACCCGAGGGTGCGCGCTGCGCAAACTCAAGATCGGCACCGGCTACACCAGCACTCCTTGGCTGCTGGCACCGACGGCGCCCAACCGATGCTGCTGAGCCTGCGCTGTCTATCCGGTGTCTTCTGATGGCTGTACAACGGTGTCGTGTCCCGACTCGGTATCGGCATCGATCCGGAGGTGCGCGGTCAATAGCAGCGTGTCGTAGGCGGATCGAGCGGGGAGTGTTTCGCTATGGCTGAGCGCGACGAAGTCGGTGGCTATCTGTTGGGCAAGAAGTCTCAACTTGGTGTTGGTT
>Ga0207675_100003105_pt1 | contig 16284 bp, 13 predicted proteins | sample KBSSwiS42_FD_184305 | JGI IMG/M metagenome (GOLD analysis project Ga0207675, IMG submission 184305) | Switchgrass rhizosphere microbial communities from Kellogg Biological Station, Michigan, USA - KBS Switchgrass S4-2 (SPAdes) (version 2) | ecosystem: Host-associated > Plants > Roots >... | reverse complement strand
GCAGGCCGCCCGGAGCAGGTCGGCCTCCGCGGCATCCGCGGCGGCACGGCGGGCCCGGGCGAACGCGAGCACCTCGGCAGCGGTGTCCACTGCGGTGTCGAGGTCCGCTGCCGTGCTGGTCATGGCTCCATTCTAGTCGAACAAATGTTCGAATCCAAGGTTGGAAACCGTCGACTTTGCTTTTAGAAATAAGGCGATTCGAAGGTAGTCTTCGTCGGAATGGCGGTGCATCAACCACCGCCCACCCGCCACCCGGCCGGCGACCCGAACCCCGGGCGACGCCCTCTCCGTCGCTGCGCTTTCAAGCCCTGACATCCGCAGCCGCGAGGTCGTGGTCTCGATCCCGCTCGCTGGCGCTCGCGGCTCGACCAACGGAACATGGACCATGGCCCCCACTGCCGTGCTGGTCACCGACCGCTTCCAGGCGTTCAGCACCGAGCACGTCGGGCTACTTGCCATTTTTCTGCTCGTCTGCGTCGCGCTGGTCGTCGTCGGGAGGCGCCGACGGGGTGACGACACGGTGTTCCGGCGCGGCTTCGCCATCGTGCTGGCGAGCGTGGTCGTACCGATCCAGGTAGTGCAGCTGCGCCCGTGGGACTTCGACCTGCAGTCATCGCTGCCGATCAACCTGTGCGACCTGGCGTGGCTGTGCGCGGTCTACGCCCTGTGGACCCGACGTCCGTGGGCGGTGGCGCTGACCTACTACTGGGGGCTGACCCTGACCAGCCAGGGCATCCTGACCCCGTCGCTGGGGCAGCAGTTCCCCGACCCGCGGTACTTCGGGTTCTGGGGGCTGCACTTCCTGACGGTGTGGAGCGCGGTGTACCTGGTGAGCTCGGGCAACCCGCCCACGTGGCGCGGCTACCGGTTCACCCTCATGGTCACCGCCGTCTGGGCGGCCGCCTCGATCCTCTTCAACGCCGCGGCGGGCACCAACTACGGCTACCTCAACCGCAAGCCGGACACCGCGTCGCTGCTGGACCTGTTGCCGGGGTGGCCGGCCTACGTCGTGCTCGAGATCGCCGTGGTGGCGGTCGTGTGGGCACTGATGACCTGGCCGTTCACCCTGTCCGGGCCTCAGCCGTCCAGAGCCACCGTCTCGCCTCGCGATGGCACGTAGGTCGTGCTGCCGAAGCCGGCCTCGGCTGCATGGCCTACCCATTCCTCGATCGGTGACCGGAACACCCGGTAGTCGTCGTAGTGCACCGCGAGGGCCCGCGCGGGCCGGAGCCGACGCAGGTAGTCGGTGCCTTGGCGCCCGTCCATGGTCACGGTGTGGAAGAGCACGCGGGTGCCACCGAGGTGCACCACGGCCGTGCCCACGTCCGGGTGACGTAGCCGGATCTGGTCCACGTGGTCACCGCTGAGCGTGTCTCCGCTGAGCAGCACGCGCCGGCGTACGTCGTCGCCGACGCGATGCTCGAGCAGCGACCCGATCACCGGTGGCAGGACCCGGCCCATCACGCCTCTCGCATGGATCGCAGGCAACGCCTCGATCCGCAACGTCTCGTTTCCTCTGGTGAACAGCCGTTCGTGCCAGGGCTCGAGTCCTTCGGCGGTGAAGCCCCAGGTGCTGAGCCGACGCGCGGCAGCCTGCGTCGTGACCACCGGCGGCCGGCGGTCGAGCCCTTTCCTCGCCACCCGGTCGAAGTGGTCGCCGTGCAGGTGGGACAGGACGACGGCGTCGAGTGACGGCAGCTCGTCGACGCGGCAGGCCGGGTCGGTCAGCCGCCGCGACCACAGACCCTTGCCCAGGTAGGCGCGCTGGCCGCGGCTCAGGAAGTTGGGGTCGGTCAGCAGCGTGAAGCTGCCCAGCCGGATCAGCGTCGTCGCGGTGCCGATGAACGTGAGCGAGTCCATGGGGTCCTCCTCGGGAAAGGAGCCCTTACCCGATGCCGGCCGGATCATGTACGCGTTTGCCGCCTCGCTGGCGGGGTACCCTCGCCAGGATGCGCGAGCGCCGATGGACCACCGAGCCCCCACCCGACCGACCGTGACGGGCGGCTACCTCGAGCGGCCAGCGCCCAGCGGTCTTGCCGACGTCATCGAGATCATTCTCGACAAGGGCATCGTCATCGACGCCTACGTTCGCGTGTCCGTGGTGGGGATCGAGCTGCTCACCATGGATGCCCGGATCGCCATTGCGAGCGTCGACACCTACCTGCGCTTCGCCGAGGCCACCAACAGGCTCAACCTGTGGCCCGAGGGCGGAAAGGGGCTTCCCGAGATCGTGGAGGACCTCCAGGGCCCAGTGATCGAGAAGGTCGCTTCCAAGGTGGCGGAGAAGAAGGTCAAGAAGGTCGTGGCGAAGCCCAAGGAGAAGGTCGAGCAGGTCGCCGAGAAGGCGCACGACGCGGCCGAGAAGGTGACCGAGGCCGTCAAGCCTGGCTGAGGCTGACGCGCGTCGCGGGTCGGAGCCAGCCCGTCACAGATGGATCATGTGACCCGCGATGCCCTCGATGGCTTCCTTGACCGCCTCGGAGAGGGTCGGGTGGGCGAAGATGTTGCGGGCGACCTCGTCGGCCGTCAGGTCCCACTTCTGGGCCAGCGTCAGCGCTGGCAGCAGCTCGGTGACGTCCGGTCCGATCAGGGCGGCGCCGATGATCTCGTTGTACTTCGCGTCGGCGATGATCTTGACGAAGCCGCTCGTGTCACCGAGGCCCTTGGCCTTGCCGTTGGCGGAGAACGGGAACTTGGCCACCTTGACGTCGTAGCCCTTCTCCTTCGCCTGCTCCTCGGAGTAGCCGAAGGAGGCCACCTGCGGTTGGCAGTACGTCGCCCGCGGGATCATGTCGAAGTCGATCTCGACCGTCTCCGCGCCGGCGATCGTCTCCGCGGCCACCATGCCCATCATCTCGGCGGTGTGGGCCAGCATCAGCTTGCCGGTGACGTCGCCGATCGCGTAGACCCCGTCGACGTTGGTGCGGCCACGCGCGTCGACCACGATCGCGCCCCGGTCGCTGGTCTCCACTCCGGTGTTCTCGAGGCCATAGCCCTCCAGGCGCGGCGCGAAGCCGATCGCCTGGAGCACCTTCTCGGTCTCGATGACCTCCTCCTTGCCGTCCTTGGAGACGGTGACGGAGACCTTGTCGCCGTGGTCCTCGATCTTCTCGACCTTGGTGGAGAGCCGGACGTCGACACCGAGCTTCTTGTAGTGCTTGAGCAGCTCCTTGGAGACCTCGGCGTCCTCGGTCGGCACCATCCGGTCGAGAAACTCCACGATCGTCACATCGACCCCGAAGTTCGTCATCACATAGGCGAACTCGACGCCGATCGCCCCGGACCCCGCGATCACGATGGAGCCGGGCAGCTCGGCGTCGAGGATCTGCTCCTCGTAGGTGACAACGTTGTCGGAGAGCGAGGTGCCGGGCACCAGCCGCGTCGTCGCGCCGGTGGCGATGATCAGGTTGTCCCAGGTGACCTCGTCGGAGCCGCCGTCCTCGAGGTCGACGTTGAGCGTCTTGTCGTCCTTGAAGGTGCCCCAGCCGTGAATCTCGGTGATCTTGTTCTTCTTCATCAGGAAGTGGACGCCCTTGACGATGGAGTCCGACACCTCCCGGCTGCGGGCGTGGGTCCGCGCGAAGTCCATCGACGCGTCGCCGGTGATCCCGAAGAGGTCCTTGTCGTGGCTGAGGATGTGCGACAGCTCGGCGTTGCGGAGCAGTGCCTTGGATGGGATGCAGCCCACGTTGAGGCAGACGCCGCCCCAGTACTGCTTCTCGACAACGGCAACGCTCTTGCCGAGCTGGGCGGCGCGGATGGCGGCGACGTACCCACCAGGGCCCGCACCGAGGACGACGAGGTCGAAGTGGCTCACGACCCCGACCCTAATCCCTTACCCGGGGTGGTGTGCCAACCGGCCGGGCATGCGAGCGTGAGTGCCATGCGCTTCGTGATCGCAGGTTCTTCGGGCTTCCTCGGCACGCAGCTGCGCGAGTCCCTCCAGACCGCGGGCCACTTCGTCGTCCGCCTGGTGCGCGGGACCCCGACCGCGGCGGACCAGATCCGCTGGAGTCCGTACGACGAGCCGCTCGCTCCCGAGGTGCTCGACGACGTCGACGTCGTGGTCAACCTCGCCGGGTCGGCGCTGCTCGGCAACCCGCACTCGTCCCAATGGGCAGATGAGCTGATGCGGAGCCGGGTGGAGACCACGCGCACCCTGGCCGAGGCGATCGCGAAGGCGCCGAAGCAGCCGGCGTTCCTCGCGGGCAACGCCAGCGGCTACTACGGCGACCACGGTGACGAGCTGCTGACCGAGTCGTCGAAGCGTCGCGGTGACTCGTTGCTCTCCAGCGTCGCATCCGCCTGGCAGGACGCCGCCCAGCCGGCTCGCGACGCCGGCGGCCGGGTCGTCGTGCTCCGGACCGCCCCGGTGCTCGACCGCCGGAGCCCTCCCCTGAGCCTGCTGGCACCGCTGTTCAAGCTCGGGCTCGGCGGTCCGCTCGGCACCGGCGACCAGTACTTCCCGGTGACCACCACTGACGACTGGGTGCGCGCGGTGATCTTCTGCGCTGAGAACGACGCGCTGTCGGGGCCGGTCAACATCACGCTGCCCGAGCCGGCCACGAACGACGAGTTCACCAAGGCGCTAGGCGACCTCGTGCACCGGCCAACCTTCTTCAAGGTGCCCGGAACGGTTCTCCGCGCCGTCGGCCCCATGGCGCCGGAGCTGCTGGGCTCGGTGCGGCTGCTGCCGCAGGTGCTGCTCGACGCCGGGTTCGAGTTCCACCACCACGACATCCGCAGCGCCCTGGCGTGGGCACTCCGCGCCGGCCGGTAGCGCGCCGGCCGGATCACAACGACGCAGCCGGCTCCGGAAGACCCGCGCGGTCCGGGTTCAGCTCGAGCTCGACGTACATCGCCGAGTGGTCCGAGAGCTTGCTCAGTCGCGTCTCGTGGAGGTAGCCGCAGCCGCGTACCCGGGGCGCGAGCTCGTCTGCGACGAAGACATGGTCGTAGCGGTAGCCGTCGCCGTTGTGGTGCACCCAGCTGTGCCCGTCCTGCGGAAGCGTGTCGTGCGCGAGGCCGTGCCGATAGGCGTCGACGAGGTGGTGCCGGGACTCGAGCGAGTCCATGAACGCGTACTCGGCCTCGGTGAAGCATCGGTAGTGCGGCCAGTGCGCGCGATCGACGACATTGAGGTCGCCTGCCACGACCAGCGGCTGGTCGGCGAGGTCGGACAGCGCCGCGGAGAACGCGGTGAGCCATGCTTGCTTGCGCGCCGTCCGGTCCGACCGCTGGCGCACCCCTTGGGGCGGTGAGGTCGGACCGTAAGCCGCGACGAGGCGTACCGAGTCGGGCCCGCTCTTGCGACTTGTCGCTGGGTGCAGGGCGAGCAGGACACTGAGCGCACGGCCCCCCAGGTCGCCCGACCTGGGCCCGGACGTGAGCGGGTCGTCGTCGCGGCGGAGGGTCACGCGGCTGGCCACTGCGACTCCGTAGCCGTCACCGCCGGGTGCCGAGGCCACCACGATCCACCCGGCGTCCTGTAGTCCTACCAACAGCTGCGCGCATCCCTTGCTGTTCTTCGTCTCGGAGAGAACGAGAACGTCTTCAGGTCGCTCGCGCAGCCACGCGACCTGGCGCCGCACGCGCGTGGGCGAGGGATTGGCGATGTTGAGCGCCAGAAGACGCAGCGTCATGACACCTGCCTACCAGCACCCGGCGCGTCCTCATCGCACCGACGCGACCCGCCACGCACCGGCCACGCGACGGAGCGCGATCGTGCGCGTCGTGGGACGGTCGACCGGGAGCCGCAGCCGGTGTCGTCCGGCGACCGCCACTCCCCCAGCCACGCGGTCGGTGACGCGCACCCGGAGGATGCCGGCGTCGCGGCGTACCACGTGGAAGGCGAACACCTGCATCTGCAACTGGCGGACGACGAGCCCGCGGGCCAGGTAGCGCCGGAGCAGCCGGACGTCGGCCCGGCCGGCCGCCGAGCCGGCGACGTACAGCCGACGCAGCGCACCCACGTCACCCGTCGCCCACGCGTCCGACCGCGCGTCGTCCCAGCCGTGCAGCACGTCTAGCGCCTGCGACCGGGCCGGCGCAGAGGCCGGGGCCGCGGTCGGGGCCGGCTCGTGGCCGATCCCGGCCTGCACCAGCCCGACCGCCACCAGGGCACCGACGACGCCGAGCACGAGCACGGTCCGGAGCTGACCCATGCCGCCAACTGTGCTGCAGCCCGCGGGATTCGGCGAACCGCTGTCCACAGGTGGCGTGCGCCTGGCTGGGGCTGGGGGCTGGGGCTGGGGGCTGGGGTTTCACCACGGTATGCAGCCGAACCGGCGCTCCCCACGACGGGCACTTCGTGGGGAGCGCGGGTACATCGTGGGAAGTGCGTCGGCACCACACCGGTTGTCCGGATTGCCCGCAGATTTCTCTGCATACCGTGGGGAACCCTCACTCCCCACGACCAACCCGCACCCTCAGCAAACCGTCAGCCTCCCCGACGGGCCTTGATCTCGGCGCTGATCGCCGGCACCACCTCGTGCATGTCGCCGATGATCGCGTAGTCGGCCTTGGTCACCATCGGCGCCTCGGCGTCGGTGTTGATCGCCAGGATCGTCTTCGAGCTCGCGCATCCGGCCCAGTGCTGGATCGCCCCCGAGATGCCACACGGGATGTACAGCTCGGGCGAGATCCGGCTGCCGGTCTGGCCGACCTGCTCGTGGTGCGGTCGCCAGCCGAGGCTGGTGACGACGCGCGAGACGCCGAGCTGGGCGCCGAGGAGGTCGGCCAGCTCGATCACCCCGTCGAACCCGGCCGGGCCACCGGCACCTCGACCGGCACCCACCACGACCCGCGCGGACTTGAGGTCGCCGGAGTGGTCCGGTGCCCCCGGTTCGGTGGAGACGACGCGTGCCAGCAGGTCGCCGGACGCGATCTCCGGCCGCACCTCGACCACGGCCGGGTCGGTGACCTGCGCGGCGGGACGTGCCTCGACCGCGTGGCCGGCGACGCTGAAGATCGCCGGGCGTTGCGGCAGCCGCATCTCCTCCCACACCGAGCCGCCCATCACCTGCCGGGTGACGACCAGCGGAGACAGGCCGTGGAAAGACACCGCGTTGGCGGCCATCGGCACGTCGAGCCGCGCGGCCACGTGTGCCAGCAGCTCGTTGCCGCGCGGCGTGCCTGCCGCGGTCACGACGACCGACTTCGCCTGCGCCCGCACGGCCACGATCACGGACGCCCAGGCGGCTGCGGCGTACGACGCCAGGTCGGGTCCGACCGCGGCGTACAGCGTGGCGACGCCGTGCTCGCCGAGCTGCTTGCGGGCCACGTCGCTGGCCTCGCCCACCACCAGTGCCCTGATCGGGACGCCCCCGCCCTCGGCGGCGAGGTCGCGAGCGAACCGGATCGTCTCCAGCGACGTCTCCTCGACCACACCGGCGGCGGTCTCCACGAAGACCAGAATCATCGGGCCACCCCCAGCTCCTGCAGCACGTCGACGGCGGCTGCGGCGGCCTCAGGTCCCTCACCGAGCACGCGCACGTTGGCCGGCGCGGCCGGCGGCAGCGTGAGCCGTTCGCGCGAGGCACCGACCGGCCTCGACACCGGCTGCCGGGTCTCGACCTGCACCTTCTTGGCCGCCATCCGGCCCTTGATCGTCGGGTACGGCGGGGCGACACCGCCCTCGAGCACCGAGACCACCGCCGGGAGCGGCACCTCGAATCGCTCGGTGCCGCCGTCCGGTGCGTCACCGTGGGCGATGACGGTGTCGCCGGAGACCTCGACCGTCTTCGCGCCGGTGACGACCGGCACGCCGAGCGCGTAGGCCAGCCGCACCGGCACCTGGAAGTCACCCGAGTCGGCGGCGTCGTTGCCGAGCAGCACCAGGTCGTGGCCGCGTCCCTCGGCGCGGTGTGCCTCGACCACTGCGGCGATCTCCTTCGCGACGTCGGCCGGCCCGAGCGCCTTGGGGTCGGTCTCGACCAGGGTCGCCGCTGTCGGCCCGACCGCGAGCACGCTGCGCAGCTGCTCGACGGCCTCCTCCGCCCCGACGGTGAGCGCGGTCGCGGTGCCCGACGTGGCCGCGGCCACCTGCACGGCCAGCTCGACGGCGCAGCTCTCGTGGTCGGACACAGTGAACCCGACGTAGCGGCCGTCTATCGACTGGGCGTCGTCGGTGAGCTGCACCTGCCCCGAGGACTCCGGGACGCGCTTTACGCAGACCAGGACGTTGGTCACTGCCCCTTGATCCTCTCGTTCGTCGGGTCGAACAGCGGTGTCGCGTCGACCGAGCCCACGGTGACCGGGTAGAGCTCCTCCATGTACGACACGGCGAGCTCGTTGCCGACGGTCGCCGCATCCACCGGGAGGTAGGCCAGCAGCACGTGCTTGCCCAGGCTCGGCGCCGACCCCGCGGTGGTGACGTACGGGTGGTGCCCGTGACCGTCGGTCAGGGTGCCGCCGTCACGGGTGAGGATCGGCTCGCCACCGAGCATGTAGCGCTTCTCGCCGCTCTTCGACGTGTGGTCGTCGACCGTGAGCGTGCACAGCACCGTCTGCGGCGCCGCGTCGCGCTGGGCGAGGTAGGTGTCCCTGCCGACGAAGTCGGCGGCCTTCACCTTCGGTCGCTGCATGCCGGCCTCGACGATGGAGCGCTCGGCGTCGAGCTCGAACCCGAAGGCGCGGTAGCCCTTCTCGATCCGGCCGGTGGTGCCGTAGACACCGATCCCGACCGGTACGGCGCCGTGCGGTGCGCCGGCGTCGAGCAGAGTGTCCCACAGCTGGGCGGCGTGCTCCATCGGCACGTAGAGCTCCCAGCCGAGCTCACCGACGTAGGAGATCCGGGAGGCCAGCACCGTGGTGCCGGACCCTCCTGAGCCTGTCGAAGGGGCGACCGTGATCTCTCGGCAGGTGAGGAAGCCGAAGCCCTCGTGGGAGACGTCGTCGTCGGTGAGCGCAGCGAGGATGTCGCGCGCCCTGGGTCCCCAGAGGCCGATCGTGGCGATCTGGTCGGTGAGGTCCTCGAGCGCGGCACCCTCGGCCAGGTGGTCCGAGAACCACTTGCGGTCGGCCATGCCGTGCGCGCCACCGGTGACCACGCGGAAGTGGTCGTCGCCGAGGCGCATCACGGTCAGGTCCGACTTGAAGCCGCCCTTGGTGTCGAGCACCGGCGTGTAGACCACCTTGCCGACCGCGACGTCGCACTGCGAGACGCAGGTGCCTTGCACGGACTCGAGCGCACCCGGCCCGGTGATGTCGAAGATGCAGAACGCGGTCAGGTCGATCACGCCGGCCGCCTCGCGCATCCGCAGGTGCTCGGCGTTGATGATCGGGCTCCACCAGCGGGAGTCCCACTCGTGCGGCCGCGGCATGACAGCGTCGCCGTACTCCTCGAGCAGGCCGGCGTTGGACTCGTACCACTGCGGCCGCTCCCAGCCGACGGCCTCGAAGAACACCGCGCCGAGCTTCTTCTGCGCGTCGTTCATCGGCGAGAGCCGCTGCTCGCGGTCGGACTCGTACTGCTCCGCGGGGTGGATGATCCCGTAGGTCTTGATGAACGACTCGGTGGTGCGCAGTCGGGTGTGCTCGCGCCGCATCTGGTGCGGGTAGAAGCGCGCGATGTCGCTGTGGTGGATGTCGATCTCCGAGTGACCCTGCGTCATCCACTCGGCGACCGCGCGGCCGACGCCCGGACCCTCCTTGATCCAGACCGCGGATGCGGTCCACAGCCCCTTGACCAGGCTCTCGCCGAGGATCGGGCTGCCGTCGCAGGTCAGCGACAGCAGGCCGTTGATCGCGTAGCGGATCTCCGCCCCGTCGGCTCCGAGCAGCTCGGGCATCAGCTCCAGCGCCTGCTCGAGCTGGGGGTCGAAGTCGTCCTCCGTGAACGGCATCTCGGTGGGTGACAGCTTGGACTGCTCGATCGAGGGGATCTCCTCGGGCTCGTGGAGGATCGCGCGATGGGCGTAGGAGCCCACCTCCATGTCGGCGCCGTGCTGGCGCTCGTAGCAGAAGGTGTCCATGTCGCGCACGATCGGGTACGTGATCTCACCCTCGGTGCCGGCCAGCTGCGGGCAGGGGCCGACGGAGATCATCTGGTGCACGGCGGGCGTGAGCGGGATCGAGATCCCGGCCATGTCGCCGAGCTTGGGGCTCCACACGCCGGCCGCGATCACCACGGCCTCGGCCTCGATGTCGCCGCCGCTCGTGCGCACCCGCCGGATGCGCCCGTCCTCGACGTCCATGCCGACGACCTCGACGTTGGGGACGACGGTCAGGGCGCCCGACTCCATCGCCCGCTCGCGCATGATCGTGCCCGCGCGCAGCGAGTCGACCACGCCGACGCCGGGCTGCCAGAAGGCGCCGATGAACTGGTCCTCCTCGATGAAGGGGACCTTCTCCTTGACGAAAGCGGGGTCGACGATCTCTGCCTCGATCCCCCATGCCCGGGCGCTGGACATGCGGCGCCGGAGCTCCTCCATCCGCTCCTCGGTGCGGGCGATCTCGAAGCCGCCGGACTGCGTGAAGACGCCCATCTCCTGGTACTGCTCGACCGAGTCGAGCGTGAGGTCGGTGATCTCCCGGGAGTGGTCGGTCAGGAAGATGAAGTTCGACGCGTGCCCGGTGGAGCCGCCGGGGTTGGGTAGCGCGCCCTTGTCGATCTGGACGATGTCGGTCCAGCCGAGTCGTGCCAGGTGGTGCACGAGGCTGTTGCCGACGATGCCGGCGCCGATGACGACGACCTGGGCGGAACCGGGGACGGAGGCCATGTTCACTCTTTCGGTGGAGGTAAGACTGTTGCGTTATGCGCAACTCGATGCGTGATGCGGAACAAGTCTAGGATCAGCCGCGCCTCCCGCACCTGTCAAGGTGCGGGAGGCGCGTCGTCGTACTTTCTGTCGGGGTCAGCCCCGGGCTACTTCAGCCAGGAGTCGACAGTTTCCTTGTTGGCGTCCACCCACTTCTTGGCGGCGTCGTCCGGCGACATCCCGTTCTGGGCGATGTCGGTGGAGACCTCGTTCTGCTGGTCGTTGGTGATCTTGAAGTTCTTGATCAGGCCCACGGCGGGCGATCCGGACTTGTCGAACTTCGTGGCGATCAGCTTGTTCAGCTTGTACGGCGGGTAGTCGCAGGCGACCTTCGCGGGATCCGCGTCACAGCCGGGCTTGTACTTGGGCAGGTCGACGTGCACCAGCTTCATCTCCGAGAAGAACCACTGCGGCTCGTAGAAGTACGCGAGCAGCGCCGTGTGGTTCTTCTCCGCGGACTTGAAGCTCTGGATCAGGCCGGCCTCCGAGCCGCCGACGACCACCTTGTAGTTGAGATTCAGGTTCTTGACCAGGGCCTCGTCGTTGGTGACGTACGACGGGTCGCCGTCGAGGAGCTGTCCCTTGCCGCCGGACTCGGAGGTCTTGAACAAGGAGGCGTACTTGTTCAGGTTCTTCCAGTTGGTGATGTCCGGGTACTTCTTGGCCATCCACGGCGGGACGTACCAGCCGATGATTCCCTGACTGCCGGTCGGACCGGCGTCCACGACGGTCTTCTGCTCGTCGATGTACTTCTTGACCAGGTCGGGGTGACCCCAGTTCTCCACGATCGTGTCGATCGACCCGCTGGCCATGCCCGCCCAGCCGACCTCCTCCTTCACGTCGGGGTAGGTGACGTTGCAGCCGAGCCGAGTCTTGGCGACGTAGCCGATGACGTGGGCGTTGGTGACATAACCCGTCCACGGGTTCACCGCGATCCGGAGGTCCCCACAGTCACTCTTGCCAGCCGTGTCGGCGTTCTTGATGCCTCCGCCACCGCAGCCGGCGAGGCCGAGGCCCAGAACCGCGGCGATGGCGACCAGCCGGATTCGGCGTAGTCCTCGTCCCATTCTCTTGTTCCTTCCATCAGCTCCGCGGTCAGTCCGCGAAGAAGTCGAGGTGTCAGCGGCCATAGCGAGCCGCCGCGTAGCGGGCGATCCGGTCCAGCATCACGCCGAGCGCGGTGATCGCGATGCCGGCGGCGAGCCCCTTGCCGAAAAGCTGGTCCTGCGAGAAGCCGGAGACCACGATGTAGCCGAGGCTGCCGCCGCCGACGAGGCCGCCGATGACGACCATCGAGAGCACGTAGAGCAGGCCCTGGTTGGTGGCCAGCACGAGTGCCTCGCGCGACATCGGCAGCTGGACCTTGGTGATCATCTGCCAGGTGGTGCTGCCATTGGCGCGGGCCGCCTCCACGGTGGTCGGGGCGACGCTGCGGATCCCGTCGGCGACCAGCTTGGTCGCGATCGGCACCGCATAGGCCACCGCCGCCATGATCGCGGTGAAGCGGCCGACCCCGAACAGCGCCAGCGCGGGCACCAGGTAGACGAACGGCGGGATCACCTGGAAGGCGTCCAGGAACGGCCGGATCACCTTGTCCGTACGACGGCTCCTGCCCATACCCACGCCGAGGACCACCGCGATCACCATCACCACCGCGGTCGCGATCAGCGTCATGGTGAGAGTCACCATCGCGTCGTTCCACAGCCCCGTGCCGTAGATGACGGCCAGGCAGACGACCGTGGTCACCACCGGGCGCCAGCCGCCGAGCACGTACGCGACCGCGATCATCACCACGGCCAGCGTCCACCAGGGGGTGTTCGCGAACAGGTCCTGGAACGGGTTGATGATCCAGGTGGTCACGTCGTTCTTCACGGCCAGCGTGAAGCTGTCGACGATGTCGATGAACCAGGCGGAGAAGTCGTTGATCAGCTTGGTCACGGTGGTGCCGTCGATGTACTTCAGGAACGGCCAGTCCTCGCGGGTGGGGAACTGGGCGAGGTTGAGCTGCTGCCGCGAGAGGTAGACCAGGATCGCGACCGGGATCAGCCAGAGCAGCCGAACCATCCAGCGGCCCGACGCGGTGAGCCGAGGCTGCCGGACACCCTTGCCTGCGTCCTCCGTGGCCCAGCGGGGCAGGCGCTCGATGACCACCCCCATCATCATCACGCCCGGGCCGCTGACGGACACGACGTTGGCCCGGCCCGTGCTCTCGGACCGCTCGCTGCTCGCGGTGATCGTGCGGTCGAGTGTGATCGCCATCAGCACGATCAGCAGGCCGGCGGCCGACGCGGCTCCGATGTTCTGGATCTGCAGCGCCGCGTTGACGTCCTTCCCGAGTCCAGGACCGTTGACCAGGGCCGCGATCGTGGCCATCGACAGGGCCGCCATCATGCTCTGGTTGACCCCGACCACGATCGTGCGACGGGACATCGGCAGTTGCACCTGGCGCAGCAGCTGGCCCTTGGTCAGGCCCATCGACCGGGCCGCCTCGACGGTGGTCGGCGAGACCGACCTGATCCCGAACTCGGTGATCCTCACCAGCGGCGGAAGCGCGTAGATCGTGGTCAGCACAATGGCGGTGGTCGGGCCGATGCCGAAGCCGAGCGCGATCGGCGCGAGGTACGCGAACGGCGGCATCGTCTGCATGATGTCGAGCACCGGTGTGATCGCGGCAGAGACGCTGCGACGGCGGGCCATCGCGATGCCCAGCGGCAGTCCGATGACGATGCACGTGGCAACCGCGATGCCGGTGACGAGCAGCAGGTCGATGCTGTCCTGCCAGAGTCCGAACACCCCGAACACAAGGAAGGTGATCACGACCAGCATGGTCTGCCGCAGGCCGGCGCAGGCCCAGGCGATCCAGGTGGCGATGCCCACCACGCCCAGCCAGCCGATCTGGGGAACCGGACGGGGGAACGCCGGGACGCTGAACAGCTTCTGCAGGAACTCGAAGATGCTGTTGAACACGTCGCCGATGAAGCCGAGCACGCTGCCGAAGAACCAGTTGTCCGGACCATGCAGCTGCACCCAGTCGCGGATCCCGTTCAACCAGTCATGGAAGTTGGTGGTGTCCTGGAGGCCGAGCTCCTTGGTCGCATGACCCTTGAACAGCGCCCAGCAGAGCAGCCAGAACACCACGATCGCGAGCACCTTGATCCCGGTGTGCCGCTTCTTGCCGAGCTCGAGGTACGGCTGCTGCTCCTTCGAGGAGGTGGACCGGTCAGGTGGGGCCGCCGGCGGGGGCCGCGTGTCCACGCTCATGACGTCTGCTCCTCCGCGACCACGACCCGCAGGATGTCCTCGTCGTCGACGACCCCGACCAGCTTGTCGCCGTCGACCACCCGGCACGGACCATGGTGGTCGAGTACCACGCGGGCGGCGTCACGGACGATCTGGTTTGCCTGCAGCTCCGGGCCGTCGGCGGCGACGTCGCCGTCGGGCGGACGCATCACCCACTTCAGGGTCAGCACGTGCGACTTGGGCACCTCGCTGGTGAAGTCGCGGACGTACTCGTCGGCCGGCGCGCCGACCACCTGGTCCGGCGTGCCGATCTGGATGATCTCGCCGTCCCGCATGATCAGGATCCGGTCGCCGAGCTTGAGCGCCTCGGCGAGGTCGTGGGTGATGAACACCATGGTCTTGCCGACCTCCTCGTGGAGCCGGATCACCTCGTTCTGCATGTCCCGGCGGATCAGCGGGTCGAGCGCCGAGAAGGGCTCGTCGAACATCATCACGTCGGGGTTGGCGGCCAGGGCCCGGGCCAGGCCGACGCGCTGCTGCATGCCGCCGGAGAGCTGGTCGGGGAAGTTGTTCTCGTAGCCGCTGAGCCCGACCAGGTCGACCATCTCCTGGGCCCGGTTGCGGCGCTTGGCCTTGTTCTCCCCACGCACTTCGAGTCCGAACGCGACGTTGTCGACGACCTTGCGGTGCGGCAGCAGGCCGAAGTGCTGGAAGACCATCGAGACCTTGCGGCGCCGGGTCTCGAGCAGGTCCGACTCGGACATCCCGGTGATCTCCTCGCCGTACAGCTCGACCTTGCCGGCGGTGGGCTCGATCAGCCGGGTGAGCAGCCGGACCAGGGTCGACTTGCCGGATCCGGACAGGCCCATCACCACGAAGACCTCGCCGGGGGCGACGTCGAAGGAGACGTCCCGGATGCCGATCACGTGGCCGGTCTTCTCCTGCAGCTCCTTGCGGGAGAGATCGGCCTGGTCGGTGCCGATGATCTTGTCCGCGCGCGGACCGAAGATCTTCCAGAGGTGCTCCACGTGCAGCGCGGGACTCTCCGAGGAGGCCGCGGGGGTCACGTTGTCGGGGGCGGGTGCCGTCGAGGAGGTAGGCGCCGTGGTTGGGGTGTTCATACTCGGTCCTCACTGTTGCGGCTGTCGCCGGGCGGGTACAACGGGGTGCCGTCGCGGAAGCGGTAGTAGGGCACGTCGACAGGTGCCAGGGGCGTGTTGCCGGCGATCAGGTCGGCCGCCTTCTCGGCGACCATCATCACGGGCGCGTAGATGTTGCCGTTGGTGACGTAGGGGAAGACCGAGGCGTCCACGACGCGCAGACCGTCTGTGCCGTGCACCTTCATCGAGGTCGGGTCGGTGACTGCCATCTCGCCGGTGCCCATCGCCGCCGTGCAGGACGGGTGGAGGGCGGTCTCGGCGTCCTCGGCGACCCAGTCGAGGATCTCCTGGTCGGTCTCGACCGACGGGCCGGGCGACAGCTCGCCGTCGTTGAACGGGGCGAACGCGGGCTGGTTGAGGATGTCGCGGGCCACCCGGACCGCCTCGACCCATTCCTTGCGGTCGGTCGGCGTCGAGAGGTAGTTGAACTGCATCGACGGGTGCTGACGGGGGTCGGTCGAGCGGATCCGCACCCAGCCTCGGGTGTCGGCGTACATCGGGCCGATGTGCACCTGGTAGCCGTGGGCACCGACCTCGAGGTTCTCCGGCGCCGTCCCGTCGTACCGGATGGCGATCGGAAGGAAGTGGAACATCAGGTTCGGCCAGTCGACGTCGACGTTGCTGCGCGCGAACCCGCCGCCCTCGAAGTGGTTGGTGGCGCCGAGACCGCTGCGATGGAACAGCCACCTGTAGCCGATGCCGGGGCGCGAGCGGTAGCGCAGTCCGGGGGCGATCGAGACCGGCAGCTTCGAGGCGTACTGGATGTAGACCTCGAGGTGGTCCTGGAGGTTCTCCCCCACGCCCGGCAGGTGGTGGACGACCGGCACGCCGTGCTTCGCGAGCAGTGCCTCGTCGCCGACCCCGGAGAGCTGGAGCAGCTGGGGGGTGTTGATCGCGCCGCCGCAGAGGATCACCTCGCCGGCATCCACGCTGCGATGGCGGCGGCCGACGCGGGTGTAGTCGACGCCGACCGCACGGGTCCCGTCGAAGCGGACCCTGGTCGCGAACGCGGAGGTCTCCACGTCGAGGTTCTTCCGGTTGCGCACCGGGTGCAGGTACGCCCGCGCCGCGGACCAGCGGCGGCCGCGGTGGATGTTGCGGTCGAACCGCGCGAAGCCCTCCTG
>Ga0207675_100003103_pt1 | contig 16289 bp, 13 predicted proteins | sample KBSSwiS42_FD_184305 | JGI IMG/M metagenome (GOLD analysis project Ga0207675, IMG submission 184305) | Switchgrass rhizosphere microbial communities from Kellogg Biological Station, Michigan, USA - KBS Switchgrass S4-2 (SPAdes) (version 2) | ecosystem: Host-associated > Plants > Roots >... | reverse complement strand
CCGCAGGGCGAGCGCCTCGACGATCGCCCGCTGGTAGGCGGCGGCGAGGTCGGCGCGGCGCTCGGCGGCGCCCTCGTCGCCGAGGTCGCGGACCTTGTAGAGCAGCGCGGTCTTCAGCCCGGCGAAGGAGAAGTCCAGGCCCTCGACGCGGGCGGCGATGGGAAAGTCGAACGCCCCGGGGTCGCCCTCCTCGGCGAGGCGCTGGAGCGCCGGGCCGCCGGGGTACGGGAGGCCGAGCAGGCGCGCGCCCTTGTCGAACGCCTCGCCCGACGCGTCGTCGAGCGTCGTCCCGAGGACCGTGTAGCCGTCGTGCTCCTCGACGCGCGCGAGGAACGTGTGGCCGCCTGAGGCGATCAGGCAGAGGAAGGGCGGCTCGAACGGCTCCGGGCCGAGGAAGTTGGCCGCCACATGGCCCTGGAGGTGGTCGACGGGGGCGAGTGGCAGGCCGCGGCTCGCGGCGATCCCCTTGGCCGTCGCGACGCCGACGAGCAGCGCGCCGACGAGCCCGGGCCCCTGGGTGACGGCGACGAGCTCGACGTCGTCGAGGCTCGCTCCGGCCGTTGCAAGCGCGTCGTCGAGCACCGGGTTCATGAGCTCGAGGTGGTGGCGGGCGGCGACCTCGGGGACGACGCCGCCGTAGCGGTCGTGGATGCCCTGCGAGGAGATGACGTTCGCGCGGATCTCGCCGTCGCGGGTCACGAGCGCGGCGCAGGTGTCGTCGCAGCTCGTCTCGATCGCGAGGATCACGGCGCGGGCGCGGTCGGCGTGACCGGGCCGGCCGCCGGGATGTCCTCGAGCGAGCCGTTGAGGGTCGCGGGCGTGCGCCACATGATGAGCGCGTCCTCGCCGTTGTCCTGGTAGTAGCGGCGGCGCAGGCCCGCGGTGCGGAAGCCGAAGCGCTGATACAGCTCGATCGCGGCGAGGTTGGACTGGCGGACCTCGAGCGTGTAGCGCGCCCGCTTGTCGCCGACGCGCTCGAGCAGCGTCTCGAGCAGCGTGGTCGCGACGCCGGTCCGGCGCTCGTCGGGGTCGACCGCGACGTTCATGATGTGCCAGACCGTGTCGTAGCGGCTGCACACGGTGTAGCCGCACATGCGCCCGTCGCGGCGGGCGGCGAGGCAGATGCCGCTCGGCTTGGACAGCTCGAGGACGAACATCGCCAGCGACCAGGGCGTCGGGAACGCGCGGCGCTCGATGGCGATGACCTGCGGGAGGTCCGCGTAGGTGAGGCGGCTGATGTCGGGACGGGGGGTCATCGCTGCGCTCGCCGCCTCGTCTCCTCGGCGTCGGGCAGCCGCACGTACTCCGGGACGAGCGCATCTCGCGGGACGGGCACGCTCCTCGAGGCGAGCCGGCAGATGGCGACAGCGCTCACGCGGTGACACGGGTTGCCGTCCGCCGGGACCGCGACGGCCGCCGGCTCCAGCTGATCCCGAAATGCTACCGCCCCGTCCCCGGCGGCCAGCCACGATTCGGGTGGCTCGGGACGGGCCAGGACGAGCCCGGCCAGCGCCTCGGGCCGGACGGCGACCGGGGCGATCAACTCGACGCCGTGGGCGTACGCGGCCGCGAACGCCTCGCCGCGGCGCGCGTCGAGCACGGCGAGGACCGGCCCGTCGTGCCCGGCCGCCTCGGCCAGCGCCGCGAGCGTCGAGACCGCGGCGACCTCCGCCCCGCTGCCCTGGGCGAGCGCGCGGGCGGTCGCGACCCCGATCCGCAGGCCGGTGAACGTCCCCGGCCCGACCCCGACGCCGATGCGCTCGAGGTCGCCGAAGCGCAGGCCCGCCCGGTCGAGCAGCGCGCCGGCGAGCGGGAGCAGCCGGGCGGCGTGCCCGGGTCGCTCGCCCGGGCCGGGCGTGTGGCGGAGCTCCTCGGGCTCCCGGCCGTCGAGCGCGAGCGCGACGACCGTGTCGGGGGTGGCGGTGTCGAAGCCGAGCACGGCGCTCATCGCTCGACGACCACCCGCCGCCGGTCGCCGCCGCGGTGCTCGAGGCGCACGTGCGCGGCGACGTGGAGGGCGGGCAGGCCGTCGCCGGCGACCTCGGGCCACTCGACGAACGCGACGCGGTCGGGGCCGAGCTCCTCGTCGAGGAGGTCGGGCTCCTCGTCGCCGAGGCCGTCGGCGAGGCGGAACAGGTCGAGGTGGGACACCGGCACGCGGCCGTCCTCGTAGCGGCGGGCGATCGTGAAGGTCGGGCTCGTGACCGGGACCTTCACGCCGAGCGCGCGGCACGCGCCGCGGACGAACGTCGTCTTGCCGGTGCCGAGGTCGCCCGAGACGAGGACGACGTCGCCCGGGCCCAGCGTCCGCGCCAGGCCGGCGGCGACGGCCTCGGTCTCGGCCGCGGAGGCCGTCTCGATCGTCGTGCTAGCGGTCGGCATGCGGCCGGCGCCAGAGGGCGAGGCCGCCGAGCAGGAGCACGAGGCCGACCGCGGCGACCGGGAGCACGTCGAAGCCGGTGCGCGGAAGCGTCTGGGCGGAGGCGGCCCCGGTCTGCGGCGCGGCGGCCGCCGGGGCCGGGGTCTGCGTCTGCGCCGCCGCCTGGCTCCCGGTCTGGCTCTGCGCGGCGGGCGCCTGGGTCCGGGTCTGCTGCTGCGCGGCCTGCGGCTTCGGTGCGGCGGGCTTCGACGGCTTGGCCTGCGTCGAGGTGCCGAACGGGTCCTGGTACTGCGAGTCGCCCGCCCCTCCCCCGCCGCTCTGGGCGAGCGCCGGGGCGGGCGCCGCGAGCACCAGCATGAGGGCGACGAACGCGGCGATGCGGGGCCGGGCCGGCATGACGCGCGATGGTAGCGTCGCGCCCGCATGACGCCGGGGAGGCACATCCTGATCCTCGTGGATCGCGACTGGACGCATCCCCAGGCCGGCGGCACGGGGACCGTCCTGTACGGCCAGGTCTCGCGCTGGATCGCCGCCGGGCTCCGCGTAACGGTCATCGCGGGGGCGTATCCGGGGGCCGAGCCTGTCTCCCGGCCGCACGAGCGGCTGGCGATCCACCGGATGGGCTCGCGGCTCACCGTCTTCCCGCGCGCCGCGTGGGCGACGCTGCGCGGGCTCGGCCGCGACGCCGACGTCGTCCTCGAGGTCGTCAACGGCATCGCGTTCTTCACGACGCTCTGGCGCTGGCTGCGCGCGCCGCGCGTCCTGCTCGTCTTCCACGTCCACCAGGAGCACTACGTCGCGGAGCTCGGGCTCGTCGGCCGGGTCGCCGCATTCGCCCTCGAGCACCTCCCGCTGCGCTTCCTCTATCCCGGCGTCCCGGTCGTGACGATCTCGCACAGCTCGCGCGAGGCGCTCGCCGGTCTCGGGATCGACCGCGCCCGGATCCACGTCGTGTATCTCGGCCTGGAGCCCGGCGAGCTTCGCCCACGCGAGCGCGCGCCCGCTCCCGCGCTCGTCTACCTGGGGCGGCTCAAACGCTACAAGCGCATCGAGCTCCTGCTCGACGTCGCGGCCGCCATCCCGGACGCGACGCTCCACATCGCCGGCGACGGCGAGCACCGCGAGGCGCTCGAGGGGCGCGCCGCGGAGCTCGGGCTCGACGGCCGCGCCGTGTTCCACGGCCACGTCGACGAGGGCGAGAAGGCGCGGCTGCTGGGCGAGGCGTGGCTCGCCCTCACGGCGTCGTCGGCGGAGGGCTGGTGCCTGACCGTCATCGAGGCGGGCGCGTGCGCCACCCCGACCGCGGCGCTGCGGGTCGGCGGCCTCGCCGAGGCGATCGTCGACGGCCAGACCGGCGTGCTCGTCGATTCGCCGGCCGAGCTCGTCGAGCAGGTGTCGGCGCTCGTTCAGACACCTGAACGCCTGCGCGCGCTGGGCGCCGCCGCGCAGGCCCGTGCGCGAGGCTTCACGTGGGACAACACTGCATCGGGCACCCTTGACGTGATGACGGCGACGATCCAGGCGGGACGGCCGCGATTGCGCGACACCCTGCGCCGCTCGGAGTCCGGGAAAGCGGCCGGGCTGGCCGCGGCGACGCTCCTCAACAACGCCGTTCAGCTGCTGTTCACGGTCGTCTTCACCCGCCTCCTCGGCGCGAACGGCTACGGCACGCTCGCCGCCCTCATCTCGGCCTTCCTGATCCTCCTCGTCGCCGGCCAGTCGGTGCAGATGGCCGCCGCGCGCGAGGCCGCGCTCGACCGCCTCGGCCATCCGGAGGCGGTGCGCGCAACGCTGCGCGCGTGGACGCAGCGGCTGCTCGCGGCGCTCGTCGCGGCAACGGTCTTCTCGGTGCTCTTCCGGACGCAGATCGCCGCGGCGGTCGGGGTCGGCGAGGCGCCGTGGGGGGCGGCGGCGATCCTGCCGACGGGCGTGCTGTGGATGCTGCTCTCGCTCCAGCGCGGGGCGCTGCAGGGGCTGCGGGCCTACGCGCCGGTCGGCACGTCGATCGTCGCCGAGGGCGTCGGGCGACTGCTGTGCGCGCTGGCGCTGTTCGCGCTCGGCCTCGGGGTCACCGGCGCGATGCTCGGCACGCCGCTCGCCTTCGTGCTCGTCGCGGTCGGGCTCGAGGTCGTGCTGCACAAGCGGGTCGGCCCGGTCGTCCGCACCGATCGCGGCGTGCGGTCGCTGCGCGGCCTGGTCGGCGACGGCTGGGTGCCGATCGTCGGGCTGATCCTCCTGGCGGCGCTGCAGAACATGGACGTGATCGTCGCCAAGCACCGCCTCGGCGCCGATGCGGCCGGCTCCTACGCCGCGGCGGCGGTGGCGGCGAAATCGGTCGTGTGGGTTGCGATCGGGATCGGGCTGCACCTGCTGCCCGAGGCGACGCGGCGCTCTGCCGCCGGACTGGACCCGCGCCCGGTGCTGCTGCGCGCGCTCGCGATCCTCGTCGCGATCGCCACGCCCGCGCTCCTGATCTTCGCCCTCGCGCCCGACCTGCTGCTGCGCCTCGCGTTCGGGCCGGACCTGACGCTCGCGGCCGACGCGCTGATCTTCCTCGGCCTCGCGATGACGCTGCTCGCGGTGGCGTACCTGACCGTGCAGTACATGGTCGCGCTCGGCGAGACCCGCTTCCTGTGGGTCCTCGCGGTCGTCGCGATCGCCGAGCCGATCCTGCTGTCGGCGACGCACCTGACGATCACGGGCTTCGCCGGGATCGTGTTCGCGGTCCAGTGCGTTGTCGCGGCGTCGGTGCTCGCGCTCGGGCTGCGCGCGCGGCGCGGACGGGTCGCCGAGGCGACATGAGCTTCGCCGCGGCGTGGGAGGCCGCGTGCGACGTCGAGGGCTGGCTGACCGAGGCGCAGGCGCGGCGGCTGTTCGCCGCCGCCGGCGCAGTGCCGCCCGGCGGGCAGATCGTCGAGATCGGATCGTTCCGGGGACGGTCGGCGATCGTCCTCGCGCGCGGCGCGCGGGCGGACGTCGAGGTCGTGTGCATCGACCCGCACGCCGGCTCGGACCGCGGGCCGCAGGAGATCGCGGCGCAGCCGGCGCTGGGCGAGGCCGACCTCGCGGCGTTCCGGCGAAACCTCGAGCGCGCCGGCGTCTCGGACCGGGTCCGCCACCTCCGCGACTTCTCGACCATGGCGCTGCGAAGGTTCGACGGCCCCGTCGACCTGCTCTTCGTCGACGGCGCGCACCGCTTCCGGCCGGCCCGCGCCGACCTCGTCCGCTGGGGCGCGCGCGTCCCCGACGGCGGGCGGATGCTCGTCCACGACGCGTTCTCGTCGATCGGCGTGACGCTCGCGCTCCTGACGGCGACGGTCCCGCGGCCGTCGTGGCGGTACGTCGGGCGCGAGGGGTCGCTCGCGGCGTACGTCCGGTCGAGCCCCGCCCGCCGCGCGATGCCGGGGTTGCGGGAGCTGCGCGAACTGCCGTGGTTCGCCTCGAACCTCGTCCGCAAGGGACTCATCGCCGCCGGCGTGCGCGACGGCCCGTGGCCGCACTGACGGCGGCTACGGTCGCCGCCGGAACACCTCGACGTGGCGCTCGGACTGACCGTGCGACACGTAGCCGCACTCGGCGAGCAGCGCGTGGAGCGCCGCCTCGTCGCCCGGGCCGCGCGCCATCACGACGTCCTTGACCTCGATCGCGAGGACGCGGGGGCGCAGGCGGCGCAGCGTCTCGCGCATGCCGCGCAAGGCGAGGATCTCGGCGCCCTCGATGTCGATCTTCACGACGTCGAGGCGGTCGAGGCCGGCGGCGGCCGCCCAGCCGTCGAGGGTGAGCAGCGGAGCGCGCGCGATCACGTCGCCGTCGCCGAACTGCGAGCGCACGCCGGCGTCGAACGTCCCGTAGCGCGGGTCGCCGCGCAGCTCGATCGTCCCCTCCGCCTCCCCCAGCCCGGCGCGCACGACCTCGACCGGCAGGTCGTTGCGCTCCGCAGCGGCGCGGACAGCGGCCGAGGAGTCGTCGGTCGGCTCGAAGGCGATGACACGCCCGCCGCCGCCGAGGTCGCGCAGCCGGCGGGCGGCGGTGAGCGCGTGCACGCCGACGTGCGCGCCGACGTCGACCATCACGTCGCCCGGCCGCAGCTCCGACTCGATGAGCGCGAGCAGTCCGGGCTCGTAGGTGCCGGTGAAGTAGAGGGTGCGCTGCAGGTTGTCGCGCAGGTCGAGGTCGAGGCGCAGGCCGCGGCGGCGGGCACGGACGCGCGGCACCTTGGTCCACCAGGCCTCGGGCACCTTCCAGAGGTAGGGCATCGGGACGGGCCGCCGGCGGGCGACCCGGTAGACGCCCTTCATGTAGCCGCGCGGCGTGCGGGCGCCGAGGCGCATGGCGGCCGCCGCGACAGCGCGCGAGATCCGCGGCCCGAGCAGCGGCGCGGCGTGGTCAAGCAGGCGCCAGAGGAAACGCTGCAGCGCGCTGTCGCGCATCAGCCGGCGCGCCGCACGCGGATGACGCAGTTCCACGTCACGAGCTCGCGCACCCCGGGGATCCGGCAGACGAAGCGCAGCTGCGGCCAGTAGCGCGGCTCGACGCGCTCGATCGCGAGGCCCGGGCGGGAGCGGACGAGGCGCAGCGTCGGCCCGACGTGGACGGCCCAGAGCCCCGCGCCGTACGGGTTCTTGCGCGGCGGGCCGTGCCGGCGCTCGTAAAGGCGCGGGCCCAGGCGCGGCCCGAGGAAGTGGTATGGGCTCATGTCGTGCCCGCCCCACGGCGAGTACCAGTTCGTCCACGAGATGTAGCCCCAGCCACCGGGCCTCAGGACGCGCTCGATCTCGGCGATAACGGGCTCCGCGCGCGGCGTGTGCTCGAGCAGGTTCGAGCAGAACGCGCCGTCGACGCTCGCCGTCCCGAGCGGCAGCGCCCCGGCGTCGGCGAGCAGCGCGCCCTCGGGCGGGCCGCCGGCCAGCGCCATCTCCGCGGGGTCGTTGTCGACCGGGATGACGGTCGCGCCGCGGTCGCGGAACGCCCGCGTGTAGTGCCCGGGGCCGCAGCCGAGGTCGACGATCGTCTGGCCGGCGAGCGGGCCGTGGCAGCGGTCGAGATCTCCGGCCGCCTCGGCCGCCAGATAGCGGTAGAACGGCTCCGGGTCGCTCTGCTCGGCACGGAAGAGCCGCCACAGCGTGCGGGCGCGGACCAGGCCCCGCGGGCGCGACAGCGCCGGGTCGTTCACGGGGCGGGCGCGGGCGGTCCGGACGTCACGAGCGCGGAGCCTAGTTCCTCCGGCTGCGCGGCCGGTCCCGCGTCTGCGGGCGGCCGGGGGCGACCCGCGCGGACGCAGGCAAGCGTCCGCCAGAGCACGACGCCGAGCGCGGTGAGGGCGGCGAGCGCGAGCCAGTGCCCGGCGATCCGGTCGGTCGCGTAGCTCGTGTCGTAGCCGCCGGGGTCCCCGCGGTCCGCGAGCAGCGCGGCGAGAACGTAGGCGACCGGCACGCCGATCGCGAGAAGCGCGCCGGCCGCGCGCACGAGCACGCGGTCCGGGACGCCGCGCCAGAGCACGACGCCGAGCAGCGGGCCGAGCACCACCCCGGCGCGCAGTCCGAAGCAGAAGCCGAGCACGGCGGCCGCGACGACGGCGGCGAGCACGGCCCGGCCGGGTTCGAGGCGGCGGGGGCGATCGGGCGCCGCGGGCAGCGGCGCCGGGGCGGCGGTCGCCGCGAGCCGCCTGCGCCCGGCGAGCAGGAGCACGAGCAGTCCGAGGCAGCCGAGCGCCGAGACGAGGTAGCCGATCGTGGCGGCGCGCTGGGGCCCGTACGCGAAGCTCACGTCCCGGCACGTCGCCGCGACCGGCCACGCGTTCGCGAAGCCCTGCATCGGGCGGGGCGCGCCAACGTCGCGCCCGTCACAGCGCGCGCGCCACCCCGCGTCGTAGCTCTCGCCCAGGACGAGCCATGACGGGCCGGTGGCGGCGACCCGCACGCTCTCGCGGCCCGCGTCCCCGGCGCGCCCGGCATCGACGACGCGGCCGGTCCAGGCGGGTGCCGCGACGGGCGCGGGCGCGGGCGAGCGCAGGCGGACGCCGTCGGCCCGCAGCGGCGCGCCGAGCCCGTGCAGCGTCGCGCGGCCGGCGGGCAGCGCGACCGGCCCGGTGGCGCACGCGCGGACGCGCAGCGGGCGTCCGGCGTCGAACGCGTCGCGCGCGACGCGGCCGCCGAGGGCGACCCGCCGTCCGTTCAGCGCCACCGCCGCCGCACCGCACGGCAGGTCGAGCGTCCCGCCCCGCGGGACCCGCAGCGGGGCGACGCCCGCGCCGCGCACCTCGCCGATCCCGACCGCACGGCGCTGCCGGACGCGCGCGGGCGTACCGGTCGGGAAGCGCGCGGCGAGGACGTCGAGGCGGAACGCGCGCCCCCGGACCGGAGCGGGCAGCGCGACCGCGCCGCCGGCGCCGACCGCCAGCGGCGGCCCGCCGCGGCCGTCGACCGTGAGCCGCACGCGCGTCGGGCGCCGCACCCGGACCGCGGGCGGGACGAGGACGAGCCGCCGGACCGTCGTGCGCGCGCGGGTGCGCCACGACAGCCACGCGGGCCGCCCGGCGATCCACTGCCCGATCCAGGCCCGCGCGCGTGTGCCGTCGAACGCCCCCGAGCCGCGGTAGCGCGGCGCGTTCTCGAAGCGCGCCGAGGAGGCGGCCGTGGCCGCCCCGCGTACGCCCATCATGGCGTCGAGCGTCGCATCGGGCGTGCGCGGGTCGACGCTCGCCCACCCGTCGACCGTGTAGCCGCGCCCGGCGGGCGGGGCGAAGACGCGCCGCAGACGGCGCTCGGGGTCCTGCGCGTCGCGGAGCTCGCCCGCCCCGCGCTCGCCCACGTAGCGCCCGCGCCGGTCCGGCACGTCGGCGGTGTCGCGCTCGAAGAGGTAGGTGAGAGGATTGGCGCTCAGGTCCGCGCCCCGGAGGGCGGACTCGATGACCGTCGGCGGGCGCAGCGCCTCCGTCGCGCGCACGCCCGGGATGCGCAGCTCGCGGATGCCGCCGGCGCCCTCGGATGCGCGCCGCGGGCCGCGGACGCCCGACAGCCGGACGGTGATCGAGGGCGTGTCGCGCAGGCGCACCGGCAGCCGGTTCCAGCCGCGATGGACGGCGAACCGGCGGCCGCCGACCTCGACCTCGTGCACGACGGCCCGGCTGTCCGAGTACGGCATGAGGTCGACGTACGGCACGTCGCGGCGGCCGGTGAAGGTGACGGTGAGGGCGTGGCGCGACGGGACGAGCGCGCGGTCGGCGAGCCAGGCGGTCGAGGGGTCGCCATCGAGTGCCGCGGCGGGCCGGCGCTCCGGGAACTGGGTTGTCTGCGGCGAGGCGTCGGCCGTCACGGCGCGCACACCGCCGACGACCGCCACGGTCTCGGCGGCCTCGTTCGCCCCGAACGGGTCGAGCAGCGCGCCGTCGACGCCGGGGCCGCGGTCGGCGGTGAGGACGGGGCCGCGGCCGCCGCGCGGGTGCGAGGACGCGAACGCGCGGCGGCGGTCCTGGTCTGAGATCACGAAGCTCGCCCCGTCCCGGGCCGCGGCGCGCAGCGCGCGGGCCGGGCCGAGGTCCGGGGCGTAGGCGACCGGCCGGTCCGCGTCGAGCGCGCCGTACGCCGCGAGCCCGGCGAGGGCGCCCGCGCCGCCGTCGACGACCGTCAGCGGAGAGCGCGGCAGGAGGCGCACGAGCCCGCCCGTGCGGACCGGGATCCGCCGCACCGCGGGGACGCGCGGCGCAGGCGCGACCGTCCCGGCGTCCGGTTCCGCGCGGAGCAGCGGGCCGTAGGCCGCCCCGTCCGGGCCGCTCGCGAGCACCCGCGCCACGTCGCCCGCCGGCGCCTCGCCCGAGCGCGAGCGGTCGCCGTCGGCGGCGACGACAAGGTCGCCGACGCCCATCAGGTCGAGCAGCGGCGCGAGCTGGCCGGGGCGCAGCCGCTCCTGGCCGATCAGGTCGTCGACCGTCCACTGCAGGTCGGCCGAGCGCAGGTCGGCGAACGGCACGATCCAGCGTGTCGCGACCGGGTGCTTCGTCAGCGCGGGCAGGATCGCGTCGATCGTCCCGCCCCAGCGGTAGTACGCGAACCGCTGCCCCGGCTCGACGAGCGCGCGCGTGTCGTCGCCGCGCCGGTCGAGGTCGCGCGCGACGGCGCGCCAGTACGGCGGGACCGAGAACGCGAGCTGGCCCTCCGGGGCGCGGCCGCTGACGAGCGGCCAGGCCGCGAGCGCCGCGAGGCCCGCCGCGCCCGCGACCGCCGCCGCGCGCCACGCCGCCGGGCGGGCGCGGGCGCCGGCGCCGATCCGTGTCCACAGCGCCGCGAGCCCCGCGCCGCCGAGGCACGCGATCCCGAGCGCCGGCAGCGCGCCGGCCTTGTACGTCGTGCGCAGGAACTGGATCGACTCGACCCGGTAGTAGGCGAACGTCACGCCGCGCCGCAGCGGCGTGCCGTCCGGGAATCCGGCCGCCATGACGGCGAGGCCGACGAGGGTCAGCAGGAGGAAGAACGGCGCGTAGCGCCAGCGGCGCGTCCACCCGAACGATGCGAGCGCGAGCGCGGGGACGACCAGGCCCGCGAGGACGACCGGCGCGAGGAACAGCATCGCGTCGCCCTGCGTCGAGAACGGTCGCAACAGGCCGCCGTACCCGACGCCGACATAGCTCGTCCAGAAGCCCATCAGCCGCAGCGACTCCGATAGCGACGTCGTCGACCAGATCGTCCCGGGCTGCTCGCTGAAGGGCAGGAAGTTCGGTGCGCCCTTCGCCTGCACGAGAACGGGGATCACCCACCACGCCTGGGCGACCGCGTTCACCGCCGCCATCCGCAGCAGCCACGGCCGCAGCGCGCCCCCCGGAACGCCACCCCACGCGCGCTCGTAGACGATGAGCAGGGCGGGGCCGAGCAGCACCCAGGCGGTCGTCGCCGCGTTGACGCCGCCGCCGGTGCTCGTCAGCACGAGCGCGAACGCGGCCGGCCACCACCACCCGCGGGGCGCCCGCAGCCCGCGGTGGATGCAGAGCAGCAGCCACGGCAGCGCCGCGTAGGAGAGCAGCGCGATGCTCGTCCGGTTCGCGTCGACCGTGACGTACGGGTTGACGATGTACAGCGCGCCCGCCGCGGCGTGCATGACGCCGCGCCGCGGGCCGTCGGGGCCGAGCGCATCGAGGAGGCGCACGACGCCGTACGCCGCGAGCGCGAGGACGACGCCGAGCCACAGGCGGTGGACGAGCCAGACGGGCAGCCCGAGCGCGCTCCCGAGGGCGAAGAACGGCGCCATCGGAAACGCGTAGCCGCTGTACTGCGCGCCGAACACGTGCCCGAGGTCGCTCGTCGGCGACCACACGCTCAGCACGCGCCCGAGGAAGCGCGCCGGGTCGACGTAGAGGTCGACCTTCGTGTCGGCGACGACCGTCCCGGGGCGCTGCGCGAGGCCCAGCGCGAGCGCCAGCAGGGCGAGTCCGAGGGGGATCGAGCGGCGACGCATGCAGGGGCGGCGGAAGGCGGGTCTAGGCTATCCCCCCGATGCGACGCGGCGCCGTCACTGCGCTCACCGCGGTGCTGCTGGCCGGTCCGGCCGTGCTCGCGTTCCGAAGCGGCGGGTTCTTCCCGCCGGCCCGGCTGGCGGCCGGGATCGGCGCGTGGGCGGTCCTGGGTGTGACCGTGCTCGTCGTCCCCGGCCCGGTCCTCCCGCGCACGTGGCCGGTCCGCGCGGCGCTGCTCGGCCTCGCGGGGCTCGCGGCGTGGACCGCGCTGAGCGCCTCGTGGGCGCCGAGCGCGGGGCCGGCGCGCCAGACGCTCGAACTGTCGCTCCTGTACCTCCCGACCCTCGGCGCCGCGGCGCTGCTCCTGCGCCCGCGTGGCGCGGCGCGCGCGGCCGAGGTCGCGCTTGCCGCCGGCGCCCTGGTCGTCATCGGCTACGGCCTCGCCGGACGGTTCCTGCCGGGCGTCGTGCACCTCGCCGCGAGCCCCCGCGCCGGCGGCCGCCTCGAGCAGCCGCTGACCTACTGGAACGCGACCGGCGCGGTCGCCGCGGTCGGCCTCGTCCTCGTCGCACGGATCGCGGGCGACCGCACGCGGGCCTCGGCGTTGCGCACCGCCGCCGCGGCCGCCGCCGCCCCGCTCGGTCTCGGCGTCTACCTCAGCTTCTCGCGCGGCGCGGTGGCCGCGGGCGCGGTCGGCCTTGTCGTGCTCGTCGTCCTCGTCCCGTCGCGCGCCCAGGCGCGGGCCGCCGCCGCGGCCGTCATCGCGTCGGCGCTGGCGGCCGCAGCGGTCGCGCCGTTCGCTGGCGTCCGGGCGCTGGACGGCGCGCTCGCGACGCGCGAGCGCGAGGGCCTGGTCTGCGGCGCGCTCCTGCTCGCGATCATGGCGCTCGCGGCGTTCGCCCACGCTCGCTCCGCCCGGAGGATGGGCGGCGGCGCGCCGCTCCCCCGCCGGGCGCGCACCGTCCTCGTCGGCGTCGCGGTCGCGGGCGCGCTCGTGCCCTACGGCGCCGCGCTCGCCGAGCGCAGCGCGCCCTCCTCGGCGGCGTCGGCGGGCGCGTCCGCGGCACGGCTCGCGCAGGCGGGCAGCAACCGCTCGCGCTACTGGGCCGTCGCACTCCGCGAGGCCGGCCGCCATCCGCTGAAGGGCATCGGGGCGGGCGGCTTCGGCGTCGCGTGGCTGCGTGAGCGGACGATCGACGAGCGCGTGCAGGACGCGCACTCGCTCTACTTCGAGACGGCCGCGGAGCTCGGGCTCGTCGGCCTCGCGCTGCTCGCGGTGTTCGGCGCCGGGGTAGTCGCCGCGGCGCGGCGGGCCGTCGTCTCAGACCGCGTCGTCGCCGCCGGGCCCGCCGCCGCCGTCCTCGCCTGGGCGCTCCACGCCGGCGTGGACTGGGACTGGGAGATGCCCGCGCTCACCGGCGTGGCGATCGTCCTCGCCGGGCTCCTCCTCGGCCGCTGCGAGCGCGCCGCGGCCGCCGACGGCGGCGGCGAGCTCACGCAGGAGGTCGCGCTCGAGGGCGACGCTCGCACCCGCGACGACGGCGGCGAACAGCGCGATCTCGGCGAGCGCAGCGGCTCCGGTGTCGCCTGACCAGCCCGGGACGAGCCGCAGCGCGACGACCGCGCCGACGCCGAGCGCGACGGGAAGGAGCGGCCGGGCGAGCACGTCGCGCGCCCGGACCGACGGCAGCAGCGCACGGACGTAGCGCGCGCGGACGCCGAGCTGGACGAGCACGCCCGCGCAGCGCCCGACGACGAAGCCGGTGAACCCGGCCGCGAGCAGCCCCGGCACGGCGAATGCGAGGAACGCCGCGGCACCGGCGACGGCCTCGATCGCCCCGGGCCGCGACGCGCCGTGGGCCCGATAGAAGCTGAACCAGTTGAAGCCGACCTGCTGCAACGCGGCGGCGACGGCCAGGCCCTGCATCAGCGGGACGGCCGGGTCCCACGCGCGGCCGAGCACGTGGTCGACGAGCGCCGGCGAGAACAGCACGATCCCCGCCGCCGCCGGGAGCGTCCACAGCAGCGTCGCGCGGTTCGACCGGACGAACAGCTCCGCGAGGGCCGCCGTCCGCCCGCGGATCGCGCAGATCGCCGGATAGATCGTGACCGTCACGATCTGGTCGGCTCGGTCGATGTACCGCGCGAACGTCGCGGCGAGCGTGACGAAGCCGACCGCGGCCAGGCCGTCGTGGAGGTCGATCGCCAGGACCTGGCCCTGGAGCACGACGAGGGCCGCGAGGGACGACACGAGCACCCAGACCGAGAAGCGCAGGTAGCGCCGCGCGGTCGCCGGGTCCCACCGCAGGGCGAGCGGGTACGGCGACGCGCGCACGGCGGCGGCCACCCCCGCCAGGTTCCCCGCCGCCGGGCCGATCACGAGGCTCCACACGCCCGCGCCGCCCGCGGCGAGCGGCACCGTCACGAGGAACGTGACGACCGGGACGATGCCCTGGAGCAGGCGCTGGCGGGCGAAGTCCATGCGGCGGAAGAAGATCCACGTCGGCGCCTGGAGCGCGAACGCGAGCGGCAGGTACGCGGTCGCGGCCATGAGCGCGAGCAGCCGCGGGTCGCCGTAGACCGCCGCGACCACCGGCGCGAGCGCGCACAGGATCAGCGAGAACACGGCGGAGATCGCGAGCTCGAGCGTGAACGCACGCTGGAACTCGAGCGCCTGCTCGGGCTCGTCCTGGGCGACGAACGCCTCGTCGACGCCCACGCGCTTGAGCCCGACGACGGTCATCGTCGTCACGGTCACGATGCCGTAGAGGCCGATCGCGGCCGGGCCGAGCAGCCGGGTGACGATCAGTCCCTGGGCGAGGACGAGGAGGTCGACGCCCGCGAGCGCGACGGCGTTGATCACCGTGCCGCGGACGATCCGCCGCCGCAGCTCGCCGCCCGCGACCGGCGGACGGTCGGCGGTGGGCGGGTCCGGCGGGGCGGGCGAGGCGAGGTCCATCGCGGCGCCCGAAGCCTACGGGCGGCGGCCGTCGAGCCCGGGCGGGCGGCCCGCGGCTACCGTCGCCCGAGGCGCCGACGCAGCCGCTCGGCAGAGCGGGCCGCGAGCGCCGCCGCGCGCCGCATTCCGTGCGCGACATGGCGGTCGACGTACGGGCCCTCGCTGCGCGGGAACCGGTCGCGGAGGTCGCGGTATGTCGCGAGCGCCTCGCGCGCGCGGCCCTGGTCCTCGAGGTAGCGCCCGCGGCGCGCAAGCGCGGCCGCGACGAGGATCCGCATGTTCGGATCGGTCAGGTCGCCGAAGCGCGCCAGGAGCGCGTCGAGGGCGGCGATCGCGCCCTCCGGATCGTCGCCGTGCAGAAGCTCGGCCGTGTCGGTGAACGCGGAGCCGACGTAGCGGTGGATGTCGGGATCGTCGTCCCCGGCGCCACGCGCGACGACGTCCGCGAGCACCGCGAGCGCCTCGTCCCGCCGGCCCTCGTCCACGAGGAGCCGACCGCGCTCCAGGAGGGTCTCGGCGAGGTCGCGGCGGATCGCGGGCAGCGGGTCGTCCCCGAATCGGCGGACCATCTCCGCGCTCGTCGCGAGCGCGTCCTCGGGACGGCCGGCGCGGACGAGGAACGACCTTGTTGCGGTACCCGAGCGCGACCTGGCGCCGAAGCGGATCCTCGGTCGCGTCGCCGAAGCGCGCGAGCATCGCGTCGAACGCCGCCTGGCCCTCGTCGTGGCGGCCCTCCTCGGAGCGGCCGTAGGCGATGTTCCCCAGCGCGAGGGCGACCCGCAGCCGGAGAGCGAGGTCCTCCGCGTCGCCGAACCGCGCCACGACCTCCTCGTGGCATGCGACGGCCTCGTCGACGCGACGGAGACCCGCGAGCGCGACCCCCTTGGCGACGAGGGCACGCGCGACGTCGACCTGCCGCTCGCGGTCACCGGCGTCCCCGCCGGCCGCAAGGATCGCGTCGCAGTCCGCGATCTGCCGCTCGAGCTCCTCCGGCTCCTCCATCCCGGCACGGCAGGGTACGCCGACGCCGGCCGACCCGGCGGCCGCCGGCCGTAAGCTCCCGCCACCGTGAGCGACCCCGCGCCGAACGTCGCACCGCCGCCCGGCCACCCGCGCTTCCCACTACTCGACGGCGTGCGGGCGCTGGCGGCGCTCAGCATCGTCCTGCTGCACGTCGGCGACGGCACCGGCTTCGCGCGCACGAATGCGCTCGGAGCGTTCACGGCACGCACGGACGCGGGCGTCGCGCTGTTCTTCGTCCTGTCGGGCTTCCTGCTCTACCGGCCGTTCGTCGCCTCCCGGCTCGAGGCACGTCCGGCGCCGTCCGCCGGGCGCTACCTCCGGCGCCGCCTGCTGCGGATCGTCCCGGCGTTCTGGGTCGCGATGCTCGTCATGGGCGCGCTGGGCTGGATCTCCGTGCTGAACGGAGACTGGTGGCGCTACTTCGGCTTCGTCCAGAACCTGAGCGTCGAGACCGTGCTCGGCGGCATCCGGCCCGCCTGGTC
>Ga0207675_100003100_pt1 | contig 16290 bp, 27 predicted proteins | sample KBSSwiS42_FD_184305 | JGI IMG/M metagenome (GOLD analysis project Ga0207675, IMG submission 184305) | Switchgrass rhizosphere microbial communities from Kellogg Biological Station, Michigan, USA - KBS Switchgrass S4-2 (SPAdes) (version 2) | ecosystem: Host-associated > Plants > Roots >... | reverse complement strand
AGTCGACAGGTGGCCCAACGTGTAACCGCTGGCAAGCTTCGACTGGAGAATGGTGCCGCCTCGCGCCTGACGACATTGTGGCGCTGCGTGCGCTAAAAGCCACCAACACCGAAACCTCGTCGGAGTTTCCGTAGAGCACCGCCGTGCCCTAGTGCAGGCGCGTAATCTATTCTGTACCATGCGCATCGGCGGGGCAAGCATCCGGCTAGATGGAGGAATTGCAGAATGCGAAGGCTAATGATTTCGCTCTTAGCGACGGCTGCACTCGTCCTGTGCGGACCGGCGTTTTCCGTAGCTCAGGCGTCTCCGTTGGCCAGTTCTATAGGCATCCCTTCTCAGCACTACTCGCCAATAGAAAATATCGGCTGTCGGCACGCAGGAGATACTTGCCCGTATGGCAAGCGCATCGTGCGTCATAGCGGCCGCGGAACGACATGCGAGCCTTGTGAGTCCAAAGAGGACGACTCCAGCGAAAAAAAAGGCAAATCCTCGTCGCAAAAAGAAGAGTCTAGTGACGGAGGACATCCAAGCGGCTCATCACCTTACGACGAAGGCCGCGGCGATTATGACCGACAGGACGAAGGCTACGCTCACGGCGACCGCGGCTATGACCGCAGGCGTGAAGGCTACGACCGCGATGAAGGCTACGACCGGCAGGGATGAAGGCTACGCTCATGGCTACCAAGGGCGCGACGGAGGCTATGACGACAGGGATGAAGGCTCCTCTCGAGGTGACGATGGCTATGACCGGCAAGGCTATGGCCGCGGCAGTGGAGGATACGACCGTGGGGACGAAGGCTATCGCGATAGGAGGTATGGACCTGCACGTGAACGGGACTACGGCGAAGGACCCCCTCCAGGTTGGCGGTCTTACAACGAGCGTCCCTATGGATGGCAAGAGCGCGACTGCCTGCAATTTGGCCAAGAGTGGTACTGCCGCCAGTAAGCGCCAGTTTCATGGCTAACTGCATAGCTAACCTTACGCCAACGCCAACCGAAAAGCGCAGGTATCGCAAGTATCGCAAGTATTGAGAGGACCTAACGGCAGCGTGATTCCGAGACCGAAGGGTAAACGTCACGACCTAGGCCCAAGCCCGCGCTGGACGGCGCATTGAGCGGAACCTGGCTGGTGTCCGGGTAATTTGGCTTAGGCGAGAAAAGGAGACCAGTATGCGGCACCTTGTTATTGTCGGGGCAGCACTCGCTGCCCTAGGGATTAACGTTGGCAATGCAGAGGCGGCGTCCGTCCCATTGGAGGGTCTGACCACTTCCGGCCTTCCAACAATTGATGTCCGTTACTACCGTCAGTATCCGTCGTCCTACTACTACCGAGGTAGGCATCCATCTTACACCTCCCCTCACTGTTACAATCGCGACGAGATTCGTGAGCTGCAGCGCATGTGGCCAGAAACCAATTGGCCGCGAAGCATGAGGTGCTTTCCATATCGCTAAGGAAAACGCCTGATGAGGCTATTCATCCGCAATGACACGGGAGTGACGGCTGCCGGGGACTACCAGCAAACCTTTGCGCCTGAGGTGCAGACGTAAGGCGACACCACCCCGTGCCAGCAAATGGTGTAGGAGCGCGCGTTCACTATGTCTGGCTTGTAAATGCCGCAGTTGATGCCGAAGCAGAACTGGCTATCGCTGACGCTGCTGCGCCAATAAGGTTGCGGCGAGGCGCGCATGGCGCTCACGGTGACGGCACGGAGTCTCTTTTCCGCCTTGTACTGCTTGACGTAATCGGCAAGCGCGAGTTGCGCGCGACTGACCGCTGTCTCCTTGTCGAACCCATCGGCGGTGCCCGACAGACCAACGCAACCTGCCTGCGCTGGAGCGCCTAATGCCATGCAGAAGCCTGCCGCCATCAATGCCAGCACTAAGCCACGCACACACGCAATCATTGGAATGCCCCTCCTGTACTACTGACTAGGTGAGCCAGGAATTTATCGAGTAGGCAGACGGCAGTCGAGAGAAGGCAAATCGCGTCAATTCAGAACGGAAACCCCAGGGTTTTTGCGGTGCAGAGAACCCGCCAGCCGAAGGAGACCTGTTTCAGTTTGCCAAGCCTTGCCTCGAAATCCTCTCGCGCTTCTCCCCTCAAGCTCATGTGCGGCACAGGCGCGAAAGAATGCGGCAGCATCGCCAATGAACTCTTCGCTGAACTGAATTGGACTTTCCTGGTCGTGCCTGACCAATTCCAAGAGTTTCGCCCTGCGTTCGACCAGGGGGCGGTCGAACAGGTCGAAGGCGTAGAAAATTAAGCGTGAGGGCCGGGAGCGAAGCGCTACCTGTAAGGCCTCGAAGACACACCGCGTGCGTCCTGCACAATGACCTCGCCATCGAGGATTGCCGACCGGCACGAAAGCTTGCGTGCCGCTGCAATAATGCCGGGGTATCGGTCGCTCCAATTGTGCCCATTGCGGGTATGGGCGCAAGCGGCACCGCGCTCAACCAGGAGCATGGTCCGATAGCCGTCATGCTTCACCTCATGAATCCAGTCAGCGCGTTCAGGCGGCTGGTCGGTCAGGCTAGGTAGCTGCGGTGGGATAAAACCAAGGCGGGCAACACGAGCCATGCCTGCTATCTAGCAGGACCAACGCCAAAATTACGAGTCGTTAGGAGGGGCTTGTGCTCCGTCCCTCGCGTTGCCTAAGCAGCGCCAAAAACGGCCATCTCTAGGCTCAGCACGGTCTGCTGCTTTGCGTCCGGCGTCTGGTGCTGATCATCAATTTCGTCAGGTAGTTCGCTAACGACAACGCCAAACCGATTTGAGAAGTCGATGTTCGCTAGTGCATACATGATTGCCCCCATTAGAAGAATCTAGAACTTAGCAGGAGCAGACTGGGAAAGCTGTGGGCCGGATCGTCACACTAAAGTGGACCTACTGCTCTAACTCCGGGAATACCCGGTTGTACATTTTGACGCAGCCCTGCTCACCACCTTGGCAGACCCAAAAGATTCCTATTCCGTGAAGCTATTGCAACCCAAAGGAGAGGAGAAAGAAAGAATGAGAAAATATTTAGCTGGTTATCGCGTTTGCCACTCCGGCTTTGGCCCTGACTTCCGGGGTCTATTATGTGGGTCTCGATGTGACTACCCATACGTGCTCGGTGGTGACCAAGATGTCTCACGGCATGAAAATGATGGGAAAATACAAATCTAAAGAAGCTGCCGAGAAGGCAATGGCCGGTATGAAGAAGTGTCACGCCTAGACTTTTAGAGTGTACGAGTTCTCATAGCGGAGGGGCCTGGTCCAGCGTCAGGCCCTTCCTTTTAGGGCTTTGAGGCAAGACCGCGAGCCTCACGACCGAGACCAAGCCCGCGTCGAACGGCACATTGAGGAAACTGCTTCTGCGCTGGAGCAGGGCAACTAACGCAGTATCAACTCACCTTTGTATCTGCCGCCTAGCAGCGTGTCTGTCAGTTCCTCCATGGTGTAGGTGCCGCCGCCAGTAGCACCTTCGTATTTCCCAGTGCCGCCCGTGTACTTGTACGGGTATTCCTTGAGGTGCGAACCCTCCTCCCAACTCTCGATTTTCTTGTCGCCACTCTTAAAGGTGTCGGTGCATGTTCCGGCACCCTTCCAGCTTCCATCAGGCATGTACTCGTACTTTCCTACGCATTCCATTGTGTACTTCGGTTCCCCCGGATCGTCCGGAACACTAACGCATCGGCCAGCATAATCGACCAGCTTGTGCCCCTTTTCAGGCTCTTTCACATCCCACTTATCGTTCACGCAGGCGAGTGCGCCCGCTTCGTTGATGGTCTGCGCATTTGCCCCCGCATTGCCGAGAACCAACAAGGCGGCGGGCATGGCCGCGAACAGCAGTTTGAGAGGCATGTGTATTTCTCCCCTTCATGGCAAACCTCAGACTGGCCAACGTAGCCTAGCAGAAGCGGAAGCCAAGGTCGCATGGGCCGCGACCCAGGCCAAGCCCACGCCGGATGGCGAAATAGACAAAGAAGGACCCCGGTCGAGGGGGCCACGCCGGGGAACAGAGCGAAATGGAGAGAACTTCTCGCTTACTTAAGCGGCGGCGGAGGCGTGTATACCTCCGGCTGTGTGACTACAGCCGCTTGGTGATGCCACCAGCAACCTGCCACTCCGATTGCAGTTGAAATCATGAGCGCGCAAGAAATGAAGAGCCGCATGTCAGTTCCCCAAATTTTATGTTTAAGGCTACCGCTCGCGCGCACTACTGCTTGAGAGAAGCAGCCTTGATCGCTGCAACGCGGTGGGCGAATTTTTCTGGTACGTCCGTATCGCCATCGTCCGCAAAAATGAGAATTCCCGCTCGAAGGACCTTAATAAGTTCACGAACCTCCGCAGCGGTGCCTAGGCGAGCCGATACTTCAATAGCACCCGGCACGACGCCCACACGATAACCTGTAGGCATCGCTGAGGCGGTTGGCGCAGTAGACTCAGTCCCATTGCTCGCTTCGTAGCTCATTTCTCAACCCTCGCCTTGCATGAGGGGCGGAGGCTAGCCAATAATTCTTGCCTCGGCATTAACACGCAAATTCCCGCCGCATATTGATTAATCCGGCACTCTTCTGCGTGACGGCGAGCCTCACGCTATCCAGCCGAGTTCTCTGGCTTTGTCATTAGCCACCCGCCATGCGCGAGCGAGAAAGTCTACTTGAGACAGACCGGCATCTTTGTCGCCATGGACGCCGAACGCGACTAGTCCAGGAGATTTCCTCGGCTTGCTGTAAATCACACGGAAGGTCGTACCCGGCAGCGTGACCATAAGTACGTCATCCTCAACCTCAATGCGGAGCCTGAGGGTCGCAAACATGCGTTCCATTCTTTTCTGCTAGGAACCGAATCGAACACGCGGAATATTAGTGATGCCATCGAGTCGCTGCAAACAATGTGACCAGCCTCTAATCGAGATTGATCACTATGGCGAGCGTCTAGCGGGTTGCCACGCAGTGCAACCGCTGGCAGGCTTCGACTGGCGAATGGTGCCGACTTGCACCCGATATCGTTGCGCTCCGTGCCCTGAGAGCCTCGAAGATTACAACGAGCGACTCCCGATGAAGTTCTGCTCGATTATTGCGGGACGGGCAGCGGCGGAGCTGCCAGAGGCGGGGGAATCTCTGGCGTCATGACAGTCGTGCTGCCTTGCTCAATAATAATCTCGCTCGCCATGCGCTCCGGCGAAATTGGGTTGGCCTTGCTTTCTGAACCTGGGGTGCTGATGGTGCCTCCTGGCACTTCGGTAGTAGCGCTAGACACACTTACCGCGTAAGCCGCAGAACCGCCGAGGAATTGACCCAGGCCTAGGTTCAACGCAAAATAGGCCGCGGAAGCGATGACTATTAGTTTCAGCTTCATAGAGCGCTTTCCTCACTAAAGTTGTTTTGGTCTTTGCCTACCTCAACCCCGCGACCCTCCGAGCGGTTTCAAGAGAAGGCTTGCCGAAGCCCGGAAAATTATTGAGAGGGCGGGCAGTAAGCCGAGAAAAGGCAAATCGGCTGGCCCCAAGATAAAGGCGCTGCATCTTGTACTTTTAGGATTCGGTGCCTGTAGTGATAACGGCAGCGTGATACCCAGGCCGAGCGGAATGCGCGTCAGTTGGGCTTGCGGTTTCATACTCGGAGTGCAAGCCGCACCGGCTCTCTATCCGCGCTTCGCAGTGGTCCATTTTGTAGGCGAGAATTGAGAATCGGCCAGAAAAGCTTGTAAATCAGCCAAATTCTTGCGGAGAGGGCGTCCATCACTCTGGGTATAGAATGTAGCCCTTGCCGCGCACGGTCTGCAGATAGACCGGGTTGGCAGGGTCGTGCTCGATCTTGCGGCGCAGGCGATTGATCTGCACATCGACGACGCGCTCGCCGCCGCCGTCCTCGCCTTTGGCAAGCTCATGGCGGGACACGGGCATGCCGGGCCGCTGCGCGAAATAGCGCAGGAGATCGCGCTCGCGCTCGGTGAGCCGCACCGTCTCGCCGTCGCGCTTGAGCTCGCCGCGCGAGATGTGGAACACGAACTCGCCCATGCGCACTTCGCCGGAGGTCGGCGCCGGCGCGCCGCGGCGCAGAACGTTGGTCACGCGCAGCAGCAACTCGCGCGGGTCGAACGGCTTGGCGAGGTAATCGTCGACGCCGGTCTCCAGCCCCTCGATGCGCTGCTCGGGCTCGGCGCGGGCGGTAAGCATGAGGATCGGCACCTGCGAGGAGCTGCGCAGCGCGCGGGCGAAATCGATGCCCGACTCCTGCGGCATCATCACGTCGAGGATGAGCAGGTCGAAGGCGAGGCTGCGCATGCAGGCGCGCGCGCTCGCGGCATCGATTGCGGTGCTCACGCGAAAGCCGTGCTCGTGCAGATAGCGCGCAAGCAGGTCGCGGATGCGGCTGTCGTCGTCGACGATGAGGATATGCGGCGCGTTGTCGTCGGGCGCGCTGCCGCGATGAGGTTTGATCGGCGTCGGCATGGTCACTGATCTCCCCCCTTGCCGCCCTCCTCAAGCGGAACCGGCGAGGCGGCCATGATGGAGGAGACTTTTGGCCGTTCTTCGGCATTGACCATGGCTTCGAGGAAGCGGTGAACGGTGGCTTCGGCGCCGGGGCCGGCCGTTTTCAAGGCCGCGTTCAAGCGCACGAGCTGCGGCGCGGCAAGCCGCTCGGCCAGCGCCCGGCCTTTATCGGTCGGAAACAGCAGGCGCTCGCGGCGATCGGAACAGCCTGCTCGTTGCACGATATAACCCTTGTCGATCAACTCCTTGAGCACGCGGGAGAGGCTCTGTTTGGTGATGGTCAGAATATCGAGCAGGTCGGCCACCCTTAGGCCCGAATGGCGGTTAACGAAATGCAGCACCCGATGATGCGCCCGGCCGAAGCCAAAATGCTTCAAAATTGCGTCGGGGTCGCCGGTGAAGTCGCGATAGGCGAAGAACAGCAGCTCGGCGAATTCGAGCAGCTTGGCCTCGGGCAAACGCGCGCGCTTGCGGCCAGGCGCAATCTCGCCGCGGCGCTTCGAGTCCGACGACTTCTGTCTCGGGATCAGCCGTTCATTTAGGTCAGTCATGTTGACTTAGTTTCCGCGGCCCGTTATGTCAGCCATGTTGACTTATTTCGGTCCTTGATACGCCTCGCCGCCTGCTCGCGCAATCGCCGTTCAAGGTGCTAAGAGAGGCGTTTCGTGACCGGCGCCGGCTCGGGCAAGAAGGCCGGCGATGTCACGGGAGGAATGTTTCGATGGCTATCGTCCCCTACGATCAGCGCGACGGCTTCATCTGGCTGAACGGCGAGCTCGTTCCGTGGCGCGACGCGCGGGTGCATGTGCTGACCCACGGGCTGCATTATGCGAGCGCCGTGTTCGAGGGGATGCGCGCCTATGACGGCCAGATTTTCAAGCTGACCGAGCACAATCAGCGCCTCCACGACTCGGCCAACATCCTCGACTTCGAGAGTCCCTACTCGGTCGCCGAGCTCGACAAGGCTGCGCGCGAGGTGCTGCGGGCCAACAAGCTGACCGACGCCTATGTCCGCCCGATCGCTTGGCGCGGCAGCGAGCAGATGGGCGTTGCCGCACAACTCACCAAGACCAATGTCGCCATCGCCGCCTGGGACTGGGGCTCCTATTTCGATCCCGCCGCGCGGGCCAAGGGCCTTCGACTGAAATTTGCCGACTACCTCCGCCCGGACCCGCGCACGGCACCGACCGCGAGCAAGGCGACCGGGCTCTACATGATCTGCACCATCGAGAAGCATAAGGCCGAGCGCGCCGGCTACAACGACGCGCTGATGCTCGACTGGCGCGGGCAGATCGCCGAGGCGACCGGCGCCAACATCTTCTTTGTCAAGGACGGCGTGCTGCACACGCCGACGCCCGACTGCTTCTTGAACGGCATCACGCGCAAGGCGGTGATCGGGCTTGCTAAGCAGCGGGGCTTGAAAGTGATCGAGCGCGCGATGATGCCCGACGAGCTTTCCGATTTTTCCGAGTGCTTCATCACCGGCACCGCCGCCGAGGTGACGCCGGTCTCGGAGATCGGGCCTTACAAATTCGCCATCGGCGACATCACGCGCACGCTGATGGACGACTTCACCGCGCTGGTGCACCCCGCCAAGATTCGCGCCGCCGCCGCCGGATAGAATCGCGGCGGGCGGGCGTGAACAAAGCTGGGATCGTCAATCGTCTCGCCGCGGTGTATGGCCACCGCCACTACCTCGAACTTTGCACTCAAACCACGGGCCGCCTATACGCCGAGATCGACCGGTCGCTGCTCACGACGTGCAAGCGACTGATGTATCGCTGCCCGGGCAGCCCAGGCGACGGAATGGCGGTCGACTACAACTCTTCCGACCTCGATATCTCCGAATGTATCGACGCGATCAGGCGGGAAAATCTGACGTTCGAAGGCCGCTCTGGCACCCAGTATCTAAGATGCCTGAAGCCCCTAACTGCGGCCGCCTAGCCATCAGTCTCTATTTCACTTGCTATTCGCCTAGGAAAGGCGCCTGCTGGATCATCGCCGGTAAGAGCAATAACAGGCACCGGTGGCTGAGAGCCTAAGACTCCCGCCTGCGAAACAAGGAGGGGAGCCATGGGCTGTAAAAACCCCCCACCCACTTTTTACGTTTCAGCACTACGTTCGACAGTAGAGCAGGCATTTGAAGCCACGTGGACAGCGCTACAGGCTCGCGATCCCTTTCGCGATTTCGAACGGGACTATGAATTGAAGGCCACGCTGAGGCGCAAGCTCATGGGGCTTGCTGTAGATGGCGTGACCGATCCCATTGAGCTTCGAGAATGGGCCCTTGAGGGCCTCCCGAGATGATGCCGAATCTCGACCCCCGAATCCCTTTCGGCTCCTGCGAACCTAACTCCAAGAGGTAGTATTATGAATGACTCCTTCAATGCCCAGGCTGCCGCTGAAAAGACACGCGATTCCTACCGCAAAAATGTTGCTGAATTCGAGCAACTGGCTCGCAACACTGAAGTGCCAGAGGCAATGCGCGCTCTGGCGGAAAAAAACATAACTCAGACGCGCGAAGTTTATGAGCGCTCCAAGGATGCCTTCGAAACTGTCCTAGTCAGTTGGGAGAGATCCTTGGACGCCGCGGGTCAGGGCGCTGTGGCGCTAAACCGTAAGGTCATCGACATCGCTCAGCGCAACATCAATTCCGGCTTCGATCTTGCAAAGAGCCTGGCCGGAGCGAAGAACCTGGCCCAGGCGGTAGAATTGCAAGCAGCTTATTGGCGCAAGCAGTTGGCTACCCTGACGGCTCAAGTCGAGGAGTTCCGCTCGCTGTCGACTAAGGTGGCAGCCGATGCGGCCGCGCCTATGAAGGTACATGTGGCGGGTGGCGTGGACGAGCGGGCGCGCTGAGTCACACCGTTGGTCCCGATCCTAACCTTAAGGTCTCATTCGATGACGTTACGGACCAGCAGTGAGATCATCACGTTTCATCGACCCTTCTGGCCAAAAGGCGTGGATCGGTTGCTCCCGCCGGCGGACTACCGAGTGGTGACAGATGAAGAGCTGATCGAGGGACTGTCGTTTCCGGCTTACCGTCGGGTTGCGACAATGATCTTCGTTCCGCGGCAGTCTGGTTCCTCGCTCGAGATGGTGACCATCGATCCTTTGGACCTGCAGGCCGCTCAGGATCAAGATTTAGGCACGCTCAGCATGCGCCACGAAATGGCGCTTACCGCGAATAGATCACTGCTCGATATTGCAAAGCTGCTCAAGGGCATCTCATCATGATAGACATAGCCTCGCCAAAAATCGCTCAGCTCGTTATTGACGCTAGAGCTGAGCTAAAGCGTCTCGGAATCGATACCGAAGGCAAGCGCTCTGACGAGCTCTTGAATATGGTACGTGAGCAGAGAAACAATCCCTCGCGACTCCAATTGCAGGCTCGAGGCGACCGCAACGCCGGACTACACCTAGCCTCTGCTGCAACACACGAGAAAGCTTCACAATGAGACAATTGCACGGGCATAACTTCATTATCGGGAACGTGGTGAGGCTCGGCAAGCGCTTTCCGGCGCGGAAGGCTGCCTCTGGTTCATACAAAGTCGTTGCTCAACTTCCCGAGCGCGATGGGCAGTTCCAATACCGCATAAAAAGCGGCAGCGAGCCCTTCTACCGCACCGTCGCAGAATGCGAGCTGGAGTTTGATGAAGAAGCAACGGTCACCAGCGCTTCAAGCAACGAGCTTGAGGATCGACGGACTCCGATGCGGGAAGGGTCAACATGAAATGCCTAGTGTGTGCAAGCGAAGCCAGGGACCGCACCCCGCGGAACTTTGATGGTTACGTCATCGATTGCCCGAGTTGTGGCAACTATGAAGTCGCTGGCGGCGCATGGGAGAGGTTCCAGAACGCCTCCAAGCAGGAGTGGGCGGCGGCACTGGCAAAAGCTGCCTCGCTCAAAGGCGTCGCTAGATGGCCAACGATCAAAAACATCTGCTTCTGATCGCGAGAGGCGCTCCGTCTGGCTTCCGTTTTAATGCCGAATTGCATCGCCCTCTTCGCGGAGCTGTAACATCAGTGCGGATGCTACCACGTCAAGCCACGTCCCGCGCTCAAATGCGCTGACGCGGTAGCGATTGCCCCCGAACTCACTGTCGAGAAATTCCGCATCGAACAGAAGATGATCGTGCCTCCAGATCCGTATTCTGTTGATGTCGATGACGTCGTCGGGGCGCGCGTGCTCGCTAGACCACAGCAGTGTAAAATTCGAGGACCCCTCTGCTTCTTGGCAATCTACACTCAAGGTTGCCCCGAGACTGCCCTCTTCGGTTGGCTTGCCGCGCATCATCAGATAGCTCAACACGAAGTCCGTTATCTGCTCCGGCGACATTTTAGCCCCACGGGTGAAGGCGGTCAGAACGCGTTACCCGATTGCGGGGCAAATACGGCTGGGGCAAGGCAGACGGGCGACCGCCTCGCCGAGAAACATACTCATCCGAGCCATAAGCCTAGCCAGGGCGTGCCGACATTAAGCGCATTCCTGTTTCCGACAAGCATACCTGCTTGCTGCTTGTCGACTGCGATGTCCGCTTAATCCCACCGGCACCGACGAATGTCCGCTATCGGGGGTAAAGCGGACATGGCGCGGGCTTGTCACTTTGTCCGCTAATGACCCAAAGCGGACATCAGCGGCAGCCGCATACAGATTGCCTCGAAGTAGTGTTGATTGTGACGGCAGTTGCCCGTAATGGCTGCAATACGGAAAGTCCGAAAGCGTCGTGCCCGAACGAAGGAGGACACCATGAACCTCAAGCAGCTGTTCGTTGCCGTTCCCGCAGCGCTATTTATTATTGGCAATGGCGTGGCAATTGCCGGTCAGACCGTGGACGTAGCTGGTACCATCGCCTGCGTGACGGACAAGCGGGACGAGAAGGAGCCTGACAAAGGACACAAGCTCGTCGACGCTGCGATGCGATGCGTCGTCATCCCCGACGATGCCGCCTTACCGAAGTTCGTTCAAGACTGCGTAGGCAAGTACGAGTACATGCCCGACAAGAGCTGGAAGAGCGCCGGGACCTGCACTGGCGACCTTAAAGGGGGGGACAAGATATACGACACCTGGGAGGAAGGTTCGCACCTCAAAGAATACACGTACAAATATACCGGTGGCACCGGAACGTTCGAAGGGGCTAGTGGCGGGGGCACGTACATGTACGAGAGTTTGACCGACACCCTCACAGGCGGCACATACAAGGGCCAATTGGTACTGCCCTAATCGCGCTGACACTGTTGCCAACAACCATTGACGTAACACCGTGCGCGACGCTCGTCCCTAGCTGGGCAGTGCTCTCGGTAATATCGCAGCAGCGAATGTCCGCTCATGGCACTTAGCGGACATCGCGCCATGTCTGCTTTTGAGCGCAAAGCAGACACAAAACGGCACGGTGACGAGAGTCCGCTAATGACCCAAAGCGGACATCGCTCTGGATTCATTTGAACAGCTTAACGTCCCGTAAAGCCCGAGAGTCTGTAGAAGCGAAGCGTCCTCCCCTGGGATTTACCCCCAGGAATCCTCTCCGAGGCAAGGAAGGTTACCGACCTAAACTGGTCGAGCGCCGCGCGCGACTGCGGGCGGAGCGATACGAACAAAACGGGCTCGGGCGCGCCGGCGCGATAGGGCCTTGTCATCTCGAAAGTATTGAAAGGCTCATCGCGGCTGGCGATGGCGAACAAAGGCACTTTGCTGTCGCGGAGATAATACAGAAGCTCGGCGACAAGCTCGCGGCTGTCGGCCGCCAGCGCATCGTAATTATTCGTAGCGAGTTGCAGTCGTACCGCGGCGGCGATGTCATCCCAGCCCCTCATTCGCACGAAGGGATCTGAACTGGTGGGAAACACGCTAGGAGGAAGCGTTGGCCCAACCAGCATGGCTGCCGTGGCGAGGGCATTGATCGCCACCGTTGTCCCAAACAAGACTTTGCGCTGGCGCTCGAGGAACCAGGCCGTGACCAGGATCGAGGCTGCAGGTGCAGCAGACGCCGTCCAGCTCGCATGCGTACGCGAAATGAATGACTGCAAGATAATTAGAACGATGACGGGGAAAGAGAACGAGAGAAGCATCACCACGCGGCGGTCGATGCGGCCGCGGATTGCCACAGCGGCAATCCAAAGCAGCATAAAAAACAGCACCGGTCCGTACACCAGGAACTGGGAAAGCAGAAACCTCAGAAAAGTCGCTGGATGTGCGAAATGGTGAGCCCAGCCGGCACTCGTCGCCGTTTGGCGAAAAGTGACGAAGCCGTGCGTGTAGTTCCAATAGAGGTTTGGCGCAATCAGAACGAGCGCAACGAGCAGAATGACTAGCCCCCGCTTTTCGCGCACAGCCTCCCGCGCTTCGGCCGAGAAGATCGCCTGGATAGCCATGCAAAGCGGGAAGTAGATCATCGCGTATTTGGCAAGCAGGCCGACCCCGATGGTGAGGCCGAGAGGTATGGCCCAAACCATGCGCTTGCGCTCAATCAGCATGGTCCAGAGGTAGAGCGCGATACACCAAAAAAGCAGGAGCGGCACATCGGTGGTGATGACCGTGGCGAGGAAAGCAGTTAGGGGCAGTGTGGCGAAAATAATTGCCGACCAGAAACCGGTCTGCCTCCCATATAGCGCTCGGCCGGTCAGGAATACGAACCAGGTCGCAAGGGTGAAGAGCACCGGCGGAAAACTGCGGAGGCAGGCCTCGCCCTGTCCGCAAAGTTCGCTCGTGGTGCGGATCAGCCAGGCGAGTAGCGGGGGTTTCGAGAAATAGCCGAGCTCGAGCTCGCGCGACCACGACCAATATTGCGCCTCGTTGAAGACAAGATCAGTAACGGCAAAGGCGTTGGCTATTAGCCGCAGCGCGAGCAGCATTGCCAGAAAGGCAATGAGCCAAAGCTCATAAGGCTTTGTGGGCAGCGCAGCTTGGAGCGAGACGGTTGTCACCTCTGAACTCTATCCTCCGAACGCCTCGTCCTGCTAACAGTATGTCGCGATCATTGAGCAAGCGAAGCCGGATCGTCTTATGACTTCAGCTTTGCTTTGAGTTGGGGTAAGTAGGCTGTCTAAATCAACCAGCGCCAAGTCACCGTCCGGTACGCATCTTCCTGATCCGGCAATGACGGGCCCATATCAACCCTTCACGACCGATCCGGACTGGGACGACGCGTGGTGGTGGCTGGCCACTCCGGTGCTTTTCGCCGTGTGGCTCATCGTGATGTGGCGTGTTGCTCCGGACTGGTACTCGAAGTGGATCATTCCCGAAGGCTACGGCATACTCGAATTTTCCCAGTTCATCATCTTGCTGGTCGCGCTAGCCTTAGCCGTGCGGCTTTTGTTCAAGCCCTTCGTGCAGAAGCGACCATTTGTTTTCGCCGTTACCATCGTCGCGTTACTGGGCTGCATCTATACCGCCGGGGAAGAGATGAGTTGGGGTCAGCACTTCTTCCATTGGAAGACACCAGAATATTGGGCAATGGTGAACCGCCAGCAAGAGACCAATCTGCACAACATTTATCCCGCTTTCGAGCAGTGGCCGCGGACGATTGTCGCGCTTGGCGTGGTGATCGGCGGTATCCTGGTACCGCTTGCTGCAGCCTTCTTCCCGCGCGTGCGTAGCAATCGCTTATCGTTGTTTTTACCCGCATCGGCACTGTTGCCAACCGCTGTCATCGCAATGGTCTTCAAGCTTGCCGGCATTGTTCACAGACCAAGCGAGGCGGTGGAACTCTACCTGTACTTTTTCATTCTCGGGTATCTGATTATTTTCACGCTGCGCATTAGAGAACTCAAAATCCAAGAAGACGCGCACTAAGCTAGGGTCAGAACCCCACATCCAGCTTGAACCGCGATTGCTTTAGCGGGCACCATGAGCGGAGTTCGAGCAGCGCCGCCACAATGGCGCGGCCGCCTTTAAGCGCTTGGCGCGCCTCGCGCGATACCGCCGCATGGCAACCGATGCAGAGCACGACGTAAATCATCGCCTGCTTGGCGAGCAAGCCAAGACCGACCGCGACGCCGAGCAGGATGGCAAAACCCATGCTTTGCCGCTTGACCAGCATGATCCAGGCGTAAAGCGCGATGGTCCAGAACAGGATCAGCGGGACGTCGGTGGTGATCAGGAGCGAGGAATACGAGACGCCCGGGACTGTCGCGAAGACGGTGGCCGACCAGAAACCCACGCGCGTATCGAACAGCGCGCGGCCCGACAAGTAGATCATCAACGAGGCGAGCGTGTAGAGTACGGGCGAAGATGCCCTGATGCAGACCTCGCCGTCGCCGCAGACCGCGCTGGCCGCCCGGATCACCCAGGCGATCATCGGCGGCTTCGAGAAATAGCCGAAGGACAGCTCGCGCGACCAGGTCAGTATTGTGCCTCGTCGAGAACGAGGTCGATCTTGGCGGCATAGATCGCCGCGATCCGCAAAGCGAGCAGGGCTGCCAGGCAAATCAGGAGGCGGAGGAAATAGCCGTTCTCGGAGATGGACGCGCGCTGTTCTTGACGCACCATGACAGCCGTGAGAGAGGAGAATGGACCACGCTGAACAATGTTGCGCATTGTGGCGAAAGCTGGTGACCGGTATCGCTGTCAGCGCCCATCTGAAGCGCCTAAAATCGAAGGTAGCCATTCACGGCTGGTGAACAGCCATCTGGCTGACACCGGGCGTGGCCGAGCGTGTTCGCCGGATGCTAGTGAAGGTGTGACCCAATGCGACTCGGGCGGCGCATAGAAGCTCAGGGGCAGTTTCTGTTCCGCTGGCGCAGTATCCTGCCTCTGTTCCTTTTGCCTTTGCTGGTAGCAGCATTGTCAGAAAGCCTCCTCGGAGATCGGTCGACTTCGGAACGGCATGTGTGGCTCGGTTTTTGCATGGCCGTCAGTTTCTTCGGACTCGCAATACGCTGCGCAACGGTCGGCTTCACACCTGCCGGAACCTCGGGTCGCAATACGCAAAAGCAGAAAGCTCGCGCTCTCAACACCTCCGGTCTCTACTCGCTGGTACGCAATCCACTTTACCTTGGCAATTTCGTCATAATTTTTGGCATTGCCATGTCGCCTATGGTGTTGTGGCTATTAGTAGTCGTGGTTCTGACTTATTGGCTCTATATCGAGCGCATCATTGCTGCCGAAGAAGCCTTTCTGGCGGAGAAGTTCGGCGACGAGTATGATCGATGGGCAGAGCGCACGCCGGGGTTTTTGCCGCGGTTCGACAACTGGCGGCCGCCGGAACTGCCGTTCTCTCCGCGCAAAGTGCTACGGCGGGAGCACAACGGTTTCTTCGCAATCGTGGTGGCCTATTTCGTCATCGAGCTTGCGAGCGACCTCATTTTTCAAGGCGATTCACTTGCCAAGTGGCCGAAAGAGAATGTGGCGTGGCTCATCTTTCTTCTGTTAGGCGGAGCAGTTTTCCTTGGTCTGCGTGGGCTAAAAAAGCGCACGAGACTGCTACATGAAGAAGGCCCTTAGCCGGGATGAGGGCGACCAGTCATGCCGAGTGCGGTCATCGAGAAGGTTCGTAAGGAGCGCCCGCGAGACTATCTGAAAGTTGCCGTAGCTGGTGTCGGGAGTATGTCCAGCACTATCTCGGACGGACGACATAACTTCACGCCAAGAGGCGTCACGACTATCGGACGATTGATGAGTATGGGATTAGCCAACATGGCGTCAATGAGTTGATCGTCCGTCAACTTTGGATCGTCGAGCCCAAGTTCATCATAGGGCGAGCCTTTACGCTGGAGTAGCTCGCGAACTCGAATGCCCATGCGCTCGATGAGCCCGAGCAGGGTCTGCCGGTCTGGTGGTGCTTTCAGATATTCGATGACGGTCGGTTCAA
>Ga0207675_100003095_pt1 | contig 16298 bp, 17 predicted proteins | sample KBSSwiS42_FD_184305 | JGI IMG/M metagenome (GOLD analysis project Ga0207675, IMG submission 184305) | Switchgrass rhizosphere microbial communities from Kellogg Biological Station, Michigan, USA - KBS Switchgrass S4-2 (SPAdes) (version 2) | ecosystem: Host-associated > Plants > Roots >... | reverse complement strand
AACGCACCCCTGGCCTGCCGCCCAACATGAGCTATTATCGGGGCGCGCAGCCGGACGTCTTTCGCTCGGGCTCGCCATGGCCGGAGGCGAACTTCGAGATCGTCCGGGAGACCACGGAAATTTTTCCAGGCTTCTTCGTATTGACCACCGTGTCCCAGAAGCCGGGCACGCGCGACATGAACGAGGTGTCGCTGGCGATTAGGACACCGGAGGGACTCGCCGTAGTAGTGGGATGCTCACATCCAGGCGTCGAGAAAATCCTTGAAAATGCCACCGCGATTGATCCTCAACTGTACACCGTCACTGGCGGCTTTCACCTCGTTGTAACGCCTGCGCAAGAGGTGCAGCAAGTGGATGCAACACTTCATGACAAGCTCAAGATTAAGCGAGTTGCACCAGGCCACTGCACAAGCGAAATGGGCTTCAAGGTCCTGATGGAGCAGTTTCAGGACCGTTTTGATCAGGCGGGCCTTGGCCAAACAATCAGCTTACCTTGATCGATGATAGACTAAACCGCTCAGCTATTCGACCCCTACTTCCTCTCGCGCCCCACGTCGCCTTCTGGCACATCGCGTCATTTCGCTGCGACGCGCAATTTTGTCCGTTATCGAGGCATAGCGGACTCTGGCAAGCCGACCGCCCGAATGATTTGTGGGTTCACGCCCTAGTTACGCTGCTGTTGGGTGTAGCCGTAGTGCCACGCCAGCACCCTGTTCTCGATCATCAAAAACAGGCGATTGAGGATGTAGCCCAGCGCCGCCAGCGTCAGCACGCCCGCGAACATCTCGCGGATCTTGAAGCCGCGCTGCGCGCTCAGGATGAAGTAGCCGATCCCGCTGGAGGCGGCCACCATCTCGCTGATGACCATGACAATGAGCGCAACCGCGAGGCTCACGCGCATGCCGGTGAAGATGTACGGCGAGGACGCCGGCAGGACGATCTGCCACAGGAGCTTCCAGCCCGACACACCGAAGGTGCGGGCGGTCTGCAGCTGAACCGGGTCGACGCTGCGCACGCCGCTATAAGTGTTGAGCAGGACCGGAAAGAACGAAGCGAACGCGATCATGAATATCTTCATCTCGTCGTCGATGCCGAGAAAGAGGATCACGATCGGAAGATAGGCCGGGCTCGGGATCGGGCGCAGCACCTCGGTGATGGGTTCGAGCAGCGTATAGAAGAAGCGCACATAGCCCATGAGCAGGCCGACCAGGACGCCGAGCGCAACGCCGACGAAATAGCCCGCGAACATTCGCCAGAGGCTCGGCACCAGTTCGCCGAGGAGCTCGCCCGAGACGATGAGGTCCCACCAGGTCGCAAGAATGGCACTCATGCGGGGAAAGCTCATCGCCGGCATCACGCCGCTCGCCGCCGCGATCTCCCACAACACGAGCAGGGCCACGATGAACGCAACGCCGAGCCAGCGACTTTCCCACAGCACCGCGAGCCGGTGCCGAGGCCTCGCGGCCGGGGCGGCCAGCGCCGGAGGTTCGGTGGCCGCGGTATCGCTCATGCCGGCTCCGTCGCGACCAGCCCTTCGTCGGCGAAGAGCTGCGCCAACAGCCGACCGCGGTAGTCGAGGTACTGCGGCAGCGCGCGGGTGGTGATCTGATTGCGCGGGTGCGGAAGCACGATCGGCAGGTCGACCGCCACCGTCCCCGGCGCGCGGGTCAGGGCCACGACACGGGTGGACAGATAGACCCCCTCATCGACGTCATGGGTGACGAAGACGACGGTGAGATCGAGTTCCCGCCACAGCGAGCGCACCAGCTCCTGCAGGCCGACACGCGTCAGCGCATCGACCGCGCTGAACGGCTCGTCCATCAACAGCACGGCAGGACGGCACGCGAGCGCGCGGGCGATCGCCACGCGCTGCTGCATCCCGCCCGACAGTTGCCACGGATAGTGCTGCTCGAAGCCTGTGAGCTTCACGAGGGCAATGAGCTCACGTGTGCGCGCGGCAATCGCCTGGCGCGACAGCGACTCGCGGCTCTCCAACCCGAACGCGACGTTGCGCTCCACCGTCTTCCAGGGGAAGAGCGACCGCGTGTACTGCTGAAAGACGTAGATGACGGTCGGCGGCGGCGCTTCCACTTTGCGGTCGTCGAGAAACACCGCGCCCGACGTCGGGCCGACGAGGCCGGCCATGATCTGCAGCAGGGTCGACTTGCCGCATCCGGAAGGGCCGACGATGGACACGAAACTGCCGCGCTCGATGTCGAGATCGACGCCATTGAGCGCGATCGTCGTACCGCCCGGTGCCGCGAAGGCCTTGCGCAGGCCGCGAATTCGCAGGAACGACCGGGACGGGTCCGTCATCGACCAGGCGCTCAGGGAACCATCAGCACTCGTCGCGAGATGTCGATCGGTGTCTTGAGCAGCCCATACTTTCGCATCAGCTCCATCGTGCGCGTCGTTTCGCCGACATTCACCGCCGTCCCAAACCGCGGCAGCAGCACCGTGTCCTTCAGCGCGGGATTGAGGCCGGTAAACTGCTGGTTGATGTCGCGCGTGGCGGCCTCGTTCGCGTTGGCAAACTGCGCCCCCTTGATCACCGCGCGTGCGAATTTCTCCGCCGTCGCGCGGTTCTTCTCGACCCAGGGCGCCAGCGCGATGTACTGCGTGATGTCCGAGTTGGGAGCGGTCTCGACATAGGTCCAGCTCACGATTTCCGCTTTGCCGGTCGCCATCAGCGCCGAGCGGAACGGCTCGACCTGGGCCACGGCGTCGAGCTGGCCGTTCAAGAGCGGGTCGTTCATCTGCGGAAACGGCACTTCGGTGAACCGCACCTTGGTGCGGTCGACGCCGTGCTTCTCGAGCGCGGCCACCGCGTGCAGCCACGCGGAGCTGTTGATCACATTCACCGCCATGCGTTTGCCCTCAAGGTCCTTCAGCGTGCTGCTCGCGCCTTTGCGCACGATGAGGGCAGTCGTCGTATCCGGCGGCGAGCTGCGCACCACGGCGCCAGGCGCAAGCAGGATCGCATCGAGCCCCTGCTCGATGGCCTGCAACGTGGAGACCGTGTTGCTGAATGCGATGTCGATACGGCCCGACTGCAGCACGGGCACGGCCAAGGCGCCGCTCTCGAACTTCGTGACCTCGACGTCGAGCCCCTCGGCCTTGAAGAACCCCTGCCGCTCGGCGATCACGGCGCCCAACGACTCCGAGAACGGCAGCAGGCCGAGCCGGATCTTCTCCTGCGCGGTCGCCGCCGGCGGAGCCGCGAGAATGCCGAGCAGGATCAGCAACGAGCACACGATGCGTCGAACGACAGCCACGGCGCTCTCCATCTCTTCCATATGCGGGCTGATCGAGCCTAGTGAGCGGCTTTTGCAGCGTCAACGGCACCGGTCGTCGCAAACGCTACGGGTATGGGCCGGCCCGAGCTGACCGCGGCGGCCAAGGCACTCACCGGTTGTGCGGCCGCCCGCGAGCGCTCCATCGAAGGACGGGGCATCGCGAGCACGGGGTCATCCTTCCGGCGTTGCGGGGCGATCGTTCTTTGCGTACCAAATGTGCGCCGTGGCCGCTGCACCGACCATTCTCGTGTTCGATTCCGGGCTCGGGGGCCTCACCGTCTTTCGCGAGGTCCTCAAGGCGCGCCCCGATGCGCGCTACCTCTACGTCGCCGACGATGCCTTCTTTCCTTATGGCGGCCATGGCGAGGCCGAGCTCGTGGCGCGCGTGGTTGCCCTCATGGGCGAGTTGATCGAGACCCATCGTCCCGACCTCATCGTCATCGCCTGCAACACCGCCTCCACGCTGGTCCTGCCACATCTGCGCGCGCGCTTCCCGGTTCCGTTCGTCGGCACGGTCCCGGCGATCAAGCCGGCCTGCGCGCAGTCGGTCACCAAGCGGGTGACGGTGCTTGGCACCGAGGCGACCGTCAGCCGCGAATACACCCGTGCGCTGATCCGCGACTTCGCCAACGGCGCCGACGTGGCGCTTGTCGGCTCGGCGCGGTTGGCGGCATTCGCAGAGGCGGAATTGCACGGTACGCCGGTCGACGATCACCTGATCACGCAGGAGATCACGTCCTGTTTCATCGATGCGGACGGACGGCGCACGGACACGATCGTCCTCGCCTGCACGCACTATCCGCTGCTGCTCGATCGTCTGGCGCAGCTTGCCCCCTGGCCGGCCGCCTTCATCGATCCCGCGCCGGCGATCGCGCGCCGGGTCGTCGATCTGACCGGCCCCAAAGCCAGCGTCGAGGCTGATGTCGAGGCCCCTGCCCCGGCGCGAATCGTCTTCACCTCCGGCCGCCCGCCCTCGGCTAAGCTCGAGACCGCGCTAAGCCGCTTCGGGATCGGCGGCTAAGAGGCCAGGCGTCGGCGCGAAAAAGGATAGGCTGCGCCTACGGCGGAAGCGGTTTTCCGATTTCAACGGAAAGGAAAGCGCTCTAGCATCGCATGTGGGCCGAGGCCCAATTGGATTCTTGCGACGGGGCGCAATCAATGGCAAACGAAACTCAGACCGTCCGACGAACCGTGCAATTCAAGTTCACGTTGCCGGCGGCGAATTCCAGCCAACTGGCGGCGATGATGCGATCGGCGGCGCCATTCTACGAGGCGTTCGGCGGGCGGCGGATGCGCCTGTTGCAAAACGTGGACGACCCGGCCCGGTTCGTCCAAGAGATCGAGTACGACACCCACGAGGTCGTCGAACTCAACCGCCAGCGCGTCGCCAGCGACCCACAGGTCCAGGCCTATCTGCGGACCTGGCGCTCGTTCTTTCCGGGGTCGGTCGAAATCGACGTCTATCAGGAGGCGGTATAGGCCGCTTTGACCTGAACGGGCCGGCCCTGACGTTCCACTTAAGCGTTTGACTTGGCCCTGCTTTCCTCCTAAAAACCGCGCGCGACGCGGGCTTTCGGGCCCGCGCAGCGTTTCGCACCCGCGGTTTTGCCCGACGCTTCGGCCAAAACCTGTCGGTTCCGGCAAAGCCGGGACAGAGGAGGGCGCGATCCTCGAAGAACGCAATCAACATGAGGACGCGATGACCAAGCGCCACGAGGCGAAGTACAAGATCGACCGCCGTATGGGCCAGAACGTGTGGGGCCGCCCGAAGAGCCCCGTCAACCGCCGCGAATACGGTCCCGGCCAGCACGGCCAACGCCGCAAGGGCAAGCTCTCCGACTACGGAGTGCAATTGCGCGCGAAGCAGAAATTGCGCGGCTACTACGGCAACATCTCCGAGCGGCAATTCCGCGGCATCTACGCGGAAGCCATCCGCATGAAAGGCGATTCCGGCGCCAACATGATCGGCCTGCTCGAGCGCCGGCTCGACGCCGTGATCTACCGGTCGAAGTTCGTGCCCACGGTGTTTGCCGCGCGCCAGTTCGTCAATCATGGCCACGTCAAGGTGAATGGCCAGCGCGTGACCATCGCGAGCTACCGCGTCAAGGTCGGCGACCTCATCGAGGTCAAGGACAAATCGAAGCAACTTGCGCTGGTCCTGGAAGCGACCGGCCTCGGCGAACGCGATGTGCCTGATTACATCGAGGTCGACCACTCCAAGATGACGGCGAAGGTCACCCGCATCCCGCAGATCACCGAGGTGCCCTACCCCGTGCAGATGGAGCCGCATCTGGTGGTCGAATTCTATTCGCGCTGACGTTCGATTACACTTGCGAGTGAATGGCGGCCGCCTTTCGGGCGGCCGCTTGCGTTTGATGGGCAGCGGCTCGACCTCGTGATACGATGTCGACGCGCGACACGGCGGTAATCGCTGCGCGACACCGTGGTGATCGCCGCGCGCTCCCGGCAATCGTCAAGTTCGGAATCCCGATCAGGTTTGAAATGGAGAAACATCGCATGGCCGCGGTTGTCCCTGCGCGAACCGACCGATGGGGATGCACGTTCGCGGCTGTGGCGCTCGCGCTGGCGGCGGTGTCGGCGCCGCGCTCGGCCGATGCGCAATTACCGAAACTCGAAGCCGCCTATGTTGTGCTCGGTCCGCAGGGTCCGGTGGCACGCGCCGTGCTCGCGCAGGCGAGCAGTTGTCCTGACATCACGATCGACGGCGCGCAGCAGCCCATGAGCGTTCGCGCTCTGCCCGACGCCACCTTTCCGGTCCTCGTCTGCGAGCGAATCCTTCCGGCCGGCGCCACCTCCGCCAGCCTGGAGAATTCGCCCCTCCCCCTTCCCAGGCCCGCCTTGAAGTCGATCGCCGCTTTCGGCGACACCGGCTGCCGCCTCAAGTCTGCGAAGACCGCGGCGAAGGAGGGTGACACCGACAATGATGACGCTCGGGGCAAATTCCAGGATTGCAACAATCCGACTCTCTGGCCATTCGCCCAGGTGGCCCAGAGCGTGGCGGACGCCAAGCCCGACCTCGTCATCCATGTCGGCGACTACCTCTATCGCGAGAGCGCCTGCCCGACGGGTGACGCCGGCTGCGCGCGCAGCCCCTATGGCGATGACTGGCCGACCTGGAAGGCGGATTTCTTCGCGCCCGCCGCGCCGGCCCTGCGCGCCGCCCCATGGATCGTCGTGCGCGGCAATCACGAGATCTGCCGCCGCGCCGGCCCGGGCTATTTCCGGCTGCTCGATCCGACCCCGGCTCAAACGTCGCCGGCACAGACGACGCCGCCATGCGTCGAACTGGTTCCGCATTTCACCATCACGCTCGCGGGTCAGTCTTTCATCGTCCTCGACTCGAGCAATGCCGCCGATGCCTGTCCGTGCGATCCGGCCCGCTATGCGGCGGAATTCGCGGCGATGAAGCCCAAATCAGGCACCTGGCTGCTCACCCACCGCCCGGTCTGGGGATTCGGTCCGCGGCGCCGCACCGTCAACGCCACCCTGCAGGAGGCGTTGGCGAACTGGAACGGCAAGCTGCCCGACGGCATCGCGCTCGCGCTCGCCGGCCATATCCATGTGGTGGAGGTCCTGAGCTTCACGGACAAGCGCAGCCCGCAATTCGTGCTCGGCACCGGCGGCACGCTGCTCGCCGGCAAGATCAAGAACAATCTCAGCGGCGAGACGATCGCGGGCCTGCGGGTGGCGTATGGCCGTTCCGACCACCGCTTCGGCTTCGCGATGCTCGAACCCGCGGGGAACGGAAAGGACTGGGCCGCCACCTTTCGTGACACCAGCAGCGCGAACCTGTTCGGCTGTAAAATCGGTGACGGACAAATCGCCTGCGACTAGAGTGGGATGATTTTTAGTCGAGTCATCATCCCGTTCCAGCTTTTCGTTCGTGCGTGATCTTTTCCGAAAACCGGTGCCCACTTTTCGGGATCACGCTTCTTGTTCGTGCGTGATCTTTTCCGAAAACCGGTGCCCACTTTTCGGGATCACGCACCGTGACGTGGACGCCGCTGCAATGCGACTGCTGACGCGTCGTCACACGCGGTAAGCACGCAGGAACGCGCGCACCGTTTCGGCCGCCCGGGTGCCGTCCGATGGACGCCCGGGTTCGGCCACGCCGAGCAGCGCGCGATACTGGCGATGGCCGGCGAGCATGCCGAAGAAATGCTCCGCCGCGAGCTCCGGATCCGTGACGGCGAGAATGCCGCGGGCGCTCTGATGCGCGAGATAGGTCGCGAGCGCCTGCGCCGCCCGCGACGCGCCACTCTGGTAAATCTGCCGCGCGACCTCGGGGAACTTCGGCGCTTCGGTGACCACGAGGCGATGCAGCGCAAGCGTCGACGGCAGCACCATGAGCGCGAGCGCGCGCTCAGCGAGATCGGTCAGCGTGCTGTCGACATCGCCGGTCTGCAGATCTTCGTTGAGCAACGGCTCCACGACGTGATCGGCGAGCGCGCCCGCGATCGCTTTGAACAACGCCTCCTTGCTATCGAAGTTGTTGTAGATGGTCTGTCGCGAGACCCCGGCGGCCTCGGCGATCTGATCGATGCTGGTTTTCTCGAACCCCTGCACCAGAAACAGGTCGTGCGCGGTCTTCAGGATCAGATCCCGTTTCGATGTCCGTGTCCTGGGGGTCTGATCGCGGGATATCGCTTGAGCTGGGCTCATCCGTCCTCGCCTTGACGCTGACGCATTCTGCCCCTACCTGGACTAGACAGTCCAGTCCAGAATTTACTTAGTGGCCAAGGTGTTAAAATACCTTTCTATCGCCCTTGCTGTGGCTGTGGTCGTCGGCGCATTTCTGTTCGCCGGCTGGCCGGCATAGACAACGCCGTCTATTTCCAGATCGGTCTGGTCACGCTGATCGGGCTCGCCGCCAAGAACGCCATCCTCATCGTGGAGTTCGCCTCGCAGCGTCACCGTGAAGGCCTCAGCGTCTTCGATGCGGCGATGGATGCGGCGCGCCTGCGTTTCCGGCCCATCGTCATGACGTCGCTCGCGTTCATTCTCGGTGTGTTGCCGCTTGCAATCAGCACCGGCGCGGGCTCGGCGAGCCGACATTCGATCGGGACCGGCGTGATCGGCGGCATGCTCGCGGCCACCCTGCTCGCGATCCTGTTCGTGCCGCTGTTCTTCCGGCTGATGACCAGCGAACGCCCGGCTCCGCAGCCGAGCGACCCCGTCCCCGCGCCGATGGCGAGCGCCGCCGAAAGCTAGATGAAGATGCAGCAGGCGCCGGACGTGGGCGCCCCGGTCAGTCCGTCCTGCGATAGACGTATTCGTCGCAGCCGGAGCCAAACAAGCCGATGGTCAGCGGGCTGGTGAAGCTGCGGACATGGGCAAAGCCAATACGCAGCATGAAGGCCTCGACTTCCGGCGCCGAGATCGATTCGTAAGGGTACCCGCCCATCCAGTCGTGCACGTCGTGGCCGAATTCCATGCCGCGCTGGCTTTGATAGTTCGCGACGTAAGCGCGAAAGTCGCCGCCGGTCAGACCGAACCGCAAGCGCATCAGCGCGGTATAGACAGCGCGCGCCGCGCGCTGCGCCCGCGGCGACGCCGCGGCGTACCAGCGCTTTTCACGCCGCCAGAAACCGCACATGCGGGTGCGGTGATAAAGCGCGAACGCGACCTGGCCGCCGGGCGCCACCATCCGCGCGGCGCGCTGCAACGCTTCGTGCATCGCGCCCGTGTGGTGCAGCACGCCCCAGGAATAAACCACGTCGAAGGAGCCGGACGTCTCCGGCGCGAGCTCGAACACGCTGAGCTGCCGGACCTCGGTGGGAATTTGCGGTGCATGCTGAGCCAGCACCGCCCGTGTGGTTTCCACCGCGATCGGATCGAGATCGACCGCGACGATGCGCGTGGCGCCGAGCCGCGCGGCGGCTACCGCGTGCAGACCCGAACCACAGCCGATGTCGAGAAACGATTTGCCGGCAAGCCCCCCCTCACCGAGCAGGCGCACGAGTCCGCGCGTGGCTTCGGCAACGCGCGCCTCGTCGATGATGGTGGAGTAGCTCGCCCAGTTCTGCCCAAAGGCGAAATGGGAGGAGAGGTCCTTGAGCGCGGGCGGCGTGGCCTGTGGCTTGGCGCTCATGCGAAGCCGAGCCGGCCTGGCCGCCCTAGTGGTCCGATTCCGAAGTTCGTAAGCATTCGCGGCACATTCAGATACGAACTTCGGAATCAAAGGACCACTAGCAACTTTATGATTCTAGTGCGGTTTTGAATTTGAGTTCCTATGACGATGGTGCCGCAGCAACTGATAGGAACTTCAAATTCACCGCACTAGCGCGCCAGGTCAGGCCGAGGCGTTCTCCGCCACGGCGACGCCCTTCTCCTTCAACAGGCCTTTCAATTCACCGGCCTGGAACATTTCGCGGATGATGTCGCAGCCGCCGACGAACTCGCCCTTGACGTAGAGCTGCGGGATGGTCGGCCAGTTCGAATAGGACTTGATGCCCTGGCGCAGGTCATCCGAATCGAGCACGTTCAAGCCCTTGTAGGTCACGCCGAGGTGGTCGAGGATCTGCACCACCTGCCCGGAAAATCCGCACATCGGAAACTGCGGGGTGCCCTTCATGAACAGCACCACGTCGTTGCCCTTGAGCTCGTTGTCGATGAATTGCTCGATGGCCATGGAACCCTCGTTTGTCGGCGGAAGCGCCTGCGGCGCTCCCATCAATTTGGGCTATATGTAGCGTAGCACCGGCCTGAGCCCAAGGGCCCAGGACCCGGGTCCGGTCACTTTTTCTCTGGAGCTCCGTGGCGTCACTGCTCGGGCGTGCCGGTCTGCAGGGCGAGGGCGTGCAGCTTGCCGCCCATTTCTCCCTTGAGCGCCTCGTACACGATCTGGTGCTGCTGCACCCGCGATTTACCGCGGAACGATTCGGCGAGCACCGTCGCGGCGTAGTGATCACCGTCCCCGGCCAGGTCGCGAATCGTCACCGCGGCATCCGGAATGCGCGCCTTGATCAACCGCTCGATCTCGCTCGCATCCATTGCCATTGCAATCTCCCATGCGTTTTCAGCAAGGCAGGCCCGTTTCGCCACGCAAACGCACGCAAGGATACCAGCGATTCCGCCATCGGAGACCGCTTTACGCGTCAGGCCGGCCCGCCGGCCATGTAGGCGGGCAGCCAGCCCTCGAAGCGCTCGCGCAGTTTTGCGACCAGAATGGGGCGCTCGTCCTGCAGGGTCAATGCATCGCCGCCGGTGAGGCCGAGCTGTCGCGCGGGAATGCCGGCGGCGCGGACCCGCGCCATCACCGTCTCGGCGACGTTGGCGTCGACCGTGACGACATAGCGTCCCTGCTCTTCGCCGAACCAGAACGCGTGGGCCGCAAGCGGTGCGCGATCGAGTTCGGCCCCGATGCCGGACGCCATCGCCATCTCGGCGAGCGCGACCAGGAGCCCGCCGTCTGAGACATCATGAACTGCAGTGGCAACGCCCTCGGCGATCAACGCACGCACGAGCTCCCCGGTTGCGCGCTCGGCGGCAAGGTCGACCGGCGGCGGCGCGCCGTCCTCCCGCTCGCAGATCTCGCGCAGGTAAAGCGACTGCCCGAGCCAGCCCTTGGTCTCGCCGATGAGCAAGATGGCTTCATCGGCGGCGTTGAAGGCGAGCGTCGCGGCCTTGGTAAAATCGTCGATGAGGCCGACGCCGCCGATGGTCGGGGTCGGCAGGATCGCGCGGCCGTTGGTCTCGTTGTAGAGCGAGACATTGCCGGACACGACCGGGAAATCGAGTGCCTTGCAGGCTTCGGCGATGCCGCGAATCGCGCCGACCAGTTGGCCCATGATCTCCGGCCGCTCGGGATTGCCGAAATTGAGATTGTCGGTGACGGCGAGCGGCCGAGCGCCGACGGCGACCAGGTTGCGCCACGCTTCCGCGACCGCCTGCTTGCCGCCTTCGAACGGATCAGCCTCGCAGTAGCGCGGGGTCACGTCGCACGTCATCGCCAGCGCCTTGGGGCCATCGTGGATGCGCACCACCGCGGCATCGCCGCCGGGCCGCTGCACGGTGTTGCCGAGGATGACGTGATCATACTGCTCCCACACCCACCGCTTGGAGCAGAGATCGGGAGAACCGATCAGCCTCAGCAATGCCTCGGCAGTCGAGATCGGCGGCGTCACGTCGGCGGCCTTGATCACCGGCGGTTTCGGGGTGTCCGCATGCGGGCGGTCATAGACCGGGGCTTCGTCGCCCAGTTCCTTGATCGGCAGGTCAGCCATGACCTTGCCGCCGTGGCGCACGATGAACCGCTTCGTCGGCGTGGTTTCGCCGACAATGGCGAAGTCCAGTCCCCATTTCCTGAAGATGGCCTCGGCCTCCTGCTCCTTCTCCGGCTTGAGCACCATGAGCATGCGCTCCTGGCTCTCCGAGAGCATCATCTCGTAAGCGCTCATGCCGGTCTCACGGCACGGCACGCGATCGAGATCGAGCGTCACGCCGAGATCGCCCTTCGCACCCATCTCGACCGCCGAACAGGTGAGACCGGCCGCGCCCATGTCCTGGATGGCGATGACGCAATCCTTCGCCATGATCTCCAGGCAGGCCTCGAGCAGAAGTTTTTCCGCGAACGGATCGCCAACCTGGACGGTCGGGCGCTTTTCCTCGGTGCCCTCGCCGAATTCGGCCGACGCCATGGTGGCGCCGTGGATGCCGTCGCGGCCGGTCTTGGAACCGAGGTAGACGATCGGCATGCCGACGCCGGAGGCAGCGGCGTAAAAGATCTTGTCGGTCTGCGCGAGGCCCACCGCCATCGCGTTGACCAAACAGTTGCCGTCGTAGCGGGTGTGAAAACGCACCGACCCGCCAACGGTCGGCACCCCGAAGGAATTGCCGTAGCCGCCGATGCCGGCCACCGCCCCCGAAACCACATGGCGCGTCCTGGCGTGCGCCGGCGCACCGAAAGACAGCGCATTGAGACAGGCAATCGGACGCGCGCCCATGGTGAAAACGTCGCGCAGAATGCCACCGACGCCGGTGGCCGCGCCCTGATAGGGCTCGATGTAGCTTGGATGGTTGTGGCTCTCCATCTTGAACACGACCGCGAGCCCGTCGCCGATATCGATCACGCCCGCGTTCTCGCCCGGCCCCTGGATCACCCAAGGCGCCTGCGTCGGCAGCGTGCGCAGGTGGATTTTCGACGACTTGTACGAGCAGTGCTCGTTCCACATCGCCGAGAAAATGCCGAGCTCGGTGATCGAGGGTTCGCGGCCGATGAGATCGAGGACGCGCTGATACTCGTCGGGCTTGAGCCCATGCGCGGCGATCAGCTCAGGCGTGATGTCGGGTTTCCCCTTGGGTCGCTTGCCGGCCGGGACTGTCGCGGGATCTGCCTCCCCGGGCTTGGCGGCTTTGGCGCTGGGGCTAGTCTTGCGTGCCCTAGCCGGCGGTTTGGATGTCATGGCCCCTCAAATGTCCTGGCCCCTCAAATGTCCTGGCCCCTCAAATGTCATGGCCGGGCGCCACACCACAAGTCGGCTTCACCGATATGTGGCGCTCGATCTGCGAAACTCGGGCAAGCCCGGGTTTCGCGCAATGCTGAACGACGACGGGTCCACAGCATCATGCGGGCGAGAAAAATAATTATTCATCTACAATTAGATAGATGATTTTATTGAAGTGTCCACAGAGCCGGCGTCGCGCAAATCCGGTCGGGCCGGTTGCGGCGGGCGCCACTCCCAGCCGTCCCGCCCGACGGCGTCAGGCCGCCCGGTCGAGCGCCTCGACCAGCCCGGCAAAAAGTCCGCGGCCGTCGGTCGGGCCGATCGCCGCTTCCACATGATTCTCCGGATGCGGCATCATGCCGAGCACATTGCGCCTGTCGTTGAGCACGCCGGCGATGGCGTTGGTGGCGCCGTTGATATTCCATGCCGGATCAAGCGCCCCATCGGGGGTGGCGTAGCGGAACAGCACCCTGCCCTCGCCCTCGATGCGGGCGATGGTCTCGGCGTCGGCAACGTAGTTGCCCTCGCCATGCGCGACCGGGACGCGGATCACCTGCCCCGCGTTATAGCCCCGGGTGAACGGCGTATCGGAGCGCTCGACGCGCAGATAAACGTCCCGGCAGATGAACTTCAGCGCCGCATTGCGCATCAGCACGCCCGGCAGGAGCCCGGCCTCGCACAGGATCTGAAAGCCGTTGCAGACGCCGAGCACCAGGCCGCCGCGCTCGGCATGGGAGCGCACGGCGTCCATGATCGGCGCGCGGGCGGCGATCGCGCCGCAGCGCAGGTAGTCGCCGTAGGAGAAGCCGCCCGGCACCACCACGAGGTCGGTGCCGGCGGGCAACGCGGTGTCGGCATGCCAGACCATGGCCGGCTCGCGCCCCGAGACAAGCTTGAGCGCGCGCGCCATGTCGCGCTCGCGATTGATGCCGGGAAAAACAAGAACGGCGGATTTCATTACAGCCCAAGCTCCTTCTCGACCCAGCGGCGGACGAGGTCGCCGTTGAGGAAGGCCAAGGCGGCTCGTTCGGCGGCAGGAACGTCGGTGGCGACGACGGTCGCGACCACCACGTCGCATTTGTCGTTGAAGCCGATGGCGAGCGCCGTGCGCGGCGCGGCATAGGGCATCGTAACCTCATAGGGCCGGCTGCGCCCGTTCATCCAGCCGACGGTAATCGGCCGCCCGTCGCGCAGCCCTTTGAACTTGTCGCTGAGCAATTCGAGGTCGCCCACCCGATCAAGCTCCGCATCGTCCGACACGCCGGTCGCGCAATTGCAGAACCCGAGCTTGGGGCGCAGGTAGAGCGCGATCTCCGTGCCGCACTCGGCGGCGGCGCAGCGGAATGCGCGCCCGACGCCCCACTGGTCGATCGGGAACGGCCACTTGACCTCGCTCCAGGCGGCGCGCGCCGGCTCCGCCGCGGATGCACGCTGAGCGATCCCGAATGTCGTTGGATCGCCCGCGAGGGCGACGCCGAGCGCCAGGATCAGGATGGTGGGGCGGATCATGCCGGGCCCTCAACCGATGAGCTTCACATCGTAGTTCTCGATCAGGGTATTGGCCAGAAGCTTGTCGGCCGCCTGCCTGAGCGCGGCTTCGGCCTGGGTGCGGTTGTCGCCCTCGATCTCGATGTCGAACACCTTGCCCTGGCGGACGCTCGCCACACCATTCACGCCGAGGGACTTCAGCGCGCCCTCGATCGCCTTGCCCTGCGGATCGAGGATGCCGGACTTGAGGGTGACGGTCACGCGAGCCTTCATCGGGGGGTCCTTCATCGCGATATGGCGCCAATCGCCCGAACCGCAAGCGGCAGCCGGACAATCAGCCCCGATTCGGGGCCGGGTGCATGCCACGGCGAATTTAGCGCAAAACGCCTCAGTGCACAGGGGCGGCTGTTGATTGCGCCAGGAGCCGCCCGCGACCGGCGACGTGGCTGTCCGCACCGACGAGCCGCAACGCCGCCCAGAACGCCGCCTGGGTGCTCGCGACCACCGGAATGCCGTGACTCTCCTCGAGCGGCTCGGCCACACCCAACGTCCGCAGGCCGCCGCACGAGATCAGCAAGCCTTGAGCGCCGGGCCCCAGCGCGCATACCTTTGAGCCAAGGCCGATGATATCAGCCTCGCTCTTGCTGCCAGGCTCACCGAAGCCGAACAGGCCGAAGCCCTCCAGCGCCAGCACCTCGAACCCCTGCGCGGTGAGAAAGGCCTCCAGCCGCTCGTTGACGTCGTCGGCATAGGCGGTCGCGACCACGATCCGACGCGCACCGAAGCTGCGCAAGCCGTCGACCACCGCCTGGCTCATGGTGCTCACCGGCAGCCCGGTCGCAGTCCGCAGCCGCTCCATGAGCCGGTCGTGGAAGTCGGAGCCGCGATAAAACGTCAGGGACGTGCCGATCACCATGATCGCATCGACGCCCTGCGCGGCCAGAGATTCGGCGGCGGGAAGAATCGCCTCGCACGCGCTGTCGTAGCCGGTCGGCGTGAGCGATCGCACACCGACACCGCGTGGAATAAACCGCACGTCCGGATACATCTGCAGCCCTTCGTCGGGCACCGCGTCGGCGGCGAACGGAACCACCAGCCCAATCGTGAAATCCTTGCGCATGTCAGTCTCCTCGCATTGCCACCGACGTATAGCGGCATCTCAATCCTCGGTCGCACCCGCCGCGTTGATGATCGGCGCCCATTTCGCGATCTCGGCGCGCAGATAGACGGCGAACTCCTGCGGCGTGCTCGACATCGGCTGCATGCCAAGCTGGAGGAAGTGCGACCTCGTCGCCGGCTCGGCAAGAAACGCGGTCAGCGCCTTGTTCAGAGCGGTGACGATCGGCGACGGCACATTGGCGGGCGCAACCAGGCTCTGCCAGGAGTTTGCCTCGTAGCCGGCAAGTCCCGCCTCGACCAGCGTCGGCACCTCGGGAATGGTCTCGACCCGTTTGCCGACAGTGACGCCGAGCGCCTTGACCCGGCCCTCGCGCACCAAACCGGTCACCGGGCCGATATCGCCGAACATGATCGGGACATGGCCCGCGACCACATCGCCCAGCGCGGGGCCGCCGCCGCGATACGGAATGTGCCTGATGTCAGTGCCGGTCATGCTCTTGAACAATTCCATATAGATGTGATGCGGCGCGCCCATGCCGCCCGACGCGTAGCTGAGTGCGCCCGGCTTGGCCTTGGCGAGCTTGACGAGATCGGACACCGAGTTCACCGGCAACGATGGGTTGACGATCAGGACAAACGGCACGGCGGCGACGAGCGAGATCGGCGAAAAATCAGCGAGCGGATCATACGGCAGCTTCTTGTAGACGCTCGGGTTGAAGGCCAGTGTCGAGCTCGTCGCCGCCAGCAGCGTGTAACCGTCGGGCGCGGAGCGCGCCACATAGGCGCCGCCGGTGGCGGTGCCCTGCCCGGGGCGGTTCTCGATGATGAAAGGCTGGCCCAGTTGCCGTTCGAGGCCCTGCGCCAGGAACCGCGCCAGCGCGTCGGTTCCGCCGCCGGCGGCGTAAGGAACCACGATGCGCACCGGCTT
>Ga0207675_100003094_pt1 | contig 16299 bp, 6 predicted proteins | sample KBSSwiS42_FD_184305 | JGI IMG/M metagenome (GOLD analysis project Ga0207675, IMG submission 184305) | Switchgrass rhizosphere microbial communities from Kellogg Biological Station, Michigan, USA - KBS Switchgrass S4-2 (SPAdes) (version 2) | ecosystem: Host-associated > Plants > Roots >... | reverse complement strand
CCGGCGCGCCAGCGCAAGGACCTCGTCCGCCACGAGTCGATCGTAGAGGATCACATCGGCGTCCTGCAGAGCACGCAGCGCGTTCAGCGTCAGGAGCCCCGGATCGCCCGGCCCGGCACCGACCAGCACCACGGAACCCACCGTCGGTCCGGTATCCGGTGTCATCGATCGCTCGAGCTCGCGTTCGGCGGCTACGCTCCGCCGCGCCCGAAGCAGCCTCGCAACGCGTCCAAGGACGATCTTCGTATAGAACCGGCGGCGCGCCGCCAGATCAGGGAAAGCGGCGCGGATACGTGTGCGCGATCGCGCGAGCAGCTCCGCAAGTGGCCCGATCGACTCATCGACCGCCGTCTCCAGGCGCTCGCGGATGAGCCGCGCGAGGACCGGCGCCATGCCACCACTCGATACCGCGATTACGACCGGCGAGCGATCGACGATCGCCGGCACGATGAAGCCCGACAGCTCCGCGTCATCGACGACGTTGGCGAGGAGGTTCCGCGCCCGCGCGCCCGCCGCGACGCGTGCGTTCAGCTCGCGATCGCCGGTGGCGGCGATCGCGAGAACTACGCCGTCGAGCTGTTCATCGGCATAGTCGGCTGCGAGATGGGTGATGACCCCGGCGGAATCGGCGGCCTGCCCGTCGAGCCAGGGCGTGAGTGCGCGCGCGACGACGAGAACGCGTGCGCCCGCTTCGCACAGCAGTCGCACCTTGCGCTCGGCGACTTCACCGCCGCCGACGACGAGCACGCGGCGCTCGCGAAGATCCGCAAACAATGGAAAGTAGCGCACGGAAACCTCGCTCGCCGTCCCGATCCGGTGTCAGCCCTCGAGCCCGTGCAGGCCGCACTCGCGCTTGAGGCCGAAGAACCGCGTCGCCTCCTCGTCGTCGCCCGCCTCGGCGAGCGTGCGTGTCGAGTGCCAGTCGCCAATTGAGACATAACCGTCGTGCCACAGCGGGTGATATGGCAGCTCGTACCGGCGCAGGTACTCGTACACGTCGCGATCGGTCCAGTCGAAGATCGGGTAGACCTTCCAGCGGCCTTCTATGTACTCGAGCGGCCGGATCTGGCTTCGGCTTCTCGACTGCTGGCGCCGGAGGCCAGCGAACCAGCTCCGCGTGCCGAGCTCGTCGAGCGCCCGACGCATCGGCTCGGTCTTGCGCAGCTCGTTGTATCGGTCGATGCCCTCCACACCCTGCTCCCAGAGCCGGCCGTGCGTCGCTTCGAACCACGCCGGAGACATCCGGGGCTGAACGACCTTGAGATTGAGCGACAGCCGCACTGCAAGCTCGTCGACGAAGCGATACGTCTCCGGGAAGAGGTACCCGGTATCGATCAGGATTACTGGTATCGACGGCAGCTGGCGCGTCACCATGTGCAGCGACACCGCCGCCTGGGCGCCAAAGCTGGACGACAGCGCCTTGGGACCGGGCAGATGCTGCACAGCCCACGACACCCGCTCCTCCGCGTTCATGTGCGTGAGCTCGATGTTCGCCTCATCGAGCCTCGCCGGCTCGATGAGCGCATGTTCCGGATTCCAGGCCAGGGCCCTCATGACCGCGCCGCCTCCGGGGCCGATGCGCGCCCCGACACCAATCCCGCCCGCCATGCGTAGTCTCCAAAACGCTCGTCCGGCTGCCGCTCGGCCGCGAACCGGCCAAAGGCCTCGTCCAGAGCCGCAAGAATGGTCGGCTCGTCGACGTTCTCCCGGTAGAGCACGTTCAATCGCTGCCCGCGTCCATCGCCGCCCAGATACAGGTTGTAGCGGCCCGGCGCCTTGCCAATCAGCGCGACCTCCGCCACGTAGGGGCGCGCGCAACCGTTCGGGCAGCCCGTGATCCGCAGCGTGAGCGGCAGCTCGCGGAGCCCATGCGCCGCGAGACTCTCTTCGACCGATCGCACAAACGCCGGCAGGTATCGCTCCGCCTCCGCCATGGCGAGCGGACAGGTGGGCAGCGCCACGCAGGCGAGCGCATCGCGCGACAGCGGTGTTGCGCGCAGATGGGCGTCGAGGCCGTAGCGCACGACCAGCGCATCGATAAATACGCGTGCGCCGCGCTCTACGCCCGCCACGATCAGGTTCTGGTTCGGGGTCAGCCGGAAGTCACCGCGATGCACGCGCGCGATCTCCCTGAGGCCGGTGAGCAACCGACCGCGATCGGAGTCCCGCACCCGGCCGGACTCGATGCGCAAGGTCAGGTGCCACCGCCCGTCATGACCCTCCACCCATCCAAACCGGTCGCCGTTGGTCGTGAACTCGAAGGGCTTCGGGGCAGCAAGCGCAAAGCCCTGGCGGCGCGTAATCTCGCCCACGAACCAGTCGAGCCCCCGATCGTCGATGGTGTACTTGAGCCGCGCGTGCTTGCGGTTCGTGCGATCGCCGAAGTCGCGTTGTGTCGTAACGACGGCTTCAGCGACCGCGAGCAGCTGCCCGGGCTCGAGAAAACCAACCACGTCCGCGAGACGGGGGTAGGTCGCGGATTCTCCGTGGCTGGTGCCCAGGCCGCCGCCCACGGCCAAATTGAATCCCTTGAGCGTGCCATCCTCGATGATCGCGATGAAGCCGAGATCGTTCGAGAAGACGTCGACGTCGTTGACGGGCGGGACCGCGATTGCGCTCTTGAACTTGCGCGGCAGATACGTCGGTCCGTAAACGGGTTCGGCTTCGGGCGTGCCCGCGAGCTTCTCGCCGTCGAGCCAGATCTCGTGATAGGCGCGTGTGCGCGGCTTCAGGTGCTCCGACAGCCGCGTCGCCCAGTCGTAGACCTCGGCGTGCGCGCGCGACTCGACGGGGTTCGCGCTCGCCATCACGTTGCGGTTGACGTCTCCGCAGGCGGCGATCGTGTCGATCAGCGTGGCGTTGATCGCCGCCATCGTCGCCTTGAGCTCGGTCTTGACGACGCCGTGGATCTGGAACGCCTGGCGCGTCGTGATCCGAAGGCTCTCGTTGCCGTAACGGCGCGCAATCTCGTCCAGTGCGAGCCATTGCACCGGTGTGCAGATGCCGCCCGGCAGCCGCGTGCGGATCATGAAGCTGTAGGCGGGCTCGAGCTTCTGCTGCCGGCGCTCCTCGCGGAGGTCGCGATCGTCCTGCTGGTAGCTGCCGTGGAACTTGATGAGCTGCGTGTCGCTTTCACGCAGCGCCCCGGTGACCGGATCCGCGAGACTCTCAGCCAGCGTGCCGCGGAGCCCGCGGCTCTCGCGCTTGATCAGCTCGACGGGTGACAGCTCGCTCATCTTCAGTACACGTCCCGGAGATACCGGCGCTCGTCGGCGAGCTGCCTGACCCAGGCCTCGGCGGCCTCGCGCGCGAGCCCGCCGTGTTGCGTTGCGACATCCGTGAGCGCGGCGTTGACGTCGGCCGCCATCTGCTCGGCATCGCCGCAGACATAGAGGTAGGCGCCGCCCTCGATCCAGGCGAAGAGCTCGCGCCCGTGCTCGCGCATCCGATCCTGCACATAGGCGCGCGGCGTGCGGTCGCGCGAGAACGCGAGGTCGAGCCGGTGCAGGAGACCCTTGCGTTGCGCGTCCTGCCATTCCAGCTGGTAGAGGAACTCGCTCGCGAAATGCCGCGCGCCGAACAGAAGCCAGTTGCGACCCCTGGCGCCTTGCGCCTCGCGGTGCTGAAGGAACCCGCGGTAGGGCGCGACGCCCGTACCGGGGCCAATCATGATGACGTCGCGTGTCGTATCGGACGGCAGCCGAAAGCGCTCGTTCGACTCGATAAATATCCGAGCGGTAGCGTCGTCGCCCGTAAGCGCGGCCAGGTGTCCCGAGGCGGCGCCCAGCCGCCGCTCGCCGTCGCGCTCGTAGTCGATCACGGCGACGGTCAGATGCGCCTCCTCGCCCACCGCCTCGCGGCTCGAGGCAATCGAATACAGCCGCGGCGCGAGTGGCCGCAAGGCCTGAACGAGCCCACTGGCGTCCCAGCGCGCCGGGTGCCGGCGCAGCAGATCGGCAAGCTGCAGATCCTTGAGCACGCGACGAAGCTGCTCACCGTTCGCGGGGTCCAGCACCGAGGCGAGCGCTGGTACGCCCGCGCGCTCGGCATGCTGAACCAGGAAGGGCCGCGTGAGGCGGGTCAGCTCCCGTCCCGTCGCCAGCCATTCGCGGAGCGCCTTCGTCTGACCATCGGCTGCAACCGGTTCTGCGCCGTCGAGACCCGTTGCCGCGAGCACCTGGTCGACGACCAGCGGCGGATTCTCGTGCCACACCCCGAGCGCATCACCCGGCTCGTACGTCAGAGCCGAGCCTTCGAGCGACAGCTCGACATGACGCACATCCTTGGTTGCGTCGCGCCCGGTGATGCGCTGATTGGCGAGCACCGACGCGGCATACGGCTGCTCGCGGGAGTACTCCGGCGCGGCCGGCACGGAACGCAGTCGCGTGACGGTGGCGACCGCCGGCGCACCAAGCGCCTCGCGCGCCTCACCCACGACCTGCTCGAGCCAGGGCACTGTGAGCCGCTCGTAGTCGAGATCGCAATCGACCCGTGCCAGCAGGCGCCGGGCACCGAGCGCCACCAGGCGCTCATCGATCAGGCGGCCGGTCTCACAGAATTTCGGATAGCTCGAGTCGCCAAGCGCGAGCACGGAGTACTGGAGCTGCTCGAGTTTCGGTGCGCGCTTGCCGGCGAGGTAATCGATGAAGCCGCGGGCATCGTCGGGCGGGTCACCGTCGCCGTGCGTGCTCATCACGACGACGAGGAGCCGTTCCTTTGCGAGATCCTTGAGCGGGTAGTCGCGCGTCGACTGCACCCGCACCGCGAGCCCCGCGGCCTCGGCCGCACGCCCGAGGCGTTCCGCGATGCGCTTGCCATTGCCGGTCTGCGAACCATAGATCACGGCCAGCCGGGCCTGGGCTTCCGCGCGCGCCGCCGGGATCGCGAGCGGCACCGCGCCCGACCGGCCCTGTGCACGCTCAAAGGCAATACCGGCCGCGAAACCCGAAAGCCATTGCAGTGAGGGGGCGTCGAGGCCCTCGACCACGCGCGCCACCAGCTCGGACCGCTCGGGATCGAGCGGTCCGAGGGACTGGGCGAAAACGGGTTGGGAGCTCATGGCACGCCTGGAAGAGGGCTTCCACGCGATGCTAGGGAAGCGCGTTCCGCGACGGAAAGGCCGCGTCGTTATGCAGTCATAACCTCGGCCGTGAGGACCTGGACATGGACACGCGTGTCAGCTGTCAGCGGACCGAGTTCGATAACGGCACCAGCAACTGTCTCCAATCGCTTACACATTTTTGGGTACTACCGCTCGTTATGGCCCCCTAGAGTCGCGCCAACCGAGCGGAGCCTCGACACCCCGATCGCATAGGACGGCGCCGGGAATCAAGCACGGACGGTCCGTCCTTTTTCCCACGAACGGGGGAGTCAGCATGAACCTGGGCGTTCCTGCGTTGGTCGGGGCGATGCTCCTCGTCTCGTGGACCGCGGTGGCCGCCAATACCGCCCCCAGAATCTCGGGGGTGCCGGACGGGGCGGTCAGGGCATTCGAGCAGTACAACTTCCGCCCGGTCGCCCGTGATGCCGACGGCCAGTGGCTGCGATTTGCGATCGCCAACAAGCCTCCCTGGGCGTCGTTCGATCGGACCACAGGTCGACTCTACGGAACGCCCAAGGCCGCGTACGCGGGCATCACCTTCGGGGCCATACGTATTTCGGTCAGCGACGGAATCACGCGGCGTTACCTGCCCGGATTCAGCATCGCCGTGAAGCCGGCGAACCGTGCTCCCAGGATGTCCGGAACCCCGATCACCTTCGTGCCGGTCGGCCGGAGCTACGCGTTTCGCCCAACGGCCCGCGATCCGGATGGCCAGCGGCTCGTGTTTACGATCGCAAACCGGCCAGCGTGGGCAACATTCGACAGGCGGTCGGGACATCTCGCGGGCCTTCCCGCGCGTTCATTGGCTGGAAGGCTTTATCAAAACATCCGTGTCTGCGCCTCAGACGGACGGGCCAGGGCGTGCCTGCCGGCGTTTTCGATACGCATTGCGGCATCGAACAGGGCACCCCGAATTTCGGGCACGCCCAGCCGCACTGCACGAGTCGGCACCAGGTATTCGTTCAAACCCCGGGCGCACGACGCTGATCGACACAGAGTCTGGTTCCTGATCGTGAACAAGCCCGCGTGGGCTACGTTCGATCGACGGACCGGGCGGCTGAGCGGAACCCCGCGCGCCTTCCATGCGGGCCGGACGACCCGTGGAGTGCGGATCGCTGTGACCGACGGTTATTCGAAGACGTGGTTACCAGCGTACACGGTGCAGGTCGCTGATCCGCCCACTGCGAGGGGCAGTGCAAGACTCAGCTGGTCCGCGCCGACCCGCAATACGGACGGGAGCCGGCTGACGGACCTCAGGGGCTACGTCATTGAATACGGTACGCGGCGCGATCAATTGAACGAACGCCTCGATGTGCGAGGCGAAGCGGTCACGTCCGCCGTCGTCGAAGATCTCGGGCCGGCAACCTGGTATTTCGGCGTGCGCGCCGTCTCGACTGCGGGCATCGAGAGCCGGCTCTCTGAGGTCGTCAGCAAGACGATCCCGTGACCGCTCATACCGGTAAGCCCTTGGCTAATCGGACCGAGCGCTCATGCGATCGGGCATGACTCTCACATGCTCCCTATCAGGTTGATAAAGAATCCCTGCTGGTCGTAGCTCAGGTCCGTGAGGTCGTCGGAGAAGTCCGTGAAGTTGTAACCGGCACCGACTTTGAAGTGCTCGCCAAGGTAGCGGTAGACGGCCACCAGCGCGCCGCTTCGGGTCTGGTCGACATCGGGCAGGTCGAGGGTCCGCGCCTCGACCAACCCCTCCCACACCTCCCGGATCCGCAGGTCGGTCCTCAGGATCACGAGCTGAGCCGAGTTGTCGAAGTACTCAGGATCTTCCCGGTCCAGGCTGATCTCACCCAGGCGGTAGGCGTACTTGCCGCCGATCGACCACGCCGCGGTGAGGTCGTAGTTCACGTCGACGGACGCGATGTGGCTCTTCTGGATGAATTCGGCCGCGGTCTGCTGCGGCGAGATCTGGTCCGCAGTCGGCACGTTGAAGAAGTAGGTGTACTTCGCCAGGGCGTTGAGCCGGTCGTTGCTCACCGGCCGGTAGGCATAACCGATCACCGCCTCGGTGTACCCGCCGTCGAAGAAGTCGCCCTGGGTGCTGTCGCTCACCGCGTGGTTGAGCTTCCCGATCACCCGCCAATCATCGTTGAGCTGGTACTTGAGGTTGTTCCGGTACAACCAGGTGGTGCGCTCGTTAATGGTGGTGTCGAGCTGCTCGGTCTCGTCCATGCGGTACTCGACCGCGCTCGAGACCTGGATCGAGTCATAACCGTACCCCACCCGCACGCCGCCGGCCTTGCGGTCGGTCTCGGCACCGGTTTGCGAGTCCGTGAGCGTGCCGAAATCGGCGTTGGCGCCCAGGTTCCAGCGGTCGGCCGCGACCAGGTTGATGCCCGTGGCGTGGGTGAGTCCGCCGAGCGAGTCGGAGTCCTGGTAGCGCTCCTCGAGATACACGCTGCTCGCGTCCGACAGCCGCCGCTTGACGCCCGACACCAGGTTCGCACGCCGCGCGTAGAGGCCGTTGTCGGCGCGCTCGTTCTCGAGCCCGTAGTTCAGATACAGGTTCGTGCGCTCCGTCAGCAGGTAATTGGTGCCGACGCGTCCGCCTGGCCCCAGGTCACCGTCGGAGACCTCCGCGTCGAGCCGGAAGCGGTCGGTGAAGCGGTACGAGCCGCCCGTTCCGATCCGGCCGTTGTCCTCGCGGTTGCCGTCCTTCGACAGCGTGTCCTGCACGAAGCCGTAGACCCGCCAGGACGCGCCCGAATCGTAGGCGGCCTGCGCGATGCCGTCGGTGCGCTCGCCCTGCTCCTGCGTGAGTGGGACTACGGCTGAGTGGTCCTCGCGCAGGTCGTTGCGGAGCCCGGTGCTCACGCTCCAGGCATTGGTCACCTGGAATCCGACGTCGATCTCCTGCGCGCTCGTTTCCAGCCCCTGCTTCTGGATGCGCTGGTCGCTCTTGGCCTTGACCTCGAGCCGATCGGTGATCGGCATCTCGAAGGTACCACCGACGTGCTCGGTGTCCGTGAGCGTCGCGAGCCCGGGCGCTGAATACCCCTCGCCCATCGTCTGAGAATAGAGCGTCACCCGACCACGGCCGTTCGCGAAGACATCTCCGAGCCCCACGCTCAGGTCCGCGCGGTAGGCGTCGGCGCTCGCGTCCGTGAAGCCGAGATCGTCGTAGCCGTAGAACCCGAAGCCGCCGTCGTCCGAGCGCATGGCGTTCGAAACCAGGCCCTCGCTGCGCCCGCCCTGCAGCTTGATCCAGGACTCGGCGCTCATGCGCAGCGTTACGTCCGCCGCCTGCAGGCTCGAGTCCTCGCCGCTCTCGTCGTTGTTGCTGCCGGTCAGCCCGAGCCGGACGTGCTCGTTCACCCAGACGTGTCCCTGCCCGCCGGCGGCCATGGCATCGGTGTCGTCGAAGCCGGGGGTGTATTCGTAGCGCACGACCAGGAACGCCTCGTCGCCGCTTACGCCGCCGCTACGAATCAGGAGGCTGTCGTCGACGGTCGCGGAGAGGGGCTCGGCGAGCAGCACGCGTCCCTGGAGGTAGTCAATGTCGTAGTCGAGGGCCGGTCGCAGGTTCACGACGCCCGTGACGATGCGTGAGTCCTTGTCGCGCAGCTCGATACGGGCGCTCTCGGAGCCGGGCAGGACGTCCTGGCGCCGCAGGAAGTAAAGCGAGCCGCCGGTGCCGCGGAACTCCTCGAAGCTCGCGACGGTGCCGGGCTGGGCGGCGAACCCGTCGATGCCATAACGATTTTCGCCGAAGCTCGTGGTGTCGTCGGACTCGTAATGCGCGTTGGCGCCGTAGAGCCCGCGGTCGACCTGGGCGAGCTCGTTCTGCATGTAGCCGACCTTGAAGTTGCCCCACAGACCGTGGTTCTCGCCTTCGCTCAGCTTGACGTAGAACTTGCCCATCGTGGGCGCCATCTCCTCGACCACGCCGTCGTCGCCGAAGGTCGGGTAGTGATAGTCCGGATCGATGCGTCGGAAGAGCGAGTCGGGCGACTTGTCGAGGAAGTTGCTGAACAGATCATCCAGCGGCCCCTCCTGCGTATCGGCGCTCGCGGTCAGCCGCCAGTGCTCGCTGAACTTGCCACTCGCGTAGAACGCCAACCGGCCGTCCACGGAGGAGTCGAGGTCCTGCGGCGCGTTCGCGCCCTGCAGCAGCTCGGCGGGCCCGTTGATCCGGTTCTCCGACATCGTGAGGTCCGCGAGACCGACGTAGAACCAGTCGTTGCGCTTGAGCTCGAGGTCGCGCAGAAAGAGGGTGCCGTTGCCGCCCTCGTCCAGCATCGCGACTTCGACGGTCTGCGCGCCCGAGGGCAGGATCTCCTCCGCGACGAAGTTGCCCTGCGCGTCGACCGGTACCGGCCTGCCGGCCACCCATACCTCGTGCCCGACCGGCACGCCGCTACCGCGCACCTTGATCGTGCCGCTGCCGAGCTGGATGTTGCGAATCGCGAGATCGTTCTCGCCGTACGCCGCCAGCAGCTCAGGGTCCTGCCCGGCGCTGCCCGGCTGGTCGCCAACCTGTTCCGCCGCGGCCGGATCGGTCGTTGCCGTCGGCTCGGCGGTTACCGGCGCGTCGGCGCCATCGGTCGATGTCGTCTCGCCAGGTGCGGGCTCGTGCGCCTCGCCGGACTCTTCAAACTGCTCTGCGTAAGCGGCTCGCTCGGTGGGCTGCGACGTGACTTCGACCGTCGCCTCGGGTGCGCCGGCCGCCCGGTAGACCATCCAGAGAGGCTTCGCGCCGGTCTCGTCGAAGTTCCCCTTCGCGTCATAGGCCCGGAGCACGTACTTGAGCTCGCGGACCGGCCCCGGGAAGCGCTGCGCGGTCGGCTGCCACTCGGCGAGACCGGCACGATCGACCTCGAGCACCGCGAGCGGCGTCGACTGCACCGACTGCCCGTCGGCGAAGACTCGGACCTCCGATCGATCGATGAAGTGGCCGTAATTCGCGTACATCCGGAAGCGGACCGGCGGTGCCACCAGCCCTTCCTCCCCGGCATCGACAAACTCCACCGAGGCCGGCGTCGCAGCGACCGCGAGCCTGCGCCGCGACTCGAGGTTGTCGAACCGGAACTCGATGTTCGCCTTGTCGAGCGCGACGTCGGTGCAGCGCTGCACGTCCGATGAGCTGCGTGCCGGATCGTCGATCGGCTCGCCGTCGACGGTGATGCGCATCAGGTTGAGCTCGTACGGGCTCTTCGGCTTGAGCTCGCGCGTGAGCCGAGTGATGTCCACACCTTCGTAGTCGTCGAGCGGTGCGAGTTCGTCATAGACGACCTGCACGCGCACGTAGGATTCCTCGCCGCGGATGAAGCCCGCGTTCACGACGTCGTCCGAGTGCACGAAGCCCCGGCCCTCGTGTTCGGCCTGCGCTGGCGCGAGACCCATCTCGGCGCTCACTGTCTCCATCGCGCGCCGTGCGCGCGCCGCGGAGAGCCCGACGTCGTCGCCGTAGACCATGGCGGTGCGGCGGTCCAGGCGATCGTTGGCGGTGTAGCCGATGAATCGCAGCCGCGGATTCCTTCGGCCCGCTACGTCGTTCAGGGCCCGACGCAGGCTGGCCGTGTAGTCGGCCGGAATCAGCGCCCGACCGTTTTCGAGCTTGAGCGGCTCAATGCGCCCCCAGGGTGGGTCATACACTTTGGTTCGAAGCTCGTCGCCCTCTTCGGCCGGACACAGCTGCGGCTCGCTCGACAGCTCCTGCAGCGGGTCGTCGTACCAGAACTCGACCTCGACACGCCGGTTGAGCGCGCGGCCCTGCGCGGTCTCGTTGGACGCGACCGGAAGGGTTGCCCCGCGACCGTCGCTCTCGAAGACCGTGCTCGGCAACTCGAGTGCCTCCTGCATCGCGAGCGCGACCCGGTGCGCCCGCGCCTTGGAGAGCGCGAGGTGATTGCCGTAGATGCTCGCCGCGCGTCCCGTCAGCGGCACATCGTCGGTGTAGCCGATGAAGCGGATCTTCACATTCTGCTTGTCCCGCAGGTTGTGGACCGCCTGGCGGACCTGGCGCTTGAACTCCTCGGTCACCCCCGTCGTGTCGTCCTCGTAGCGCAGCGGCACAACCAGGTTCCTGACGCGGGCGCGGCGCTCGTGACCTTCCTGGTAGCGCAGCTTGCAGACCGTCTCCATGCGGCAGACCTTGATCTGCTTGAAGTCCGCGGCGACGAGCACTTCCTCCTCGCGCAGGCTCTCCTTCGGCTGGTCATACCAGACCTCAACCTCGACGCGGCGATTGAGCGCGCGTCCGTCGGTGGTCGCATTGCTCGCGATCGGGCGCGAGTCACCCGCCCACTCGAAGGAAATCGCTTCCGGAGGCAGCGCGAGCGCAAGCTGGAAGAACTCGGCGACCTCGCCCGCTCGCTCGCGCGACAGGCCGGCGTTGTCACCGTACACGCGTGCCAGTCCTGCCGACAGCGGCTGCGAATCCGCATGACCCACGAAGTGCACTCGCACATTGCGGCGGTCGCGCATGCCGTCGAGGATCTGCCCGAGGCGCTCGACGTAACCGCCCGGAATGTCGGCAACCCCGGACTCGAAGCGGATCGCGGGAACGAGGTCGGTGAGCTTGACGGTCTCGAGCTCCTCGCCCATCACCTGTTGCGCTTCCAGCCGGTCGCCGTTTTCGCTTTCAAGCTGCGCCGGATCGCGTGTCCACGTGCCATAGGGCTGATAGTCGTCGAGGTGGCGCTCGGCGGGCTCGCCGATCGGCGCGTCGACGACTTCCGCGGCAGGGACGCCCGCAGCGGACAGGAGTCCGTACGACAGCAGTAGCAGAGAGATGCGCTTTGACATGCCGATCACCTGCCGGTCGACTCACGGACCGCGGATTTCTCCGGCGGACCGCCGAGACGCCAGAACACTTCGGGCTCGATCGTGAGCTGGTAGCCTGGGTTCTGTGCCTTCCAGGACTCGGTGATCTGTTCGCGCAGCGCCTGTACGCGCCGCTCGACGAGGTCCGCATCCTCGACGTCGGCCAGGTACGAGAGACGCAGCACCGCAGGTGCCTTTGTGAGCTCGTCGAGCAGCAGTTGCAGCCTGGGCTGCCACTGGATCCGGATCTCGGTGGTACCGGGCTCGAACACCGCATCGGCGACGTCGAGCCCGACGACGTGGTGAATCGAGGCGCCGAAGCTGAACTTGAGCGCCTTACCGCGTGTCGCGTGCTGGATGAGCGCCTTCTCCGTGGACGGCCGATAGCCACTCGGCAGCGTGCGATCATCGAGCTTGAGCACGAAGTTGCTGCCGCGACCTTCGAGCGGAGTGATCGCACAGGTGATGTGGAACCGCCCGTGCGCGTCTGTGATCGCGGACAACCCGTTCGCAGTCATCACGCGGACACCACCCAGCCCGCCCTCGCCGTCGTCCTGGAGCTTGTTGCGGTTGGCGTCGTCGAAGACCTTGCCGGTGACGTCGGTGCAGTCGAAGGTCGGGTCAGGGACGACGCGCACGGTTGCGGTCGCTTCGCCAGACAGCGCATTGCCCGTCAGTCCGTGCACTACCTGGGCGCGGTTGACGAACTCGCCCTCGGTCACGCCCGCGCCCACCGCGAGCAGCAGCACCAGCTTGTGCTCGCCCGACGCGGCGAGCGTGAGCCCGTTCCATGCGAGCTGCAGCCCCGCGACCGTCGGCTCCACCGGTACGCCGTCGAGACGGGCCGATCCCTCGACGTAGGTAAAGCCCGCCGGGTAGCGATCGACGATTGCGACGTCCGGAATGGCGATCTCGAACTGGTTGTGAACCGTGATGGTGTACGGCACCAGCTGTGCACGCGTGACGTTCAGCATCGGCGTCGTCTTGCTGATCGCAACCGAGCCATCGAGCGTCGGATCGAGCGGCAGGTGGTTGTTGTAGAGCTGGCTCGAGCCCGGCAGCTGGCTGCCGTCGAGCAACAGGTGCACGTGGTGGTTGGTGCCCGCGCTGCGCGCCGCGATCGAGGTCGGCGGCGCGAACTCGGACGTCTGCACCTCGCAGTGCTGCGCAGTGCCGGCAATTACGTCATTGGCACTGCTCGGGCAGGACGGCACCGCGAACGGAGCGGTCGCGGGACCCGAGATCGGCGGGATGAACTGCGAGTACCCGGCAACGTAGCCGTTGCCCGGCACGCTCACGCCGATCAGGTAGTTGCCGCCGCTGGGGCAGGCGGGGTCGCTGAAGTTGATCTCGAACTTGTAGTGACCGCCCGCGAGCGTGACCTGGTTCTGGTGCGCGGGGTCGTCGAAGCAAACCGCCGGGAGCGCATTGCCGGTGTCCGCATCGAGCAGCGTCAGGACCGCGCCCGCGATCGGAGTGCGGGTCAGCGAGTTGTAGACGACCCCGTTCGGATCGATCGGCAGGTTAAGGTTCTGCAGGTTGGCGCCGGGCTGCACGACGATGTCGGTGATGCGCTGCAGGTAGTTCGTGAAGTCCGACGCCGCGCGACCGAGCGTCGCCGTGGTGGCGGTCGCGCCCGGCGCGAGGAAGCGCAGTTCGTACACCTCGCCGGTCGTGTAGTTCGGCGGCAGCCCGCTGAATCGGTACACGCCGGCCGCGTCGGTCAACGCCGAAGACAGGAGCTCGCCGTCGCGGTAGAGGTCGACCGTCCAGCCTTCGAGCGCGCGCTCGGTCGTGTCGAAGGTGTCGTCGAAGTCGGTGTCGTGCCACGCGCTGCCGTTCAGGACGCCGACGCCCGGCATGCCACCGATGTCGATCGAGACGCTAGCGGAAGCCGTTTGCGGCGGGTTGTTCCAGGTGACGACGCCGGTATTCGTGATGCGAGTGCCGATCGCAAGCCCGGCGGCGATCGTGGCGCGGAAGCGCAGCACCACGGTCTCGCCCGGCTCGAGGGTCCCGTACGTCTGGCCGTGGTCGGCCGTGATCGTCGTACCGGTGAAGCTGATCCCGACCGGCGAACCGTTCATCGTCGCCGACTGGTCGACGTAGGTGAGATAGCCGGTCTGCGTGGCGTCGAGATCGTCCGTGATGACGACATAGAGCGCCGGTACGGCCGCGACGTTGGCGACCGTCACGACATATTCGAGCGTGCCGCCCGGCACGGCCGGTCCGCCGCCCACGACCGACACCTGCTTCGCGATCGTGAGCTGCTGACCGCTGCCGACCACGACGACCGTGGGCTCGGGTCCGGTCGCCGGGTTGGCGTCGCCATCGGTCAGCAGGTCCGGCACCTCCTCGGTCTGGACTACGGCCTGGTTGCTGATCAGCGTGCCGGCCGGGACGCCGTCGTTGACGCGCAGGTCGAACTGCAGCACGGCGTTCCCGCCGGCGGAGATCGTGCCCGCGCCCGCACCGGGCAGCGGCGGCGTCAGATCGGACGAGCTGATGTCGATGCCCGACGCGAGCGGCGAGGCGCCCCCATCCGGCTGGTCCACCGGGAGGCCGTTCAGCAGCGTCGTATCCGCGACGTAGGTCGTGTTGGCGGGCACCGTGTCGCGCAGCACGACGCCCGTCGCCGGGATCGTGCCCGAGTTCTGCACGCTGATCGTGTAACGCAGCACGTCGCCGGGATCGACGACCCCCGGCGTGCCCTGGTCGCCGGTGAGCACGACGCTCTTGGCCGCAAACAGCAGCGGCAGGTTGCCGACGATGTCGCGCGTCGGATCATTGGGCGTCGGCGTCGCCGGATCGTCGGACGGCTGATCGACGACACCGTCGTCGACCGCGCTCACGAAGCCCTGGTTGGCGATCACGGTGCCGTCGATCACGGTCGGATCGACGATCACGTCGAAGGTGATCGTGGCGACGTTGCCCGGGGACGGCGGCACATCCGCCGGTATCGCGCCTGGTGTCGTATCCGAGGGCGCGTTGATCAGCATGCCGCCCACCAACGGCGAAGTGCCGCTCGCGTCCGCGACCGGCGCGCCGTTCAGCGTCGTGCTTCCAGCGACGTAGCTCGTGTTCACCGGTATCTGGTCGCGGAGCCGCACACCCGTCGCGTCCGAGGTTCCGGTGTTCTTGACAGTGATCGTGTAGCGCAGTGTTTCGCCGGCGAGCAGAACGGCCGGGTCACCGGTCATGTCCGTCGAGATCTTCTGCACTTGGAACGCCGCCGCGGACACGATGCGGATTCGTGTCGGGTCTTCGTCCCCGGCGACGTTCGGATCGTCGGCACCGTTGACGTTTGGATCGTCGCTCTGCGCGATGACCGCGCCGCCGCCCGCCAGCAGCTGCGACTGGTTCAGTACGTCTGTGCCGTTGGTGATCACCGGCGCCAGGGTCACCTCGAACTCGATCACGGCGGTGCCGCCCGACGGAGCGAGCGTCAGGTTGCGCACGTCGAGTACACCCGTCCCGCTCGCGCCGCCGGTGGCGTTCGTGTTGCTCGCGTTGGCGCCCGCCGGCACCGTGATCACGGTGAGCGTGCCGGGCTGGAAGGCGGCGTCGGCGTTCAGGCGGTCGATCTCGTCGCGCACCGCCACACCGCTCAACGCAAAGTCCGCCTGGTTCTCGAGCCGCAGGCGATACCTGAGCCGGTCGCCCGGGCTCGCCTCGGCGGCGGGATTCGCACCGCTGGTCATGTTGGCAACGGTCTTCTGGAACACCAGCGCGGTCGGAGCGATCACGACGCGCGTGGGATCCTCGTCGCCGGCGACATCAGGATCCGCCGGGCCATTGACGTTGGGATCGTCCGACACCGCACGCGGCGTGTTGTTTGTGAGCCGCAGTGCCGACTGGTTGGTCACGACGGTGCCAACCGACAGGGTCGAGGCCAGGGTGACGTCGAACTGGATCTGGATCTGGCCGCCCATCGCGACGTTCAGGTTCCGGATATCGATGACGCCGGTGCCCTTGGCACCGCCGGTGCTGCTTGTGTTGCTGACATCGGCGCCCGCCGGCCAGGAGACGAGATTGAGCGAGCCAGGAACGAAGGCCGGCAGCGCATTGAGCGCGTCCAGCTCGTCGAAGATGCGGACGTTAGTGAACACCTCGTCGGCGCTCTGCAGACGCAGCGTGTAGCGCAACGTGTGGCCCGCCCCGGCGGTCGTCGTCGGGCTCGCTCCGGTCGTGAGGTTCGCAACGGTCTTCTCGAAGAAGAAGCCGGTGATCGCCACCCCGACCGTGTGGGCGTCCTCGTGGTCGAGGGTGCCGACTGTGCCGTTAGTGAGGGTGCGCGTGTAGGGCTGGCGGTCGGGGATCGTGCTGTCGCCGTTGAACCACTCGGTGGCTCCCGCGACGTTGGTCAGGGTCGCGCCGTTCTGCGTGCCGGCGTCGAGCTCGGTCCCGTAGCTGACGAC
>Ga0207675_100003093_pt1 | contig 16300 bp, 13 predicted proteins | sample KBSSwiS42_FD_184305 | JGI IMG/M metagenome (GOLD analysis project Ga0207675, IMG submission 184305) | Switchgrass rhizosphere microbial communities from Kellogg Biological Station, Michigan, USA - KBS Switchgrass S4-2 (SPAdes) (version 2) | ecosystem: Host-associated > Plants > Roots >... | reverse complement strand
ATGCGCGAGCTGAACCAGGTGTTGAAGGCGCAAGACGTTCTGGAGACGCAGTACGGCATTGCCGCGGCGGTGTGGAGCGTGACCAGCTATAAGGAGCTTCTGCAGGACGCAGCGCAGGCGGAGCGCTGGAACATGCTCCATCCCGATCAGGAACGCCGCGTCCCCCACGTCACACATTGCCTTGGCAACGCCGAGGCCGTGGTAGCGGCCAGCGATTACGTCAAAGCGTTGCCGCTTTCGATTGCCCGCTGGCTCCCCGATGCATTCATTGCCTTGGGCACCGATGGGTTCGGCCGTTCCGACGGCCGCGCGGCCCTCCGCGATTTCTTCGAGGTGGATCACCGGTTCGTGGTCGTGGCCGCGTTGAGCGCGTTGGCGCAGCGCGGCGATCTGGATCGCGGCGTGGTCCTGAAAGCCATGCGCGATCTGGAGATCAACCCGGACAAAGTCGATCCGTTGACGGCCTAAACATCGCCGTCGGAGTAATGAACAACATGGTGACGGACATCAAGATTCCCGAGCTGGGCGAGAACATCGAGAGCGCGGAAGTGCTTTCGGTTCTGGTTCAAGCGGGACAGAAAATCGAAAAGGATCAGCCGTTAATCGAGCTCGAGACCGACAAGGCCACCGCCGAGGTGCCGTCCGAGGCGTCGGGCACGGTCAAGGAAGTGCTGGTCAAGGCCGGACAGTCGGTGAAAGTCGGGGAGACGATTCTTCGCCTGGAGAGCGCGGATGACGGCGGAACCTCGCGGAGGAGTGAATCCCCTCGCGCGGCGGAGTCGGCGCGAGCCACCGAGGCGCCCCGCAACGCCGAGAAGCTCGAAGCGGTTGAGGAAGAAAGAGCGGCCGCCAAGCAAACAGAAGATGACAACGGCTCGTCCTCTCCCGCGAAAGCACCAGCCAAACCCGCGCGAGCCAAGCGTTCACCGGCACGAGCCGCCACGCCCAAACCGCGACCGGAGCCGGTTCCAGAACCGTTGCGGTTGGTGGATACGCCTTCGGTCGACGACGACGAAGACGTTGCCATGCCTCCCGAGCTGGGCGAACCGGCCCCCGCGGCACCTTCGGTGCGGCGTCTTGCCCGCGAGCTGGGCATCGACATTCAGCAGGTGCCGGCCGGGCGCGGCGGTCGCATCACCGAAGATGAAGTGAAGTCCTATGCGCGCCATTTGATTGCCGGAGCGCAGGAGCATGCTGCTCCCGACCTGTCTCTGGTCCGCACGGGCGTTCCCGAGCTTCCCGATTTTGCACCGTGGGGGGAAACCGAGCGCGAACACGCGAGCAAGATTCGCCGCGTTACCGCGGACGTGATGTCCTTGTCGTGGAATGTAATACCGCACGTCACCCAGTTTGACCGTGCCGACATCACCGAAGTGGAATCCTGGCGTAAGCGCATGCACGAGCGCACCGAGGGCGCGAAGGTCACCATCACTGCGATTACGGTCAAGGTGCTGGCCGCCGCGCTCAAGGTGTTCCCCAAGTTCAACTCGAGCTATGACGCTCGCACCGAGGAAGTCGTCTACAAGAAGTACGTGAACATCGGGGTGGCAGTAGACACCGAACATGGACTTCTGGTGCCGGTTATTCACGACGTGGACACCAAGAACATTCTCACCATCGCCACCGAGCTTACCGATCTCGCTGGGCGGGCGCGCGAGCGCAAGGTTCAGACCGACGAGCTGCAAGGCTCGAACATCAACCTGTCCAATCTCGGCGGTCTCGGAACGACGTATTTCTCACCCATCGTCACCTGGCCCCACGTCGCCGTCATCGGTCTCGGACGCGCCACTCAGGAGCCGGTGCACATAGACGGCACGTTCACGCCCCGGCTCATCCTTCCGCTCTCCATTTCCTACGATCATCGCGTGATCGACGGCGCGGAGGCGGCGCGCTTCCTGCGCTGGATGGCGGAAGCGTTCGAAGAGCCCATGCAGCTCGCCCTGGAGGGCTGAGTTGAGCGAATCCTCAGACGTACGGCTGGCCGTCATCGGCGCCGGCCCGGGCGGCTACGCGGCCGCGTTCCTCGCCGCTGACTTCGGGCTTCCGGTCACGTTGATCGGCGCCGACGAAAACCCCGGCGGCGTGTGCTTGTATCGCGGCTGCATTCCCTCAAAGGCGCTCCTCCACATCGCCAAGGTGATCGAGGAATCAGAGGCCGCCAAGAACTGGGGCGTGTCGTTCGATAAGCCCCGCATCGACCTCGATCGCGTGCGCGCGTGGAAGAACGACGTTGTTCAGAGACTCGTCGGCGGTTTGGGAGAGCTGGCTAAGCGTCGCCAGGTAGAATATGTGCGCGGCCTCGCCCGCTTCGAAGGCGCTCGCAGCCTTTCCGTTTCGTTCGATAACGGCAACACGGAACGCGTCGACTTCACCCACGCCATCATCGCCACCGGCTCGTCGCCCGCCGTCATTCCCGGCTTCGATCCCGATTCGCCGCGAGTGTGGGATTCGACGTCGGCTTTGGATGTGCCCGAGGTGCCGGGGCGTTTGCTGGTGATTGGGGGCGGATACATCGGCCTGGAGCTGGGTTCCGTGTACGCGGCCTTGGGCAGCAAGGTCACCGTGGTCGAGATGCTCGATTCCATCCTCCCCGGGGTGGATGGCGATCTCGTGCGGCCGTTGGAACGAAAGCTGACCAAGAGCTTCGCCGCCATTCACGTGAACACCAAGGTGAAAGAAGCGTTCGAGCGCGACGATGGGTTCGAAGTCGCCTTTGATGGCGCTTATGCCGGCACGGAAACGTTCGATCGCGTGCTGGTGGCGGTGGGACGGCGCCCGCTGACCAAGGGGCTGGGGCTGGATGCGGTGCGGGTCGCGATGAGCGATCGCGGGTTTATCAACGTGAGCCGTCATCGCGAAACCACCGAACCCGGCATCTTTGCCATCGGCGACGTTGCCGGCGAGCCAATGCTCGCTCACAAAGCTACCCACGAAGGCCGCGCCGCGGTTGAAACAATCAGCGGGCGTCACGGTATGTTCGAGCCCCGCGCCATTCCTGCCGTCATCTTCACCGATCCGGAGATCGCTTGGGCGGGTCTCACCGAAACGGAGGCCAAGAAAACCGACCGCGCGGTGGAAGTGGGACGCTTTCCGTGGGCGGCCTCAGGACGCGCAATCACGTTGGGCCGCACCGAAGGCGTGACGAAGGTCATCGTCGATCCGGGATCGAAGCGCGTCCTTGGAGTCGGCATTTGCGGCCCAGGCGCGGGTGAAATGATTGCCGAAGCCGTGCTCGCGATCGAGATGGGGGCAACGGCACAGGATTTAGAGCTGACGATTCATCCGCACCCCACGCTGTCGGAAACAATCATGGAGGCCGCGGCGTCCATCTACGGCACCGCAACGGATATCTATCGCCCGCGCCGAGGCTGACCGTTTATTTGATCGCGTTCCGGCCCTTTATCTAGATTCTGACTCAGCAACCGCAGGTGTTTCCGAACTTGATGAACGGCGTCAGCACGACCGCGTCCCCCAAGTTGACCGGATTTCCGAAGGGCGGCGTGAACTTGGTGCACGGACAAATGAGCCCGCCCTTGATGCACGGGGTGTGGAAAACGGCATCGCTCAAGCTGACCTTGGCCAAACCGCCTTGGCAGGTATTTTGAGCCGGACATGCCGCCCGCGCTCCCGCGTCGGTGGTCACGTCCGGGGAGTTGAGGCAGAAGATGTCCTCGGTAAAGAGTCCTCCTATGCCTGGCGGCCCTTCCACTCGAACATTTGCAACCGGAGTGGCACAGGGTTGTTGCGTCGAGATGACACAACCTCCCCCGAGGATATCGAACTCCACCACGCCCGCGGCGTTCGTCGTGCCGTCGAGAACACCGGGCGGAGCACCAGGTGGAACCCCACCACACCAGGCGACCAACGGAAACGTAGACGGCAGGATCATCAATCGCACCGAAGCTCCCGGGACGGGGTTACTGGATGCGTCCCGCACCGAGACGACATACCGGCCGATTGGATTACCGGCGATGAGGGGACCGGGGACGATGCTGATGCAGTCGGGCACGTCGCTGGTGGCGGCGGTGACTTGAGCGAGGACGGGGTGAACAGAAAGAACGGTCAGGACGAGAACAGTTGACAATGACCTCCGCATGGCAAGTTCTCCTTTCTAGGACAACCGGGAGCCAAACGGAAAAGACCGCTCGAGGAAGCAAAAAGTTGTAGGTATGCGGTCCGATTTGGAAGCAGGCGCCAATCTAGTCCCGAAGCCTCAGCCTGTCCAACAATTTCGTGTGACGATTCCAACCTTCGCCCAGATACGCTTCCTTCACCCGCGGATTTGCAAGTAACTTTCCAGCATCGTCCCCCCAGGTAGTTCTCCCGGTCGCCATCACGTCACCGCGACGCGCTGTTCCATCACTTCAACCGAAGGATCTTCGTGTTCAAGTTCACCCCACCCGCGCGCACGCGCACCACATAGAATCCCGTGCTCACCTCTCGACCGGCATCATTTCGCCCATCCCAGAACAAGTGCTGTTCACCTGCCGGAAGTCTGCTCCGCTCCAAGCGCCGCACCAAACGGCCGCCAAGGTCATATACGCTCGCATCAACCTCGGTGTTTTCCGGCAGCGCAAAACTCAACTCGAACCCGGCACGCGATGGGTTAGGCGTGGCGCCAAGCCGAATGGGTAACGAACTGGCCGGCGTTTCCACTCCGACGGTGGATGCCGGCTTCAGCCCAACCAAGGTGGCATGGGGGGTTCCAAATACAGTCCAGAAGGAGCCTCCGGCGTAAACGATGTCTCCGCTAACGGCGATTGCATAGACGTAACTATCCGGATTTGGATACCAATAGGTGGCCTGAGCCGTCGTGACGTCGAGCGCGGCGAGATGATTGTAGGCTCGGCCACCAATGCTCACGAAGTACCCGCCGACGTAGACCTTATCTCCACTCACGGCGAGGGCGTAGACGCTATGCCGGTGCTAGCGTCGATAGCGGCAATGCAGTTTCGTGCTTGGCCGCCCATCGTCGTGAAGTAACCGCTGGCGTAGACCACATTCCCGCTCACTGCGAGAGCCTCGACCCCGTTCCCCGCATTCGGATTCCAATCGGTGGCCAGGCCAGTGTTCGCATCGAGGGCGGCTATGTAATTACGATTTTGGCCACCGACGTTACTGAAGTAGCCGCAGACGTAGACCGTTTCCCCACTAACCTCGATGTCACGAATCTCCCCGTCTGGGTTCGGGTTCCACGACGTCAGGTTGCCGCCGGCATCGATCTGGGCCAGACCATTTCGAGGCTCACCGCGCACATCGGTGAATCGCCCCCCCAAGTACCACCCTCCATTTCCGTCTGCCGCGACCGCCAGCACCCACGTGCCTGCAACCTTGGGGTATGGCTCGAGGATTGCCCCCGTGCCCGCGTCGATAGCTACGCTCTCACCCGTAGTAGGCCCGACCCGATACCCCCCGGCGGTCCCCCCGTGAACCGTCCTCCTACATAGATGACGTCACCGGAGGTGACCACCGTATTTACAGATCCATCGGTGATCCACAGGTTGTCTTGGACAACCTGTGCTCGGGAAATCGAGGGAGGGAGAAGGGTCGCGAGGAGTGTGAGTGGGATGAAAAGGGTCTGGGGTGACTTCAGCAAACTCAACATGGCAGCCTCCAAGGGTTCTGCAGTTCAGATACGGCGTGTCACTTCAAGCGCAGGACCTTGGTGTCCAGGTTCAGCGTCCCCGCGTGAACGCGCACGATGTAAAACCCTGTGCTCACCTCTCGACCCGCGTCGTTTCGTCCGTCCCAAGACAAGCGCTGTTCACCCGCCGGAAACGTGCCCTGCTCCAGACGACGCACCAGATGGCCGCCCACGTCATACACGTCCGCTCCGACTTCTGCTTTCTCAGGCAGCACAAAACTCAGCGCAACTCCCGCGCGAGTTGGGTTCGGTGTGGCCCGAAGCCGTGACGGAAGTGAAGCATCGGGGGATTCGATGCCGACGACCGATACCGTCTTGAGTCCAACCAGGTTGGCATGCGCTGTCCCGAATACGGTCAGAAAGACGCCTCCGGCATAGATAGTGTTTCCGTCAGCAGCGAGCGAAAAGACATAGTTGTCTGGATCGGGATACCAATAGGTGGCCTGACCTGTCGCGGCGTCGAGCGCAGCGAGATTGTTGTAAGCCCACCCGCCGATACTTGCGAAGTAACCACCGACGTAGACTTTTCCGCCAAAGAAGCCAAGGGCGCCCACATAACTGCCCGAAGATATCTTCGGGTCCCAGCTCGCAAGAGCAACCGAGGAATCGATGGCGGCAAACCCGCTACGCAGTTGGCCACCGATACTGGTGAAGTTGCCACTGACGTATACCTTCCCCCCGCCTGCGGCGAGACGGCCGATCGCGGTCCCGTTGTGCGTCAGGTTCCAATTCGTAACCAGGCCGGTCGTGGCATCGAACGCGGCGATTCGATTTCGTGCCACGCCGCCGATGGTCGTAAAGTAACCACCGGCATATACAGTATTCCCGCTGACGGCAATCGCTGCGATACCCTGATTTGGATTCGGATTCCAGCTGGTGCTCGTCCCCGTCGTGGCATCGAACGAACCCAGGTACCTCCGGGATTGCCCTCCCAAAGTGGTGAAACCACCCCCGACGTAAACCTTACCTCCACTCACGGTAAGGACATTCACAGTGTTGTCCGCGGTTGGATCGCCGGTTTTGGGGACTCCAGTAACAGCGTCAATGGCAGTGAGGTAGCTGTGGGGTTGTCCGCCTATATTGATGAATCCACCCCCGGCATAGACCGTATTACCGCTCACGGCAAGAGCTTCAACGATAGCGTCCGCGTCCGGATTCCAGCTCGTGGCTACGCCGGTAACGGCATCAAAGGCAGCGAGGTTGTTCCGAGGCTGACCTCCGACGCTCCAGAAACCCCCGCCGGCGAACACCCTGCCTCCACTGATCGCGACGGAATAAGCGGTTGTATTCGTCCTTGGATTCCAGCTCGTAGCCAAGCCAGTATTGGCATCGAGCGCGGCCAGGCCGGTGCGCGGTTGACCCCCGATCGAGCCGAAGAACCACCCGGCCACGTAGAGGACGCCTCCATCTAAGACGATTGAGCGGATGTCGGCGCTGGGGTCCTCATTGGCGTTCCAGTTCGTGGCTTGTCCATTGGATTTGCGAAGCTCCGCAATACTTGGCCGTATTTCGCCCCCAATGACACCAAAACCGCCCCCGACGTAGATCGTTTGCTGGCTCAAGGCAATCGTCTGAACCCAGGAGCCGTTGTCCGCCTGGGGATCCCAGCTTGTGGCTAATCCAGTGACGGCATCGAGAGCCGCAATCGCGTTTCTTGCTTGTCCGCCTATGTTGCCGAATTCTCCTCCCACATAAACCGTGCTCCCATCCACCGCGATGGCGCGGACAGATTGGCCTTCAGAGGGGACTCCGGCGTTGGGATTCCAGCCCGTGGCTATTCCGGTGGTGGCATCGATAGCGGCAATCCGGTTTCGCGTTAGACCGCCGATCGTAGTGAAGTGACCTCCCGCGTACACCGTATTCCCGCTCACTGCGATCGCAAAAACATAGGCGCCGAACTGTCCACCACCTCCCACATTCGGATTCCAGTCGGTGGCAAGGCCGGTGGCGGCATCGAGCGCGGCCAGGCCATTGCGACTTTGGCCGCCAACGTTGTTGAAAAAGCCGGCGACGTAGACAATGTTCCCACTTACCTCAATGTCAAAGATGTCCCCAGCTACCTGGGGTTTCCACGGCGTTAAGTTACCGTTGGCATCGATATGAGCTAGTCCTGTCCGGACCTCGCCACGAACATGCGTGAAGCGTCCCCCCAGGTACCATCCCCCATTTCCATCCGGAGCCACCGTTTCCACGCCAAAAGAACCCGTGGCCATAGGATAGGGCTCTAGTACCGCCCCCGTGCTGGCGTCGATAGCCACACTCCAACCCGTAACGGGGCCGGCCGTCGTGAAGGACCCTCCTACATAAATAATGCCGTTCGAAGTGGCTATTGCATTGACTTGTCCATCGACAGTCCAGAGATTGTCCTGGACAACCTGTGCCCAGGGAATCGAGGGAAGGAAAAGGATCGTGACGAGCGTGAGGGGGATGAAAAGGATGTGGAGTGACTTGACCCAACTCAGCATGGTCGCCTCCCTAGAACCCCGGGGCGTTGGTGGGTTTTGGAGACCCGCGGGGGTTCTGTTGCTGAACAGCTTCCAGCGCATCCTACCATTCGAGGTATGGCCCTCACCGGCAAAAGCCTTTGACGGGCACAAGGAGAGGAGAGTTACCTGTTACCAAGCGAGGCCGTAATTTTGAGACTCCGTCCGTCTATAAATCGCGGTGGTCTATCCCTCGCCCAAATATGCTTCCTTCACCTTCGGGTTCGCCAATAATTTTTGCGCGTCGTCCGACAACGTGATCCGCCCTGTCTCCATCACGTAACCGCGCCGCGCAATTTTCAACGCCATCTTCGCGTTTTGTTCCACCAACAAAATAGAAATGCCGCGTTGATTCAAATCCCGGATCGCATCGAAAATGCGCAGCACGAGCATGGGCGCCAATCCCAAGGACGGCTCATCCAAAAGCAGTAAGCGCGGCCGGCCCATGAACGCCCGCGCGATGGCCAGCATCTGCTGCTCGCCCCCCGACAGCGTTCCTCCCGCCTGGCTCTGCCGCTCCTTCAAAATGGGAAAAAGCTCGAAGCAGCGATCCAGATCCTCGCGAATCCCCGGTTTGTCGGACCGCGAGAACGCTCCCATGTCCAAATTTTCCAACACCGTCAATCGCGGAAAAATCTTTCGCCCTTCCGGCGACTGTCCGATCCCCAAGCGCATGATTTCGTGACTGGGACGGTTGCCGATCTCGTGGCTATCGAACCGAATGTTTCCCGAGCGTACCCGCACCACGCCGGAAATACTCATGAGTAATGTCGTCTTGCCCGCGCCATTGGCTCCGACCAGAGTCACGATCTCTCCCGGATGCACCTCCAGTGACACGCCCTTCAGCACCTTAATGGGGCCATAACCCGCCTGCACGTCCTTGAGGGCGAGAAGGGGCTCGCTCATCCCACGTCTTCTTTGCCGAGATAGGCCTCGATCACCTGCGGGTTGGCGCGCACTTCAACCGGCGTGCCTTCGGCGATCCGGGTACCGTAATTCAAGACCGTGATGCGGTCCGAGATCCCCATCACGAACTTCATGTCGTGCTCGATCAAGAGCACCGTCACCCCGGTCTCCCGGATGCGATCAATGAGCTTCATCAGATCCACGGTCTCGGCGGGGTTCATACCCGCCGCCGGCTCATCGAGCAAGAGCAGCTTCGGCTTTGTCGCCAACGCGCGGGCGATCTCGAGGCGGCGTTGATCCCCATAGGGCAGGCTGCCGGCAAGCTGGTTGGCTCGCGACGCGAGCCCCACGAACTCGAGAAGCTTCATGGCCTCCCCGCGGGCGGCTGCCTCTTCATGACGGAACCCCGGGGTGCGCAAGAGCATTCCAAAAATGCGGGAGTGCAAGTGAACGTCCATGCCGGTCAACACGTTTTCCAGCACCGTCATCATGGGGAACAAGCGCAGGTTCTGAAACGTGCGGCAAATCCCGCGGGCGGCGATCGCATCGGGCGATCGGCGCTGGCGAGCCCAGCCCAGAAAAGCGGCCGCCGCGCCGACCACGAACCCGGCCAAGAAGCTCAGGCTCGTTGACGAAGCGCGCGCCCCCAAAAAGGCGAAGAAGTCACCGAACGCCTTTCCCCAGGGGAAAGACTGCTGGTATACGTAGTTCTGTACGATCGTGGCGTCCCACAAGGATTCCAGGTGGAGCGTTATCACGAGGGCCAGACCCGTGATTACCCCCACCCCGACGATGCCGAGCACGGTGCCCGAGGTGAATGGCCGCCGTAAATCAGCTCCGTTGAACCGAATTTCGCCCCCATCCGGCTCGTACACTCCCGTGATCACGTTGAACACGGTGGTCTTTCCGGCGCCATTGGGACCAATGACGGACACGATCTGCCGTGGGGCGACCGATAGGTCGAGCTTGTTGACGGCCACCAGCCCACCAAACCGCTTGGTGACGGAGCGAACATCGAGGACGTTCATGTTGCCTCGACTCCCTCGCCCTCCCGCGCGTGGAGCTCTTCGCGAATGCGCGAGCTGGGGAAGATACCTTCCGGCCTGAAGCGCATCATGAGCACCAAAGCCAACCCGAACAACAAGTACTTCCAGTTGGACGGGCTGAGGACAACGTTGCCACTCGCAGTAAGTCCGGCCGTCTGCAACGCCTCGGTGATCTTCTTCAAAAGTATGTCGAACCCCATCACCATCGCCGAACCCATGAGCACACCGCGCAAGCTTCCCGTTCCGCCCACGATCAAGATGCACAGCACGGTGATCGACACGTTGAAGTCGTAGCTGGTCGGTTCGGCGGTGGTTTCAAGCTTGCTCGCGTAGAGCACGCCGGCCAGTCCGCACACGGCCGCCGTGATGGCAAATGCTTTCAATTTCACGCCCACGGGATTGATGCCCATGCAGGTAGCCGCCAGCTCGTCCTCGCGAATGGCCACCCATTGCCGGCCCAGCCGCGAGTTTTCGAGGTTTTTCACCGCGATCACCGCCAGCACTACGAACCCCAAAAACAAGTAGTACCAGGGCTGATACACCGAGACATTCAAGGCGTGCCCGGCCAAAGACGGTGGCGGAAGCGGATTAATCCCTTGCGTGCCCTTGGTGATGCTGTCGAGGTTCTTGAGCACGTCCTGCACGATCTCCCCGAACCCAAGGGTCACGATGGCCAAATAATCGCCCCGCAACCGCAGTGTGGGGGAACCCAAAATCAAACCAGCCAGCGCGCAAATGATCGGAGCGGCTATCAACGCTCCCCAGAACCCAATCCGGAAGGGATAAATGTCGCAGCCCAAGATGGCGTAGGCGTACACGCCGATGGCCATGAACGCCGCCACGCCCAGGTGCAGGAGTCCCGCGTAGCCCACGATCACGTTCAAACCCAACGCAAGCAGTGTGAATATGAACACGCGCTGGCACACGTCGTTCCCGATCGCCCACGCTCCGAGCCCGGTGGCGTAGAGCACTTGGTCGAGCAAAGGAATCAAGAGCGCAATGATGAGCAGGATCCACTCTGCTTGCCGGAAGTGATTGACGCGCCCGCGAGCCGCGCTCACACCTTCTCCCGCGTCCGCGCACCCAACAATCCGTTGGGTCGGAAGATCAAAATGAGAATGAGAATGCTGAACACAACCGCGTTGGTCCATCGCGTCTCGATGTACTGATCGCTCATCGAACGCACCAGACCAATCAATATGCCACCTAGCATGGCTCCGGGAAGGTTCCCGATCCCGCCCAACACCGCTGCCGTGAACGCATCCATCCCACTCCGGTAGCCGAGCTGAAAGTGGATGGTGGGGTTGAAGAGCGGATAGATCACCGCCGCGCAACCGCCCAGCGCTCCGCCGATCATGAACGTCGCCCCGATCACGCGGTTCACGTCGATCCCCAGAAGCTGCGCCGCCATGGGATTCTGGGCAGTGGCGCGCATCGCCTTTCCAAGGCGCGTGTAGCGCACGAACAGGGTCAACGCAATCAAAAGCGGCACCGTTGCTCCCCAGACCAGAAGATCGCGGTACGTGTACTGGACGTTGGTGCTCCAACCAAGCGATGCAAGCACATTAGTGTTCGGAATGAGCGGCGGAAAACTCTTGGGCGCCGCCGCGGCCAGCCCGCCTCCGAATACGTCCATGGGCAGCCCGCCCCAGAACTGACCCAAGTTCATGAAAATGAACGAGACGCCGATCGCGGCCACCAAGGGGGCGAGCTTGGGCGCGTTGCGTAACGGACGGTAAGCGAGACGGTCCACCGACCAGTTCAGGGTTCCACAAAACACGGGCACGAGCAGAAACATGAGGACCAGCGCGGGTAACGTCGCATGTCCGGCCTGGGCTCCGATCAATCCCACGATCGTCAATGCCAGGAAAGTGCCCAGCATGAACAAATCACCGTGGGCAAAATTGATGAGCTCCACGATGCCGTACACCATCGTGTAACCCAGCGCGATGAGGGCGATGATCATCCCGTTGGAGAGGCCGGTGATGACCTGCTGGAGGAAAACTTCAGAGGCGGTCATGCCGCAGGCTGGTGAACCGTCGCTAAACTACGTGCCAAGACGGGCCACGAATTGGAACTCGCCATTCCTAATGATTTGCCCGCTCATGACCCGGAGCGTTGTGTCACCGTTCTCGTCGAAGGACCACGTGCCCAGGCCGCCTTGGAAATCCTTGGTCTGACCTACCGCGTCCAGGATGGCGGTTCGATCCTTCTTGCCGGCGCGAGCGATCGCGTCGAGAGCCACCTTGGCGCATTCGTAACCGTAGATCGCATAGACCTCGGGCTCGCTGTGGTAGCGAGCCTCGTACTTCTGCACGAACTCCGCGCCCTTGCCTTGCATTTCCTTGGCCGGCAGCCCGCCGAAGGTGGCATAAGTATTGTCGTTCACGTTCTCAGCACCCGCCGCTTCGATGAAGGCTTTCTCGACGCAGCCGTCCGGCACCATCAGCTTGCCGGTGAACCCACCCGAACGCAGGTCCTTGGCGAGCTGGCCACCGTTCGATTGAGTGGTCCCGCCGAAATAGACCAGATCTGGGCCCGACGCTTTGATCTTGGTCACCAAAGCTTTGTAGTTGGCGGCCCGCACATCGATCCCCTCGTACCCGACTACCGTGAGCCCCAGCTCTTCCGCGCGCTTCTTGAAGATATCGGCGATCCCCTTGCCGTAGAGCTCGCGATCGTGGGTCACGAAGACCTTGGTCACGCCCAGGTTCTTGGCCCATTCCGCCGCCAACGAGCCCTGCAAATCGTCCGCCGGCACGACGCGGTAATAGTTGATCCTACCGGACTGCCGATAGATGGCGGGCTCGTTTGCTTCTCCAGTACCTGGCTTGGTCAGTCCCGGATAAGTATTCGCCGGAGAGATCATGACCATGCCCGCCTGGTTGAGCTTGGGGATGGAGATTTTGGCTGCACCGGAGTTGTAGGTGCCGATGTAGACCATCACGTCGGGATCCTTGATCGCGGCGTCCGCATTGGCCGCTTCCAAGGCGCCGTCCCAGTTCCCTTTCTGCGCCGTCGCGTCGTCCTTGTCCTGGTATTCGATCGTAAACTGGCCGACCTTGCCGCCTGCTTCTTCGATGGCCAGCTTGATGCCGTTCACGATGGTGGTGGTTTGCGCGTTGGCGCTACCGGTCCGAGGGAGACTGGAAACGATCTTGATGACATTGGGGTTGCCGCCTCCGCCACCCTTGGCGCACCCCAGAAATCCCAGGGCCGCGGCGAGCACCCCCAAATAGACGAAACGCCTTGCCTTCATGCAGTTTCCCCCAGTTAAAGGGCTGGATTCTAGGGGCCGGTCCCACCTCCGTCAACCGCGCGCGGCAGGCCAATTCGGCACGCGACTCCGTCCTTTCCGGAAGCGGCCAAGTTGGGTATGCTGCACAGCCGTTTTGACCACTGGTCGTGTATTCGGCCGTATCGATCGCTCACCTGGCCGCCCAATAACGCGGTGATGAGGGGTTTTTCTATGTTGCTGATCTTGGTTCTCGTGCTCAGCGTAATCGCTCTGGCCGTGGCGGCCGGGCTCGCCCGCTGGGTGCTCAAGCAGGATAACGGCACGCCGGAGATGCGCGTCATTTCCGACGCCATTCAGGAAGGTGCGGAAGCATTCCTGAGACGCCAATACAAGACGATCGGGCTCTTGAGCCTGCTCTTGGGCGTTCTCATCTACGTGCTGTATGCATTCTTCCGGAAGCCGCATGGCGACGAGCCGGCCGCCGGGATTTTGGCCCTCACCACCACGGTTTCGTTCTTCTTTGGCGCCTTGTGCTCGAGCGTGGCCGGGGTGATTGGCATGTGGGTGGCGGTGCGTTCCAACGTACGAGCGGCGAGCGCGGCGCGCTCGAGTCTCAACCGGGCGCTGCAAATCAGCTTGCGGGGCGGCGCGGTGAGCGGACTCTTCGTGGTCGCGATGAGTCTCCTCGGCGTGGGTGGCCTCTACGCGATTCTGGAGGCTCTGGGATTCGAGCCCCAGCGCATTCCGCTCATGATCGTCGGGTATGGCTTCGGCGCGTCCTTCGTGGCGTTGTTCGCGCAGCTGGGCGGGGGGATCTATACCAAGGCGGCCGACGTCGGCGCGGACTTGGTGGGTAAGGTCGAGGCAGGCATTCCCGAGGACGATCCGCGTAATCCCGCCGTGATCGCGGACTTGGTCGGCGATAACGTGGGCGACTGCGCAGGCCGAGGCGCGGATCTGTTCGAATCCACAGCGGCAGAGAACATCGGAGCCATGATTTTGGGTGCGGGCCTGGCATTTGCGAATCCAGGTGCATTCAGTGGTCCGGCCATCATCGCGGTCATGCTCTTTCCGCTGGTGGTTCGCGCGTTCGGTCTCATCGCCTCGATCATCGGCATCATTGCCGTGCGCACACCCGAGGAGGGTGATGCAATGGCCGCGCTGAATCGCGGGTACGCGATCACCGGCTTCCTGGCCGCGATCGCATTCGTGGCTACATCTTACTGGCTATTGAATCCCGCCACCGCGCCGGCGGCCTGGTGGCACTTCGCGATCTGCGGCGTGATCGGCATCGCGACCTCGGTTGCCTTCGTCTATATCACCCAGTACTACACCGAGTACCGCTATCGCCCGGTGAAATCGATCGCGGCCGCCTCGGTGACGGGGCCCGCCACCAATATCATTGCCGGGTTTGCAGTGGCGATGGAATGCACGGCGTTGCCTTCGTTCACAATCGGCCTGGCCATCATCGCCTCCTACCGCATCGGCGCATCGAGCGGTCTCGAGCACTCGGGCCTCTTCGGCACTGCGGTCGCAACCATGGGGATGCTCGGTACCGCGGCGTACATTCTGGCCATGGACACCTTCGGCCCCATCACCGATAACGCGGGCGGGATCGTGGAGATGTCGCACCAGCCCGAGGACATTCGCAAGCGCACCGATCGACTGGACGCGGTCGGCAACACGACCAAGGCGTTGACCAAGGGATATGCGATCGGTTCGGCGGCTCTGGCCGCGTTTCTCTTGTTCTCGGCCTACCTGGATGAGGCGCGGGCTTTGGGCTCCCCCATCGAAAGCGTGGACATCTCCAAGCCCGAGGTGTTCGTGGGTGGGCTCCTGGGCGCCATGCTCGTCTTCTGGTTCTCGGCGTTGGCCATCGGCGCCGTCACCCGCGCCGCGGTGAGCGTGATCACGGAAGTGCGGCGCCAATTCAAGGCGGATCCCGGCATCTTGGCCGGCACGTCCAAGCCCGATTACGGCCGCGCGGTGGACCTCGTCACGGTCGGCGCGCTCAAGGAAATGGTGTGGCCCGGGTTGCTCGCGGTCGGCATGCCGATCGCCGTGGGCCTCGGGTTCAAGGCCCTTCACGTCGGCGCCGAAGCGGTCGCCGCGTTCCTGATGGTGGGCACGATCGGCGGGATTCTCGTTGCGACCATGCTCAATAACGGCGGCGGCGCATGGGACAACGCCAAGAAATTCGTCGAGACGGGTCAGTACGGTGGGAAGGGCTCCGATGCGCACAAGGCCGCCGTCGTGGGCGACACGGTCGGCGATCCGTTCAAGGACACCGCGGGCCCGTCCATCCACGTTCTCATAAAACTCTTGAGCACGGTGACGCTCGTGCTGGCGCCACTGTTCGTGTAGGACGTTGCTCGCGCGCTTCGCTTTGATCGGGCCGGTCTGGATACTCCTCCAGACCGGCCTTGTTTTTGGGCAAGCGCCGGACGATTCGACAGGTTCGGTGCCTGATTCCACGAAATCCATGGCATCGTGCTGGACGAACGTCTCTCGGCTTGGTAGCGGAAGAGAGATCATCCTGTACGATAGAGACGGGATGAAGTACAAGGGAGACATCGTTAAGGTCCGTGATGAGCCGCCCTTGCTGTCGATGAAAGTCTACGACTCATCCCAGTCGCGTTTTGTTTCCCGCGACTTTTCTCCCAACGCTTTGAAGCGAATTGAATACCGGAGCGCCGACATGGTGTTACCAATACTTGGCGCAGTTGGTTTGGGAGTGGTTGGCGCTGCCTTAGGCAAATCATGGGATGAAAACATGGCGGAGACCACCTCTGGACATGGTGTCCTTGGCGGCGCATTGCTTGGCGCGTTGATCGGGGGAATGATTGGGGCGCTAGTGAGCCCATCCACTCCCCATGCTATCGAGTGCCCCTAAGGAGGTGTGGATCACAATTGGACAAAAAAAAGGAAAGCGACCCTTGGGCCGCCTCCCTCCGAATGAGCCCGCTCTATTAAAAACGAGCCC
>Ga0207675_100003090_pt1 | contig 16310 bp, 12 predicted proteins | sample KBSSwiS42_FD_184305 | JGI IMG/M metagenome (GOLD analysis project Ga0207675, IMG submission 184305) | Switchgrass rhizosphere microbial communities from Kellogg Biological Station, Michigan, USA - KBS Switchgrass S4-2 (SPAdes) (version 2) | ecosystem: Host-associated > Plants > Roots >... | reverse complement strand
AGGGGCGACGACGAGGTCATCGTGCTAGGAGCCGCGTCCGAGCAGTCGATTCGGGCGCCCGGTGCGCCGCGGCGGCAGCTCGCCGAGGACGTCGACGACCCCGAAGACACCCTCGTCACCATGCTCGCCGACAATGAGCCGCCTGCAGAGGACGAGGAGCGATACAGTCCGCAGCCGCCGAGTCAGCACCGCTTACGCAGGCCGTTCGTCGGCCTGCTGATCCTCCTGCTCATTGCTGTTGCCGGCCTCGGGGTGGCGTACGGGTGGACACGCACTCAGTACTTCGTCGGCGCCGACCGCGACCGGGTGGCAATCTTCCAGGGGCTGTCCGACGGTATCCCAGGCCTGTCCTTGTCACGGGTTTACGAGGTACAGCAACTGGCGATCAACCAGCTGCCGCCGTTCTATCAGGAGCAGGTCAAAGCCAACATCGACGTATCCAGCCTCGACTCAGCCCGCGCGACTGTCGCCGAGCTGAGCGAAGCCGCCAAGAGGTGCGCTCCGACCCAGCAGACGACGTCGCGACCAAGCCCGTCACCCGGTACGAAATCAAGCTCGTCACCCAGCAGTAAGCCTGGCGGTACGCCAACCCAGAAACCTTCGGCTCCCGCCACCGAGCAGGCGGAGCCGAGCTGCTGATGCGAGACGCTGCACCTGTCACGGTAGTTCCGCGCAAGCGCCGCGGGGTCGAGCTTGGCCTGATCATCTTCGCGCTCGTACTGACCCTTGGCGCTTACGTCCTGGTCGACATCAATGTCACGGGCGAATTGTCCGCGAGCTTTCCGTACCTGGCCGGATTCTCCATCCTGCTCGCTGTGCTCGCGCACATCGCGGTGCGGTGGCGACTCCCGTACGCGGATCCCGTGATCTTGCCATGTGTGATCCTGCTCAACGGCCTCGGCTTGGTGATGATTCACCGCATCGATCTGATCAACGATCCACCGCTCAATGGTGCCCGCCAGCAAATGATCTGGACAGCGGTCGGCGTGTTGATGTTCATCCTGGTCGTGACGTGGCTCAATGATCACCGGCCGCTGCAGCGCTTTACGTACACGATCGGCCTCGCCGGCATTGTGCTGCTGCTGCTGCCGCTTGTGCCGGGCCTGGGGACGGAAAAGTTCGGTGCCCAAATCTGGATTCAGGTCGGCCCGTACAGCTTCCAGCCAGCCGAGGCCGCCAAGGTGCTGCTGGCGATCGCGTTCGCTTCGTATCTCGTTGAGAAGCGCGAGGTGCTCGCGCTGGCCGGGTATCGCGTGCTCGGCATCGACCTGCCGCGGGCCCGAGACCTCGGGCCAATCCTGATCATCTGGCTGATCAGCCTCGCCATCTTGGTCTGGCAACGCGATCTGGGGACCTCGCTGTTGTTTTTCGGACTGTTCGTGATGATGCTGTACGTCGCCACCGAGCGGGCCGGCTGGGCGGTGCTGGGGACGCTGCTCTTCGCGGCCGGGGCGTACTTCGGCTATCTGAACTTCAGTCACGTCCGCCGTCGCGTGGGTGCCTGGCTCGACCCCTTCTCCAACTTCGACGCCTACTATCAAGTGATCAATGCACAGTTCGGCATGGCCTGGGGTGGCTTGCTTGGAACCGGTTTGGGGCTGGGTCGGCCGGGATTGACCCCGTTGGCCCGCAGCGATTTCATTGCCGCAGCGATCGGTGAAGAGCTTGGTATGACCGGGCTAATGGCCGTGATCCTGATTTACGGCTTGATCGTCGCGCGCGGATTGCGGATCGCGTTGCAATGCCGCGAACCGTTCGGAAAACTGCTGGCTACGGGCCTCTCGTTCGCGTTCGCGCTCCAGGTGTTCACGATCATCGGCGGCGTGACGCGGCTGCTGCCACTGACGGGTCTGACGACGCCGTTCATGTCCCAGGGAGGCTCTTCGCTGGTCTGCAACTGGATCGTCGCCGGCCTGCTACTGGTGATTTCCCACCAGGTACGCAAGCCCGCGGCAACGGTCGCCCCGCTCAATCCGGATGTGGAGCAAACCCAGCTGGTGAAGGCGACCGCATGAACAAACCGATCCGTCGCGTCGCCTTCATTGCCATGGTCATGTTCGCCCTGCTGCTTGCCAACGGGACGTACATGATGATCTTCCGGCAGGAGTCGCTTGCCGCTCAGCCGCAGAACCGCCGGGTGCGGGATGCCGAGTTCGCCCAGAACCGTGGCGCGATCTTGGCGGCCGGCAAGACCGAGATCGCCAAGACGGTGCCAGCGAAGGATCGCTTCAAGTACCAGCGGGTCTATCCGGACGGCAAGCTCTACGCCCCGATCACCGGCTACTACTCCTACGACCGCGCCAGCTCGGCCCTGGAGAGCACCTACAACTCCCAACTGTCCGGCACCGACGACGCTCTGTTCGTACGCCGGCTGATCGACCTGGCGACGAATCGTACGCTGGAGGGGGCAAGCGTTCAGACCACGATCGTTCCCAAGATTCAAAAGGCCGCCGCCGACGCGCTCGGCAATCAGAAGGGTGCTGTGGTCGCGCTCGATCCCACGACCGGCGCTGTGCTTGCGCTGGTGACGAGCCCCACGTACGACCCGAACGACATTGCTGACCATGACATCGAGGCTGCTGGCAAGGCGTACGACCGGCTTGCCTCGGACCCGCAGCACCCACTGTCCAACCGAGCCGCCCGCGAGATCTACCCGCCGGGCTCGACGTTCAAGCTGGTCACCGCGGCTGCTGCCCTGGCTGACGGGAAGACGCCGGACTCGACGGTCGAGTCGCCGGATCGGCTGAAGCTACCCAATACCCGGGTGTACCTGCCTAACTCCACCAACTGCGGCGGTACCAAGATCACGATCACCCAGGCGCTCAAGGTCTCGTGCAACACAGCATTCGCCAACCTGGGACTGGAATTGGGACAGGACAAACTGCGGGAGCAGGCGCAGGCGTTCGGCTTCGATCAACGGCACCTGGCCGATCTTGGTGGCGTGGCCAGCCAGTTCCCGGACAAGCTCGACAAGGCCCAGCTGGCGCTGAGCGCGATTGGGCAGTATGACGTGGCGGCCAGCCCCCTGCAGATGGCGATGGTGTCCGCGGCGATCGCCAACGACGGCGTGCTGATGGATCCGTACGTCGTGAGCAGTGTGCGCGCCCATGACCTGAAGCAGATCGAGACTCACGAGCCGCAGGTGCTGTCCAAGGCCATGACACCGGAGAACGCCAAGGAGTTGCAGCAGATGATGCTCGCGGTGGTGAACGAAGGCACCGGACACAATGCGCAGATTCCCGGCGTCGAGGTCGGCGGCAAGACCGGTACGGCTCAGTCCGATCCCAAGCGCAAGCCGTTCGCGTGGTTCACTTCGTTCGCGCCGGTCGACAATCCAAAGGTCGCCGTGGCCGTCATCGTCGAGGACGCTGACATCCCGCGGAATGACATTGCGGGTGGGCGCCTGGCCGCGCCCATCGCGCGCGCCGTTATGGAAGCTGCACTCTGAGGTGCATTGCTCCGAGCAGTCTTTGACGTACGTTTCGCCTGCTGTGCTGCGAAACGCTCCCCTCAACCGGCCATGGTCGCACGCTTCGACGGCTGTGCTGAAAAACGTCCCTCGGGCTGCCGCTGCCAGGCTGCGCTCGGGGTCTCCAAGTCCACCAGACGGTGCCCATTTCACGCTCCGGTGGGTATGGCCGAGAATGGCTGGCGGGGTTTTGAGGGAGGAACATGGACATGACTAGCAGCCCAACTATGGTCGGGGGCCGTTACGAGCTGGGCGAGTTGCTAGGCCGCGGGGGCATGGCAGAGGTTCGTCGTGCTGTTGATCAACGGCTTGGTCGATCCGTCGCAGTCAAGCAACTGCGTGCCGATTTCGCCACTGATCCAACGTTTCAGGCACGGTTTCGCCGTGAGGCTCAATCCGCTGCCGGCTTGAACCATCCAACGATTGTCGCTGTCTACGACACAGGCGAAGAGATCGATCCGCTGACCGGGGTATCCATCCCTTACATCGTGATGGAGCTGGTCGAGGGCCTGACACTGCGCGATGTGCTCAAGGACGGCCGCAAGATCCTTCCCGAACGGGCACTGGAGCTGACTCAGGGTGTGCTGGATGCCTTGAGCTACAGCCACAAGGCCGGCATCGTGCATCGGGACATCAAGCCGGCCAATGTGATGCTCACCCCAGGTGGGGCGGTCAAGGTGATGGACTTCGGCATTGCCCGGGCTGTCGCGGACACCAGTGCCACCATGACCCAGACCGCAGCAGTTATTGGCACCGCACAGTACCTCTCCCCCGAGCAGGCCCGCGGCGAAACTGTGGACGCCCGCAGCGACCTGTATTCAGCCGGCTGCCTGCTCTATGAGTTGCTCGTCGGCAGACCACCTTTCGTCGGCGATTCCCCCGTCAGCGTGGCCTACCAACACGTCCGGGAGCCACCGCTACCGCCCAGCCAGCTGGATCCGGAGCTTAGTCCCGAGATCGACGCCGTCGTGCTGAAGGCGTTGGCTAAAGATCCAGACGAGCGTTACCAATCTGCCCGGGACATGAAGGCGGACATCTCTCGCCTTCTCTCCGGCCAACAGACCGACGCGCAGCAGACGACGGCCGTCGTGCCGGCTGGAGTCGCCGCGGTGGCTGCCAATGCATACGACGACCCGACGCGGGTCGCTGGACCGCCAACAGGCGCTCCGCCCGAGGGACCACTTGGTGAAGAGGAGTACGAGGAAGAGGAGCCGGAGAAGAGCCGGGTCGGTCTCGCGATCCTGATCGGTGCGCTGATTGTGGTCGCTCTGGGCCTGGGCGGCTGGGCACTCTTCCGGATGCTCAACCCTGGCCCGACCGTTCAAACGGTTGCCGTGCCCAACGTGGTGGACCTCACCGAGGCGCAAGCAACCTCGCAGCTCGTCGGCGCGGGCCTCAAGATCGAGGTTAAGAAGGTCAACGGCGACGAGGAGACCAAAGGAAGGGTTACCGAGCAAGATCCAGCAGCCCAGACCGAAGTCAATGTCGGCAGTACCGTCATCATCAGCTTGAACCAAGGTCCCGAGACCGGGACCATCCCCAATAATCTTGTCGGCCAAGACATCAAGGACGTCAAGAGCACTTTAAAGGATCTGAAGTTCAGCAACGTCAACCAGAAAGCCGCCAAGAGCGAGAATTCTAAGACTCAGCCAGGCGAAGTGATCAAGATCTCGCCGCAGGAAGGTGAGACGGTACCGCTGGACACCAAGATCACGGTGACATATGCGACCGGCAAGTCAGACGTCCCCGACTTCGATGGCCTGAGCCGGTCAGCGGCGATTCGGGTGGCCAATGAAGCCGGCTTCGGCGACCCAGTGTTCGTCGAAAAGGAAACCTCGAAGGGTACGCCAGGGACCGTGATCTCCCAGGACCCGCAGGCTGGTGCCAACGTCGATCGCGATACCACCATCCGACTCACCTTAGCCGTGCAGCCGCCACCGCCGACCAAGCCGCCGCCGACCACCGAGCCACCGACCGAACCACCGACCGAACCACCGACGACGAAGCCGCCTACACCGACGCCGACCAAGACCAAGACTCCTTCAGATTCGAATACATAGGCGAATATCTGCTAGAGTGAGGGCATGTCTAGCGTCGTTCAGACCTCACTTTTCGATCTAGGAGTTTCCGACCTGCCGCTCGGACCACTGGGCGGCATGGTCACCCGCCAGACGCTGGGTCGTGGGGCTTGGGTTGATCTGCTGCCCGGTTGGATGAGTGGGCCCGGCACGCTCTTTGAGGATCTGCTGGACCAGGTGCCGTGGCAGGCCGAGCGGCGCCAGATGTATGAGCGAGTGGTCGATGTACCGCGCCTGCTGTGCTTCTACGGCGAAGATGACCCACTGCCACATCCTCAGCTGGTGACGGCTCGTGAGTCGCTGAATGCGCACTATGGGCAGGAGTTGGGCGAGCTCTTTACCACCGCCGGACTGTGCCTGTATCGCGATGGGCTTGACTCGGTCGCCTGGCACGGCGACACCATCGGCCGAGGCAAGAATGAGGACACGATGGTTGCGATCATGTCGCTTGGCTCGCCGCGCCAGTTCCTGCTGCGTCCGCGAGGCGGCGGGGCGACCATCAGGCACACATTGGGTCATGGCGATCTGATCGTGATGGGCGGCTCCTGCCAACGCACCTGGGAGCACGCGATCCCCAAGACCGCGCGGTCGGTGGGTCCGCGGATCAGCGTTCAGTTCCGTCCGAGCGGTGTCCGCTAACGGAACGCGGGCTGAGTCTCAAGGCTTACGTCAGGAAGTCCAGCAAAGCCTTGTTGATCTCATCGCCGTGCGTCCATAGCAGGCCGTGCGGGGCACCCTCGATCTCGGCGTAGGTTGCGCTGGGAAGCGCCTTGGCGTACGAGCGGCCAGTGAGGTCGATGGGCAGGATGCGGTCCGCAGTACCGTGCAAGATCAACAACGGAACGTCGATCTTGTCGATGTCTGCGCGGAAGTCGGTATACCACGTCGGCTGTGCCCAGACGGAGGCATAGGCTGAGGCATTCGCCGCGAGCTGCCAACTGGCTCGCAGCGCTTCCTCGCTTATGCGATTGCCGAGGTTCTCGTCGAGGTTGTAGAAGTTTTCGAAGAAGCCGGTGAAGAAGGCATAGCGGTCCGCCTTTGTCGCGTCGAGCATGCCATCTCTGACCTCCTGTGGGATGCCCGACGGGTTTTCCTCGGTTTTGACCATGAAAGGTCCGATAGGACTGATGAGCACCGCCTTCGCTACCCGGTGTGACCCATAGCGGCTGATATAGCGGATCACCTCACCATTGCCCATCGAGAATCCAACCAGAACCGCATCCTGCAGATCGAGTGCCGCTAGCAAACTGCTGAAATCTGCGGCGTAAGTGTCGGTATCCTGCCCGGTTGTCGGCTTGCCGGACTTGCCGAAGCCGCGGCGGTCGTAAGTGATCACGCGCTTGCCCGCGTCAAGCAACACTGCGGTCTGTTTCTCCCAAGAGGAGCCGTCTAGGGGATAGCCGTGGATTAGCACGACGGGCTGGCCCGAGCCGTGATCTTCGTAGTACAGCTCGATGGCGGCGCTGTTTTCGGTTGCGACACTGACGTAGGGCATCGTAGATTTCCTTCTCTCCTCAGGGGCAGTTGTAATAGTCAGCGTGCCGACATTAGCGGGGCCATGCCGACGGCTCGCGCCGGAGCCTCCGCATCACCACAAACGGTGAGCCAATTGGCCAGCATCTGGTAGCCCCACTCGGTCAGCACGGATTCGGGATGGAATTGCACTGCTTCGACAGGAAGCTCGCGATGGCGAATCGCCATGATCACGCCGCTACGAGTCCTCGCGGTTACCTCCAGCTCCGCCGGTAGCGTCTCTGGCTCGATAGCCAGCGAGTGATACCGGGTTGCGGTGAACGGCGACGGCAGACCGGCAAGGACGCCAAGTCCCTGATGCTGGATGAGAGACGTCTTGCCGTGCAGCAGCTCGGGCGCTCGATCGACCACTCCGCCGTACGCGACGCCGATGGCCTGCAGTCCAAGGCATACGCCGAAGATGGGCAAGCGGCCCGCCTGGGTCCGGACCACATCGACACACACGCCTGCCTCCTCGGGGGTACCAGGACCCGGTGATAGCAGGATCCCGTCGAATGCGTCCGGGAAATCCAGATCGGCGAACCGTGGGTCGTCGTTGCGCCAGACGTCGACCTCGGCTCCGATCTGGGCGAGGTATTGCACCAGGTTGTAGACAAAGGAGTCGTAGTTGTCGATCACCAGGATTCTTGCGGTGGACACTCGATCATTCTCGCCTAGCGGCCGCCGGTGGTGCTGCGTACGCCGAAACCTGAGTACGGCAAGGCATGGGTAAGGTCCAGCGAACCCTCATGCCCGGGTAGCTCCAGTCTCGCCTCCGACTTCTCCCGAAAGACCAGGCCATATGCCGCGACGTATTGCTGGTAGATCTGGATCGGCTCCGAGCTGGCAAGAGCAGCGTGCAGCCGCTCCTGGTCGCCGATCGCGCGAATCCGGTACGGCGGGGCGTACGGGATCCCGTGCAGCACGACTGTGTTGCCCACGCATTTAACTGCGGTAGTCGAGATCACGCGCTGCTCTTGGATCGTGATGGCCTCTGCCCCGCCACTCCAGAGCGCATTGACGACCGCCTGAATGTCTTGCTGATGGACGACGAGGAGATCGGGCTCGATACCGTTCGCGGCGACACTGGCTGGGGCGTCGTCGAGGATCACCGTGACCCCCGGTCCAGTGACGGCGGTCAGCCCGACGCGTCGCGACTCCCGACTGACGTCTGGAGAGAGATATGACTGGTCGGTACCGCGAGCGGCAAGTCCATCGACGTCTTTACGTACGCTTGTCAGCTGACGGGTCAGCTCGGCGTTGCGACGGGACTGGGACTGGACGAGGCTGACCAGATCCGTATTCCGAGCCGGCCGCAGGTCCGTCCCTCGGGCGTGTGTTGCGCTGATCACAATCATCAGTCCGGCCATGGCACACACGAGCGCCGTAACCGTACGCGAGACCCGGCCTCGGTCGCGATCGCGCCGTCGCTGGGCATCACGTGCCCGACGCAGGACGGAGACGACCGCGCGCCAGGCATCGGCAGCAGTACGTCCCGACAAGTCCTGCTTCCTCCTCGATTGAACGGGATGTCCGAGCACGCGGCCCGACAAGCCTCCGCACGATGCGCCCCCGGCTGGAGTCTTTGACTACGCTACCTACTTCAAGAGCAAGGAGAATCTGGTGCCCGAGTCGAGAACGCGAAAGTCTGCCACCGAGAAGCAGAAGCTGAAGGCGCAGCAGGCAGCGAAGCCGAAGAAAATCAAGCCTCCGTCGAGTCGGCGCTGGGTACCACCAACCTTCATTGCAGTCGGACTGCTCGGCGTTGCGTGGCTGATCACCTTCTACATCGCCGGGACGTATATCCCGTTCATGGACGCGCTCGGCAACTGGAACATCCTCATTGGCATGGGCGGGATGGCTGCGGCATTTGCGCTCGCAACCCTCTGGCGTTAGCACCCTCGAGGTCGAAACGAGATGGACTGATTGGCGGCGGTTGGTGCCTCAGCAGGACGAGGCCTTGGCGCGTACTTGCTCTGCGGTTGTTTCCATGATGCGGACGAATTCGCTCGACAGCCGATTCCAGTCGTGGTCCCGCAGCGCAACCCGATGTCCATTGATGCCCATCTGGCGTCTCAGCAATGGATCGGCCCGCAAGCTGAGAATCGCATCGACCACCGAGCTGGGATCATCCCAGGGCACTTCAAGACCAACCTTCTCCGACCTCACCAGATCCGCCACCAGCGGCAGCGGCGTCGCGATCACTGGAACGCCCAGCGCGCAGTACTCCACGATCTTGGTCGGCAAGCTCACCCGATAGTTCGGCAAGTTCCGCAGCAGACACAACCCAGCCAGCGAGCCACTGACGCGCGCCAGCGCGACCTCGCTGGGTACGAAACCACTCCAGCTGAGATCCCCAGCAACAGCGGCACTCTGCAACGCGTGCCTCGCCTCAGGATCCACAGCCTCGCCGATAACCTCCAGCGTCACTGCGCCGTTCGTCCGACGCCGCAGCTCCCGACCGACCTCGACCATGGTGTCGCAGCCGCGGGACATCGTCACCGAGCCGAGATAGGTCACCCGATCAACACCGGGAGGAGCGATGGCACGAGGCACCGGAACCGAGTTCGGGACCACCGGATGCGAATGTCGGAACCGCTGCTGATAGGCGTGTTCAGCTAGCAGTAGGGAGTGACGTTTTTCCACCAACAACTCGGCCCGGCGCCACCCAGCCGCCACTGGCCGGCGCAGTACAGCCGGCATCCACGCTTTGACCGCTAGCGCGGCCGCCGGGTCCTCGTGAACGTCCCAGATCAGGTTCCTGATGCCAAGCCCAGCAGCCGCCAGAAGGAGCTCGGGATCATGGACAACAACCACGTCATGCTCCTGCGCCAACGCCTGCAAGATCGTGCGAGCCGCACGCCACGCCCGGAACCGGCGCCGGCCCGACGAACGAGGCACGTCGATGCAGCGCACACCACCACGGGCAGGCCTCGCGAGAACGCCCGGTCTGCCATGTCCGAAGGCATGGAACGGGGCCGCGTAGGTTACCTGCCAACCTGCGCTGATCAACGCATCAATCTGGCGCTGCCGAATTCTCGAGTCTTCCGGGTTATGTACGACAGTGACGACGAGGGCCGAATATTTGCGCCCGCTACGGCCCACCGGCACCGTTCGGTCCACCGGCACCGTGCGGTCCACCGGCACCGTGCGGGCCGCCGGCCTGGTTCGACCCAACGAGAGCGCGGCCATTACAGCAGTTCGACGTGGTACGCCGGACGGGCCACACCACGGGTGTCGAAGAAGCGCCGAGACACCGCGCTCATCGCGTCGACGTCGTACTCCTGGTGATTCTGTAGCAGGACACCGATATCTGCGGCTGCCAACGAGTGATCAACATCATCAACCCGGGGCAGATCGATGGTGTTGACCGTGAACTGCTTGACCAGCGGATCATGAAACTGGACAACTGCACCCTGCTGGAGCAATGACTTCGCAAGAGGAATCGCCGGAGATTCCCGGGTGTCTGCGATGTCGGGCTTGTACGTCACGCCGAGCAGCAGCACTGTCGATCCTCGCAGCGGCTTGCCATCAAGATTGAGCTGATCTTGAATGCGCCGCGCGACGTATCCCGGCATGGCGGCATTGATCTCCTGCGCCAATTCCACGAAACGGAATGGATAGCCAAGCCGTGCCCGTACCCGATGGGACAGATAGTTGGGATCAATCGGGATGCAGTGACCGCCTACCCCCGGACCCGGCCGGAATGCCTGAAATCCGAAGGGCTTCGTACTTGCGGCAGCGATCACGTCCCACAGGTCGATCTTGAGGTCGTGGCAGAACCTCGCCACCTCGTTGACAAGCGCGATATTGATGTGGCGATAGGTGTTCTCCAGCAGCTTGGCCATCTCGGCCTCACGGGTGCCCTTCGTCCTCACCACCGTGTCAATGAACCTGGAATAGAACGCCTCGGCGGCGTCCGCACATGCGGGCGTATGGCCACCCACGACCTTCGGTGTGTTCTTGGGGCCGAAATCCCGATTGCCGGGGTCGATGCGCTCAGGCGAAAAGGCCAGGAAGAAGTCTTCTCCGGCCGTCATGCCACGGTCTTCCAGGATCGGCCGGATCTCCTCATCGGTGGTCCCCGGATACGTCGTGGATTCCAAGATCACCAGAGTGCCGGCGCGGAGCTGGGCGGCAACCGAGCCAACCGCAGTCCGAAGCGGACCCAGGTCTGGGGCGCCGTCGCTGGAGAGGGGCGTCGGTACGCAGATCACGATGGTGCGAGCCCGGCTGAGCTGTACCGCGTCGGTGGTAGCGCGGAAGCCGCGGTCAAGCATCTCAGCGACGTCGGAATCAGCAAGATCATCGACATGTGATCGACCATGGTTGAGACCGTCAATTACTTCGGGATTGATGTCCAAACCGATAACACTGAGCCCAGCTGCGCTGGCTTCCCGCGCCAAGGGCAGTCCTACGTAACCCATGCCGATGATGACGGCGTCAACCGAGCTGTCCATGAGCCCCCGACCTCCAAGTCACGTTGCTGCGGTCGTTCCCGTGCGATGACGCTACGAGCGAACCAAACCGTCACATCGACTTGGAAAGCGCTGGAGACACTGCCGGTGAAGATCAGGTAAACGATCGAGGACGTGTGCCCTGTGCTTCTCGAAATGTGCCCTGAGCTTGTCGAAATGTGCCCTGAGCTTGTCGAAATGTGCCCTGAGCTTGTCGAAGGGCACGCTTCGACGAGCGCCGTCGTGACCTTGTCGAACGGCTCAGCGCGCATCTACGAGCTCGGCTCACCCGAATGAGCGCAGTACCCCTCGGGCCACATCGCCTAGTCCGCGAGGTCCGACACTGATCATGGCCGAGACTCCGTACAGCTTGGTCATCGATGCAACTCGTGCTGCGATGTACTCCGACCAGTCGGGTAGTTCTGCCGACCAAGCCGTACGAGGTGTCACGAGCTCGGCGAGGTAGCCATAGCTGCGTGCCCGATTGAAGGCCGGCACGTCGAGCAGGAACACCGGCCGGAAGCCAGCCCCGAGCAGCTGCAGCTCAGCCACGTCGTCGATGACATGATCGACGAGCTCACCGATCGCTACCCGTTCACCGAGACCGTCGGCCAATCCCACCAGGTTGAGCAGGATGACCGGCAATCGTTCGATGCCGAGACCCGCCAGCAGTCGTCCGGCGGCTACGTCGGCAGGCGGATCTGAAGCAGCCGATTCCGTCGGAGGAAAGATGCGCTGCGCCAACGTTCGTGCTGCGGCGCTCTGCCGAATACGCGGCACAGCGCGACGACGAACGAATCGATAGCCGGGCAGCCGCCTAGTCAACCGTGCGGCGGCTCGAATCGGATCGCTAGCCACGACCAACCCCTGCTGCCAACGCCCGTAACTGCGTGACGGCATCGGTCGCTCCATTGCTGCTGTCAACCGAAGCGACCTTGGCCACCATCTCCGGCCCTCGCTGCAGCAGATCACTCAACAGCGACGTCGCTCGGTCCACACTGACCCGCCCCAGCATGTGGGCCAATCCGCGGTCTGAGGCGAACCGCGCGCGCCCCTGCTGGTCATCCAACGCGGTGTCCTGATTGGGGATGAACAGGGTCGGGATGCCGAAGCGCAGCAGCTCGTGGAACGAGTTGTAGCCGGATGCGCTGACCGCGAGGTCAAACGCGCGGAACCGACGCGAAAGCGGGAATTCACGAACCACGTGTACGCCGGCTTGACCTCGGTCCAATGCAGCGATCTCGGTCTGTGTCACGCAGATGTCGACACCCAGCCGACGTAAGGCCGCCACGATGGCTCCGGTTTCGTGGCTTGTGTCATTGATGTTGCCTGCGCCCAGCGCGACCAGCGCCAGTGGACGGTCGGGCGGTAGCCCGAGTGCTCGACGCGCCGTGTCCCGGTCATCCAATTCATCGCCGTCCAGCAAGGTCACGGGACCGAGGCGGATGCCGTCAGCCTTCGCTGTCGGCCCACGGTCGTACGCCGCGGCCAGCTCTCCTGGTGCGAGGACCAGGTCGAACCAGGCTGCCTTGGCGATCTGCTCGACACTCTTGCCGCGGCGCCACATCCCACGCCGCGACCACACCCAGCGAGCGTCCGGATGCGCGTCACGTACTCGCGGGATACCTGTGTAGGGCCACGTGCCGTCGAACACCACGACCGCCGGACGGTGCCGCGTCACTGCGTCGGCCACCCGCTCTGCGAACAACTCGTGCCAGCGTCGTGACGAAAGTCCCGTCGCTCGGGCCGAGGGCACGTACTCGAACGAATACCCGAACTGCGCAACGACCCCGACTGCCTGAGAGAGCGATACAAAGTGCGGAGTGAGGTCTGGTTCCGCGCGGCGCGCGTACGCCAGAAGTCGGGTCAAATGGCCCATGCCAGAGCCATTGCTGCTGATCAGCATCAGCGTCGGGTGGCTTGGTGCCGCCCGTCTCGGTGAGGTCGGCTTGGGCTGCTGTGCGGGAGTTTCCGGCCGTCCTATCAACTCAGCAAGCCGCGCGTGGTGCGCTTGGTAGCCAAACCTGGCTCGAACCGCGCGCTCCGCGCGCGCCGCGATGTCTTCATACGCTGCGCGGTCGCCGTACAGCCGGCGCACGAGCGATGGCACATCGGCCGGCTCGGCATAGCTCGCCGCATCGCCGAACAGCGGACGAAAATGCGGCGGCAAGATCGCTGGGAGACCGCTGGCCAATGCTTCCAAAATGTTTCGCCCGAACGCCTCCACCCAGGCCGGGTGATGGTAGTAGGCAAAGAAATCCAACTGGGCAAGGAAATCCCGGGGTTCCATTGCTCCGAACGGGATCACCCGCCATGAAGTCGGCAGGTAACCCAGCACATCAAGGACCGGCTCGGCACCACCGAGGATCTTTACGACCGCAGATCCGTCGGGCGGATACACGGCCTCGATCACCTTCGAATCGGTCGGCCACTTCTGCGGCGATCCTCGACTGTGTCGACCGATGACCGGCCGGTCCGACTGCCATCCGGGCCGGTGCACCCGCCACGCGTCGACATCGATGATGTTGACCCAGTCCTGTTCCCGCAGTCCGCCTGGCGCAACATCGGAAGCGATCGCCTCGCGTACCAGCGGACCAATCGGCGCCCACACCGCGGCAACACCAAACCGGTCCCGAACAATTTGATCTACCACGGCGGGTCTGTAGTGCCGGTGGCCATCGATGTCGATCGGCGGCGCGTTCGCCACCAGGACTACGTTCTCGGTCTCGATCGGCGGAAGCTGCTCGGCCGCCGCCTGCAGTACCCCGGGATGGCGGACTACCACGACCTTGGCCCGGATCGACCGGTCGCCGACGAAGAGCGTGGCGGCCCCGCGACGAAGCTGATCGCGGATCCGCGGATTCACCGCCCTGACCTTGGACAGCAGCGGCCCGTTCAGGTGAACCAGGCCTGTCGACCAACCGGCCTGAGCCTGGGCGGTGATCTCCTCCGCCACGCTGTGCGAGGTGCCACCGGGAAATCGCAGATCGGACACCACCAACACGTCGACCTGACGGCGCGCGGCCGATGTGAGGGACCTCATCGGCTCCATGAGCACCAGAGACTAGCTGCCGACAACCCGGTCGGAGGCTACGCGGACGAGCAGCAACCTAATGGACATCGTGCGTTCACCTGGAAGTGCAAACGTCACTTCATGGAACGCGGGGGACGAGTGCTTGGTCCAGCGAGGACCAACTTCAACGACTACGTCGGGTCAGTCGCGGCCGATGATGCCAAAGCCGTGTTGGACCAACCCAGCCTCTATGAGCTGGCCCAGATTGATCGGGATCGCTATACGATTTTGGCCGTCGACCTGAACGTCGACGGGCCTGCCACGGTGACGATTTACGCTATTGATCGAATCGAGCATGGGGTATCGGGAAACGCCGACATCGTTGAACTGGGCCAGCGCGGCGGTGAGATTCCCGTCGTGCAGATTGATCTTGCTCAACCAAGTTTTGACGACTTCATCAGAAATGCCTTTACCAGGATCTCTGTTCGGTTGGTAACAGAGACTTTCCGTGATCAAGTACTCGTCGTGACTGAGTCGCGACCGCTATCTGATCTTGGTGCCTAGCGCTACTTCCGTAGCGGTGCGTACTTCGTAGGGCCTACTTCGTCAGCGCCTCACGAATCGATGCCGCGCGGTGCAACTCGTCAGCGATCAAGATCCCGTAGGTGAAACCATCGCCGGACTCCCCGTTGCGAGAAGCGCTCAGGTTGGCGAGGAACTGTGCAGAGACCACGGCGTCTTGATGCTCGCCCAGCAGGGTTTGCAGGTCCTCGGCCTTCTTCGCAACACTCTTCATGGTGCCGTCAGCTGGCTCGACGAGTTCGGCAGCGTAACGCAGTCGCTTCGTCGCCTTTCTCGCCCGATGAAGCTCTTCGATGTCGCCATCGGCGTTACGGAGTCGCTTGTTCGCCTTTTGTTTGGCCCTCTTCACATACTGCGCCGCGGTCTCGCCCTTCCGATCGGCGGCGGCGCTCAATGGCGGGGCGCTCTTCCAGCTGCGCAGCAGCTTCAGCAGGTGCTGGTATCGCCGACTACGCATTCCTCGGCCCAGTCGCTGCAGGGCGTCGTCTCGCTCCGCAGCGAGAGTCTTGGTTATCTCGGCCTCGACAGGTCCGCGTACCTGCTCCGACGGCAGATCGGCAATGTGCTGAGTCAGCCGAGCGCTGAGCACCTCGCGGTCGCGCACTTGGCCCAACAGCTCGGCGTACCACGACAGTTCGTTGTTCAGCTCTTGAGCCGACTGCTCGCCGAATACATCGTCAAAAACACGCAACGTACTGCGTAGCCGACGGGCGGCCACCCGCGTCTTGTGAATGACAGGCGCGCCATTACGCAAGCCGACGTCGTTGCTCGCCAGCACATCGCACTGAGCCGCGAGGTAGGCGGCTACCAAATCACCGAGCGTGCTCGACGTGATCTTGCCTGATTGCACCGTGGATCCCTGGCCGTCGGGGAAAATAGGCCCGAGGGCACGGTCCAGCTTCGTCCGGATAGTGCTGGGAGTGGCACCAGCAGCAGTGAGCAGCTTCCGAGCCCTTTTCAAGTCCTTCTGCTTCCCGGCCGGACCTAGCTCGACTTCTACCTCTCGCCACGAGTGCAGCATCGACTCGCTGTCGGGCAGGCCGGACTCCACGTGGTCGTCGGCGATCTCCAACACCAGTTCGTTGCGTGCATCGATCACCCGGTACGCAGTTCGAGTCGTCACCATCGTTGCGACCTGATCGAGCCTTTCGCCTGCTCGCAAGCCAGCTACGCTGTCGGCCAACCCGGCGGGGAGTTTC
>Ga0207675_100003089_pt1 | contig 16311 bp, 16 predicted proteins | sample KBSSwiS42_FD_184305 | JGI IMG/M metagenome (GOLD analysis project Ga0207675, IMG submission 184305) | Switchgrass rhizosphere microbial communities from Kellogg Biological Station, Michigan, USA - KBS Switchgrass S4-2 (SPAdes) (version 2) | ecosystem: Host-associated > Plants > Roots >... | reverse complement strand
CGGGGAGCTGGTTGGTCTCGGCGGCCCGGTGGATGGCCTCGGGGCTGGGGCCGTCGTAGACGCAGAAGGTCGTGCGCTTGTCGGGGGTCACATAGGAGTGGAGCCAGGTGACCCCCTCGGCGGCGTTGCCGTCGATGACGGCCAGGCAGGTCTTGGCCCCGCCGTCGTCGATGGGGATGGCCAGCCCGTCGGGGAAGCTGCGTTCGACCAGGTACCGCGGCATGGCGTTCTCCTCGCGGTCGAGCGGCGCCGGTCGCCGCCTCGGCAACAGACGCTAGGGGTAAGGAGGCCGGCCGGTCTTGAGGTGAAGGCCTTAGGTTGCCGCCCTGGGGCGCCTTAGCTTTCGAGCCCTGTGGGCTGCTCCAACCCCAGACGGCGGGCCATTGCGGCGGCCTCCAGGCGGCTGTGCACGCCCAGCTTGGCGAGCAGGTTGGTCACGTGCACGCTGGCCGTCTTGCCGCTGATGAACAGCTGCTCGGCGATCTGGCGGTTGGAGCGCCCCTCGACCAGCAGGCGCAACACCTCCAGCTCCCGTGGGGTCAGACCGGCCAGCGCCCGCTGGCCCGGGAGGTCGACGCCGAGGTCGAGGCGGCCGCGGCGGGCCAGCGCCAGGAGGGCCGATTGCAGCGGCGCCGCCCCGAGCCGGGTCGCGGCCGCATGCGCCGCCCGGGCGGCCGTGGTCGCCGGTTCCCGCTCCCCGGCTCCGGCCAGGGCCTCCGCCAGCCGCCACTGGCACCGAGCCACCTCGTAGACGTTGCCGTAGGCGAACGCGTCGACGGCAGCCTGCCAGCGGGCCGGGTCGGAACGACCCTGGAGGCGCGTCCACTCGGCCTCCGCCTTGGCAAGCCGGCCACGGACGTGCACGTCATGGGCGAGACCGGCCTGGGGCGCCCGCTCGGCGTCCGCGCGGACCCGCTCCAGGAGCGCCCGTCCGGCCGCGGTGGCGTCGGCCAGGGACGCGTCGTCGCCTGTGGCACGGGCCCGTTCGGCCCGTTCGGCCTCGACCGAGAGCCCGTTCATGGCCACCCAGGCACCCTCCAGCGCCTGGTCGAAATGCCCGACCGCGTCGGCGGCAGCCAGCCCGCGCCGGATGGCCGACCTTGCCTGCTCCAGGTCCCCCTGCGAGCCGGCCAGCTCGGCCTCCCAGGCGGCGACATCCCGGTCGAGGAGCGGATCGGCGCCGGCCAGCCCGGCAAGCTGCCGCAGCCGCACCGGGGCGGCCGGTCGCGCCCGGGCCACCAGCACCCCTAGCCCCTGGGCGACCACCTTGGCTGTGGCCAGCGTCGTCACAAGCTCCGGGACGGCCGCCAGCAGCCGCTCGCACTCGTCCCAGTCGCCGGTGAGGTAGCGGACCGCGAGCTGCCCGCGCTGCATGGCGATCCCGAACCTGGACCAGCCGAGCCCGCTCCGCTGGGCCAGCACAGCGCCGTCGTCGAAGCCGGCGCCGGCGGACGCCAGGTCGCCCATCTGCCTTCCGACCTCGGCGTCGTCGTACCGGGCCCGCAGCTCGATCTCAATGTTGCCGGCGTCGGCCGCCTGCGCCCGCGCCGCCGCGAACAGCGACCGGGCGTTGGCCGGGTCGTGGTACTGCTCGATCATGCCGAGGGTGGTCAGCACGTCTGCTTCCTCGTCGGCGCTGCCGACGCCGCGAGCGGCGGCCAGGGCCTCGTCGCACCAGCGGCGGGCGTCGTCGCGTCGCCTGGCATTGACCAGCGCCTGGGCGATGGCGGCGGTCACCCGGGCCCGCAGCCGGGTGGGTGGCTGGGCGGGCACCAGCTCGACCGCCTGGGTGCGGGCGGCCAGCGCCTCCTCGACCTGGCCGGCGTCGAACAGGTACAGGCCGAGGCGTTCGTAGGCCCGGGCGGCCCGGGCCGGGTCCCCGCCGACAGCCTCGGCGGCGTCCTGGGCGAGGCTGGCCGCCCGCTGATGTTCGCCGGCGGCGTTGGCCGCCGCGGCCGCCCGCAACGTCAGCTCGACCCGGTCGATGCCGGCGGCCGCGGCCGGCTCGGGCACCCGCCCCCACAGCCCCAGCGCGCTGTGCAGGTGGCGGAGGGCCTCGGCCGGGGCCAGGACCGCCTCGGCCTCCTCGGCCGCCCGCACCGACGCGGCCAGCGCACCGACCAGGTCATGGCTGGCCAGGCAGTGGTGGGCCAGTTCGGCTGCGGCGCCGCCGGAATCGGCCAGCAGCCGAGCGTAGATGGTGTGCAGCCGCACCTGCTCACCGGGCAGGAGGTCGCCGTAGACCGCCTCCTGGAGCAGGGCATGGCGGAACGCGTAGCTCCCGGTGGCGGCGTCGCTCGTCAGCACCCCGGCGCCGACCGCCTCGTGCAGGCCCTGCTCCAGGTCGGCCTCGGGCAGGCCGGCAACCCCGGCCAGCAGCTGGTGGGGCACCCGCCTGCCGGCCACCGCGGCCACCCCCAGCACGTGCTGGGCCGGCTCGGCCAGTCCCTGGAACCGGGTCAGCAGCACCTCGGTAAGGGTTGCCGGCAGCTCGACCGTGGCGTCGCCCGCCCCGGCGGCCAGCAGCTGCTCGGCGTAGAACGGGTTGCCTTCGGAGCGGGCGTGGATGCCCTCGAGCTGGTCCGCCGGCAGCTGGGCGCCGGCGATCGCCTCCAGGTGCTCGGCCAGCTCGGCCCGGGTGAAGGGGGCCAGCTCCAGCCGTTCCACCCTGGGCAGCCGGAACAGCTCGGCCAGCAGCGGCCGCAGCGGGTGACGCCGATGCAGCTCATCGGAGCGGTAGCTGACCGCCAACGTCACCCGGCCCGACCGCAGCGTGCGGGCCAGGAAGGCGACCAGGTCCCGGGTGGCCCGGTCGGCCCAGTGCAGGTCCTCCAACACCACCAGCACCGGCGACCGCTCGGCCAGGCCCACCAGCACGGCCCGCACGGCGTCGAGCACCTGCAGCTGGTCCAGGCCACCGCCGGTGACCCCGGCCGGCTTGATCCCGGGCAGCAGCCGGCCCAGCCCGGGCGCGGTCGTGGCCGCAGCGGCCAGCAGCCTGGCCTCCTCCGGGTCGTCAGCAAGCTCGCGTAGGGCGTCCAGCACGGGCAGATAGGCCAGGCCGATGTCGCCCAGCTCCACACAGCCCCCGGCCAGCACCCGCATCCCACGCCCGCGGGCCCGGTCGGCCAGCGCCAGCAGCAGCCGGGATTTGCCCACCCCGGCCTCGCCGGCGACCAGCACCACCTGCGGACGTTGCTGCTCGGCCCGTTCCAGCGCCGCGTCCAGCCGGCCCAGCTCGGCCGTCCGGCCGACGAACGCCGAGCCCGGGAACTCCTCAGCCATGCCCGCCAGTATGGCCGCCGCCCATGGGAAGCGAAACGGACGGTCACCGTCTCCACCGATTACTGCTAGCGGGTAGGCCAGATGCCGGCTGGCGGGATGGAAACTTGGGGGCTGGCCACGACGACACCTGGCCGCTGGCGCGCCATCGTTGGCTGGCAAGGCCGACTCGTCAGGATGCCCAGCAAGGGGTTGGGAACGACAGGGACGGGTCGGCCTCCAGCCGGTGAGGGAGCACATGCGCATCTGGTTTGCCAGCAGGTGGATCGCGTTCGACAACCGTGCCGGGTCGCGGTCTCGGCCAGGGCCGGTCAGAGGGCTGCGCCGCCCCCTGGTGGCGCTGGTCGCGCTGGCGGCGGTGGGGGTGCTGGCGGCCGGGTGCGGCAGCAACACCCCGGGGGGGTCGGGCGTGGGCGGCTACGGCTCGGGCGGCTCCACCTCGTCGACCGGTCCGTCCGGGGTGGCAACGGTCAGCGCGGCCAGTACCAAGCTGGGGATGGTCCTGGTCGACGGCAGCGGCCGGACGCTGTATCTGTTCGAGAAGGACCAGCCGAACCAGTCGGCGTGCACCGGCGCCTGTGTCGCTGCCTGGCCGATCGATCAGAGCAGCGGGACCCCCAAGGCGGGTGGCGGCGTCAAGGCGTCGCTGCTGGGCACGGTTCGCCGCGCCGACGGCACCACCCAGGTCGCCTACAACGGCCACCCGCTGTACTACTACGACGGCGACAGCGGGGCCGGACAGCTCAACGGCCAGGACGTCGACGCCTTCGGCGCCAAGTGGTTCGTGGTCACCCCGGCCGGTGGAGCCGACACCGTTGCCTGATCCCGACCGGGCCAGCCGCGGCGCGGCCACGCTACCCGTCCGCCAACCAGCGGTCGGACGGTGGGCCTGGGCGGCGCTGGGGTGGTGGCTGCTGCGGGTGGCCACCGCGGCCGCGCTGGGCATCGACGCCGCCGTCCACTGGCAGAACGCCCCGGCCTACGACTCGGTCACCGCCACCCTCAGCCAGGGCGACCTGTTCCGGGTCGAGACCGCCGCCGCCGTGGCGGCCGGGCTGCTGGTCCTGCTGCGGCCGCGCCCCAGCAGCTGGCTGGCCGCCTTGCTGGTCGGGGCCAGCGCACTGGCCGCGGTGCTGCTGTACCGCTATGTCCATGTGGGCGCAGTTGGCCCCCTGCCCGACATGTACGAGAACACCTGGCAGGTGCCGGGCAAGCTTCTGTCGGCCTCCGCCGAAGCTGCCACCGTCCTGCTCGCCGTCCTGGGTCTGCACACCTACCGCAAGCGCCGGGATCCAACGGCGAGCCGGGTCTCGTACGAAGACTAGAGCTCGATCCCCGACACAGGATGCGGCACGTAGGGCTCCTCGAGCCGTGTGAGCTCCTCGTCGCTCAAGGAGAGTTGCTCGGCCGCGAGTGCGTCCTCGAGGTGCTCCAGCCTGGTCGCGCCGGCGATCGGCGCGGTCACGCCCGGCTTGTGCAGGAGCCAGGACAGCGCGACCTGGGCAGTGGAGACGCCCCGTCGGGCCGCGATCTCGGCCGCGCGGTCAATCACGGGAAGGTCGAGGTCGGGCCGGTAGAGCGAGTGGAGGAAGGGATCGGTGCGGGCCCGGGTGGTCCGCTGCTCGCCGCTGGCGGTGACGGTGCCCGCCAGCAGCCCGCGGGCCAGCGGGCTCCAGGGCACGATGCCAACCCCCTGGTCGAGGCACTGGGGGATCATCTCCCGCTCCTCCTCGCGGTAGATGAGGTTGTAGTGGTTCTGCATGGAGACGAAGCGGGTGGGTGCCACCTGCTGGGCCTTGGCGAACTGCCAGGCGTACATGCTGCTCGCTCCGAGGTAGCGGGCCTTGCCAGCCTTCACGACGTCGTGGAGGACGTCCATCGTCTCCTCGATTGGCGTCAGGCTGTCCCAGCGGTGGATCTGGTAGAGGTCGACGTAGTCGAGCCCGAGCCGCGCCAGCGAGGCGTCGATCGAGGCGAGGACGTGCTTGCGGGACAGGCCGCGGCCGTTCTCGCCGGGCATCGTCCTGCCATGCACCTTGGTCGCCACCACGTACTCCTCGCGCGAGCCGAAGAGCTTGCCGAGCAGGCGTCCGGTCACGATCTCGCTCTGGCCGCCGTTGTAGACGTCGGCGGTGTCGAAGAAGCTGACGCCGCCGTCGACGGCCCGCCTGACGATCGGCTCGGCCGCCGCCTCGTCGAGCGCCCACTGGCGGGACTCGTGCCTGCCGAAGCTCATCATCCCCAGGCACACGCGCGAGACGCGCAGGCCGGTGTTCCCCAGGTTCACGTACCGCATCGCCGCCTCCTTCAGAGACCGCCGGCCACGGTAGCGCCGGAATGCTCGTACCGCCGTGCGTGATGATGGCTTCATCCGACGAGGTGATCCCAGCTGGACGGCGTGGCGGGGCGATGCCGGTTCCGGCGCGCCCTGGGCTTCTTTCGTGCCTGGAGCGTTGATGCGAAACTGCTGCGGACATCCCAGTTGAGGCTGCCCTGCTGACGGGGCTCGGCGTACGGACCAAGCCCGGCCGCTGGAGCGCTGCTTGGAGGGCCATGGGAGACCGTGCCATGAAGCCGATCCGTCTGGCCGCCAACCGCTTCCCGCGCTTCTACCGGGGTGGGCCGGCCATCGACGAGCTGCGCGGCACGAGGCCCGAGGCTGGTGGCGAGTTCCTTCCCGAGGACTGGATCGGCTCGACCACGACCGCCTTCGGGTCGGCCATCGACGGCCTGACCCGGCTGGAGGACGGGCGTACGTTGCGCGACGCGGTCCAGGCAGACGCAGAGGGCTTCCTGGGACAGCGCCACGCCGACACCTATGGCGCCAACCCCGCGCTGCTGGTCAAGCTGCTCCACGCTGGCGAGCGCCTCCCAGTCCACAGCCACCCGGGCCGCGCCTTCGCCCGTCGCCACCTTGGCTGCCCCTGGGGGAAGACCGAGGCCTGGGCCATCATTGGCACCAGTGGCCCCGAGCCCGTCGTGCATCTGGGCTTTCGCGAGGCCATGCAGCTGGGCCGTCTGGCCGAACTGGTCGAGGAGCAGCGGGTCAAGGCGCTGCTGGCCAGCCTCAACGCCGTCCCGGTGGCCCCGGGCGACACCGTGCTCGTTCCGGCCGGGATGCCGCACGCCATCGGCGAGGGGGTGCTCCTGGTCGAGCTGCAGGAGCCGACCGACTTCTCTGTGCTGCTGGAGTGGGACGGCTTCGCCGTCGACGGTCGCCGCCAAGGCCATCTGGAGCTTGGCTTCGACCTCGCGTTGCGCTGTGTCGACCGCTCGGGCTGGGGCCCGGCCGAGCTGGAGCGGCTGCGCGACGGGCGCGGCCCGGTCCGACCGGGGGCCGAGCGACTGCTCCCGGCCGAGGCCGACCCGTTCTTTCGAGCCGAGCGGCTACGACCCGACCCGACCGCGCCGCTCGAGGCGGCCTTCTCGATCCTGGTCGTCACGCACGGGTCGGGCCGACTGGAGTCGCGCGGCGGCAGCCTCGACCTCGGCCGCGGCGACACGGTGCTGGTGCCCTTCGCCGCCGGACCGGGTGAGCTCCGCGGTCGGCTCGAGGCAGTCCGCGCCCTGCCCCCAGGCCCCGAGGCCGGGTCGACCCCACAGGGCGCATCATGAGCGGCGACGAGCTGCTGGTCGGCATCGACGTCGGCACCACCGCGTGCAAGGCGGCAGTGGTCCGAGCTAGCGACGGGACAGAGGTCGCGCACGGCGCGGCCCGGACTCCCTGGACCGTCGTACCGACCGGGGCCGAGCTGCCGCCGGCGAAGCTGCTCGACGCGGCGCTGGCCGCGACCGCGGCCGCCCTGGAGCGCGCCCCCAGCGGCCCGGTGATCGGCGTCGGGGTGACCAGCATGGCCGAGACCGGCGTGCTGCTCGACCGCCACGGCCGACCGGTGGCACCGGCGATCGCTTGGCACGACGCGCGCGGCCAGGCGGAGGCGGCCCGGCTCGCCACCGACCTGGGCGCCGAGCGGTTCTCGGCCCACACCGGTCTGCCGGTCCGCCCGCTGTTCTCGATCGCCAAGTATGCCTGGCTCCGGGCCAACCACCCGGAGGTCTCCGACGCGGTGCGCTGGCTCGGTGTGGCCGAATGGGTAGTGCATGGCCTTGGTGGCGAACAGGTCGCCGAGCTGTCGCTGGCCTCCCGGACGGGCCTGCTCGATCTGCAACGGCGGGTCTGGTGGGAGGAGGCCCGCGCGTGGGCCAATGCGCCACCTGGGCTGCTGGCAGACCTGGTCCAGGCGGGCAGCCCGGCCGGCCGGGCCAGCGGCGACCGCCTTCCACGCCTGGCTGGCGCCACCCTCACCGTGGCCGGCCACGATCACCTCAGCGCGTCGGTTGGGGCCGGCGCAACCTGGCCCGGCGACCTGTTCGACTCCTGTGGTACCGCCGAGGCGCTCATCCGGGCCGTCCCGCCCCCGGTCGCTGCCGCCGACGTCAGCCGGCTGGTCGCGGCGCACGTCACCGTCGGCTGGCACGTCCTGCCGAGCCAGTACGCCCTGCTCGGCGCCTCCAGGGCTGGGCTTGCCCTCCGGCGCTTCCTCGACCTGCTCGGCGTCGACGACCAGGGGCGCGAGGAGCTCGACCGGGCCGCCGCGACCGTCCCACCCGGCAGCCGCGGCATGACCGTGCGGGAGGTGTTCGGCGAACGGGCCACGCTCGAGGGCATCGGCACGGACCCGGGTCCCGCGCTCGTGTGGCGGGCGGCGCTCGAGGCGGTTGCCGAGCGGGCAGCCGAGCTGCGCGCGCACATCGAGTCGGTCGCCGGGCCAAGCCGGCGGCTGGTGCTGGCCGGTGGCTGGGCCCGCAGCCTGGCCGTCCGGTCGGTCAAGCGGGCGGTGCTCGGCCCCTTCGAGTGGCCGCACGTCAGCCAGGCCGGCGCCCGCGGCGCCGCGCTGCTGGCCGGCATCGCCGCAGGCCGGTACGCGGGAATCGGTGACCTGCCCGCCCCCCCGGAGGGGTCCGGGGAACCCGACAATGGCCCAGCCGGTCGCGAGGGCGGTTGGCTGCCACCCGACGGGGCCAACGGAACCTCAGCCGCTCGGCACGGACGCGGTCGCGGCCCCGCATCTGCCAACCTTGGACCAGAGAGGAGCGGGCGGTGAGCGATCCGCTGCTGGAGGCAAGCGGCATCGTCAAGAGCTTCGGCGGTGTCCGGGCGCTGCAGGGCGCGGACTTCGCCGCCTACCAGGGTGAGGTGGCCGCGCTGGTGGGCGACAACGGCGCGGGCAAGAGCACGCTGGTGAAGATCCTGTCGGGAACCCTGGCCCCCGACGGCGGCGAGGTCCGGTTCGAAGGCCGCCTGGTCACGATCCCGACCCCGGTCGCGGCTCGCGAGCTCGGCATCGAGACCGTCTACCAGGACCTCGCCCTCGCGCCCGCGCTCGACCCGGCCGCCAACTTGTTCCTCGGGCGCGAACTGGTCCGTCCTGGGCCGCTCGGCAAGCTCGGGTTCCTGGACAAGGCGGCCATGCGCCGACAGACCAACAAGGCGTTCGCCGACCTCGGGATCGGCCTGCAGGACACCGGGGCGATGGTGGCCAACCTGTCCGGCGGTCAGCGCCAGAGCGTCGCGGTCAGCCGCGCCGCCACCTGGGTCAGCAAGGTCGTGTTCATGGACGAGCCGACCGCCGCCCTTGGCGTGGTCCAGTCGGCCAGGGTGCGGGACCTGATCCGCCGCGTGCGCGACTCCGGCATCGCGGTCGTGCTGATCAGCCACAACATGCCGGAGGTGATGGAGCTGGCCGACCGCATCGAGGTGCTCCGGCTCGGCGTCCGAGTGGCCCGCTACCGCGCCGCCGACACCACCATGGAGCAGGTCATCGCCGCCATGACCGGTGCCCTCGAAACCGGGGAGGTGGCGTGAGCGAGATCCGCGAGGTGCCGCCGGCCGAAGAGGAACGGACGGAGGAGCCGAAGCACACCGGCACGCAGGCCATGCTGCGCAGCCGGCTGACCGAGACGACCACCTGGACATTCCTGATCCTGCTCGGGATCGTGGCCGGGTTCGCCGCCCTCCGCTTCGAGCAGTTCGCCACGGTCTTCAACTTCCGCAACATCGCCGCCGACGCCTCTGGGCTGCTGATCATCGCCGTCGGCATGACGTTCGTGATCATCACGGCCGGGATCGACCTGTCGGTCGGGTCGGTGCTGGTCTTCTCCGGGGTGATCGCCGGCAAGGTCATGCTCGCCCTTGGCGGCCAGGGATGGGCTGCGATCGGGGCCGGTCTGGTCGCCGGACTGGTCGCCGGCACGGCCTGGGGAGTGGTCAACGGCGTGCTGATCACCAAGGCCAGGGTGCCGCCCCTGATCGTCACCCTGGGGACGCTCGGGATGGCGCTGGGGTCGGCCTTGCTGATCACCGGTGGGATCGACGTGCGCGGCATCCCCCTCCAGCTGACCACCACCATCGGCATCGGGCAGCTGGCCGGCGTGCCCTATGTCGTCATCATCGCGGCGGTCGTGACCGCCATCGGCGCGGTCATCCTCTCCATGACCCGCTTCGGGCGCTACACCTATGCGATCGGGTCCAACGCCGAGGCGGCCCGACGCGCCGGCATCAACGTCGACCGGCATCTGATCAAGGTGTACGGGCTCTCTGGCTTCCTGGCCGGCATGGCCGGCATGGTGTCGCTGGCCCGCTTTGCGACGACCACCATCGGCGGGCACTCGACCGACAACCTGGCTGCGATCGCCGCTGTCGTCCTCGGTGGCACGAGCCTGTTCGGAGGCATCGGGACGGTGCTCGGCACGGTCGTCGGGGTGTTCATCCCAGCCGTCCTACAGAACGGGTTCGTGATTCTCGGCGTGCAGCCGTTCTGGCAGCAGGTCGCGGTCGGGGCGGTCCTGATCATCGCGGTCTACATCGACCAGCTCAAGCGCCGCGCGCAGGAGCGCGGCGAGAGGAGGTAGCACCATGCGCAGACGTCTGCTCGTCGGTCTGTTCGCGTTCGCGCTCGCGCTCGCCCTTGCGGCATGCGGTGGGGGCGACGAGGGAGGAGGCACTGGCGGGAGCACCGCCGAGAAGCAGTACAAGCTGACCCTGATCCAGGGGGTCAAGGGCGACCAGTTCTACGTCACCATGCAGTGCGGGGCCCAGGAGGCGGCCACTGCGGCCGGCGCCACCCTGGAGGTGACCGCGCCGGACCAGTTCGACGCCTCGCTGCAGACCCCGGTGGTCAACGCGGTCGTCGCCAAGAAGCCCGACGCAATCCTGATCGCCCCGACCGATACTCAGGCGATGATCCCGCCGCTGACCCAGGCCAAGGCGGCCGGGATCAAGCTGGTGTTCGTCGACACCACCACCGAGAACGGCGCCGAGCTGGCCGAGTCGGAGATCGCCTCCGACAACGAGGAGGGCGGCCGCGAGGCGGCCCGGACCCTGGCCGAGCTGACCGGCGGCAAGGGCTCGGTCCTGGTCATCAACGTCAAGCCCGGCATCTCGACCACCGACGCCCGGGCCAAGGGATTCGAGGAGGAGATCAAGAAGACGCCAGGCCTCAAGTACATCGGCCAGGAGTACTCCAACGACAAGCCGGAGATCGCCGCCTCCAAGGCGACCGCCGCCCTGGCCGCCCACCCCGACCTGGTGGGCATCTTCGGCACCAACCTGTTCTCGGCCGAGGGGGCCGCGACCGGGCTGCGCAGCGCCGGTTCCTCCAAGAATGTCAAGATCGTCGGCTTCGACGCCGGCCCCAAGCAGGTGGAGGACCTCGAGCAGGGTGTCGTCCAGGCGCTGATCGCCCAGAAGCCCGCCGACATCGGCAAGGCGGGCGTTGAGCAGGCGATCGCCGCCCTCAAGGGTGAGCCGGTCCAGAAGAAGATCGGCACCGGGTTTGTCGTGGTCACCAAGGACAACATGAACGACCCGGACGTGAAGCCGTTCCTCTACAAGTCGAGCTGCTGACGAACCGGCCAGCGGTCGCCGGGATGCGCCAGGCCCCGGCGGCCGCCGGTGTCGGGCCGGGAACGGGTGCTCGCGCTGGGTGGTCAGCGGAAGCGGGCGAAGAACTGGCGTAGGTCGGCGAGGAGGAGGTCGGGGGCGTCGTGGGCGGCCCAGTGGCTGCCGCGGTCGAACTGGCTCCAGGAGACGATGTTGGCGTGGTCGCGCTCGGCGAATCTGCGGATGGGTCGGAAGTCGAAGGCGAAGCTGGCCAGCCCCATGGGGATCGTGGTCGGCTCGCTCGGGTGGTGGGCGTGCTGGTTCTCGTAGTAGAAGCGGGCCGCTGATGCGCCGGTGTTGGTCAGCCAGTAGATGGCCACGTTGGTGATGATGTGGTCGTTGCTCAAGGCGTCGCCGAACAGCTGGCCGCTCCAGGCGATCTGCCCGGCTGGGGAGTCGGCCAGGGCGTGGGCGATGGTCTGGGGCTGGGCCGCCTGGAGCTTGTCGTGGACCGCTCGCTCCACGAAGCCCTGCAGGAAGCTCAGGTCGCCCAGCTCCTCGGGGGTCAGGCCGTCCAGCTCGGTGGGGTCGCCGGAGGGGAACGAGAAGATCTGGTTGACGTGCACGCCGATGACATGGTCGGGGTCGAGCTGTCCCTGGAGGGGGGCGACGATGGCGCCGGCGTCGTTGCCGTGGGCGCCGTAGCGGTCATAGCCGAGCCGGCCCATGAGCTCGGCCCAGGCTCGGGCGGTGCGCTGGGCGTCCCAGCCCGGCTCGGTGGTGGGTCCGGAGAAGGCGAAGCCGGGCAGGGACGGGACGACCAGGTGGAAGGCGTCGCTGGCCTGGGCGCCGTGCGCCTGGGGGTCGCTGAGCGGCGCGACCAGGTCCAGGTACTCCAGGAAGGTGTTGGGCCAGCCGTGGGTCAAGATCAGCGGCAGGGCGTCCGGCTCGGGGGAGCGGACGTGCAGGAAGTGGATCTGCTGGCCGTCGATGGTGGTGGTGAACTGCGGGTACTGGTTGAGCCGTGCCTCCCAGCCGCGCCAGTCGTACTTGTGCTGCCAGTGGTCGACCAGGTCCTTGACGTAGCCGACCGGGACGCCGTACTCCCAGCCGGGGGGGACCACACCTGTCTGGGGACCGCTGCTGTCGAGGGGGAGCTGGTTGGCCCAGCGGGTCCGGGCCAGCCGCTCGGACAGGTCGTCCAGGTCGGCCTGGGACACATCGATACGGAACGGGCGGATGGCGCTGTCAGGCATCGGGGTGGGCTCCTTTCCGGTTGGTCGGCGGAATGCGCGCCATCCTAGGAGCCGGTTGGGTCAGGAACTGTCCTAGGTGGCTGGCAGACTGGGATCCATGCTGGCGACCTCGGCTCGGCTGCTGCGGCTCCTGTCGCTGCTGCAGACGCGGCCGGAGTGGTCCGGGGCCGAGCTGGCCGAACGGCTCGGGGTGAGCCCCCGGACCATCCGGCGCGACATCGAGCGGCTGCGCGACCTGGACTACCCGGTGCGCTCCACGCGGGGCGTGGCCGGCTACCGGCTCGGGGCGGGAACGGCCCTGCCCCCGCTGCTGCTGGATGACGAGGAGGCCGTGGCGGTGGCGGTCGGGCTGCGCACGGCCGCCGCCGGCGTGAGCGGCATCGAGGAGGCCTCCCTTGGTGCGCTGGCCAAGCTGGAGCAGCTGCTGCCCACCCGGCTGCGCCGCCGGGTCAACGCCGTGCAGGCGTCCACGCTGCCGGTACCCGGCAATGGCCCCGGTCCCCGGGTGGACCCGGCCGTGCTGGCCGTGGTGGCCGTCGCCTGCCGTGACCGTGAGCGGCTGCGCCTGGTCTACCGGGACCACCACGGCACGGTTGGCCGGCGTGCCGTGGAGCCCTACCGGCTGGTGAGCTGGGGCCGGCGCTGGTACCTGGTGGCCTGGGACCTGGACCGGGAGGGCTGGCGGGTCCTCCGGGTCGACCGGGTGGATCCGGCCACGGTGACACCGACCGGCCTGCGGTTCACCCCACGGGAGCTGCCTGAGGGTGGCGACCTGGCTGCCTACGTCTCGCGGCGGGTGTCGGCCGCCGCCTGGCGCTACCACGCGCGGGTCCGGGTCCACGCACCAGCCGAGGAGGTCCGGGGGCGGATACCGTCGGCGGCCGGGGCGGTGGAGACGATCGACGAGAGGACCTGCCTGCTGGACACCGGCGCCGACACCCTCGAGACACTGGCCGTCTACCTGGGCATGCTGGGTGCTGACTTCGAGGTCGGTGCGCCGCCCGAGCTGGTCGAGCACCTGCGCGACCTCGCCGACCGCTACCGCCGGGCCACCACCTGACCGGGTCCTGGATGTTGGGTTGATGATGGCTTGTGGTAGTTGTTGTCGGAGCGACGGGCTGTGACGATGCGGACCTGAGGGAGGACACATGCGTCGTCTCATCCAAGTGTTCGGCATTGCCTTGATGGCAGCCGGGCTCCTGGTTGACAACTCGATGCGAAGCCGCAATCGACGCACCGGCAACACGTCCGGCAAGGACCGCACGAGTCGCCTCCCGCTGTGGCTCTTCTGGATCGGTGCGGTGCTGGTGGTGCTCTCGTCCATCTGAACCGGCGACGCGGCTGCCTGCCCGCGCGCGTCACGATCTGGTCCCCGTGATGAGTCGTTCGCGGTCGAAGGTCGCTGACATGATCCGCCAGCCGAGTCCGTCGAGGAGCAGCAGCGCCGCCGCGAGGCCGAGGGCAAGGCCGAGCGTCGCGTGGATCACGTTGAACGCGATGAGCGCCGCCACCACGGCCGACGGGAGGCTCACGAGCGTGCCGAGCTGCTGCGCGACCCGGAAATCGCTCGATCGGGCGGAGATCGCAATCCCGACCCAGATCGACCAGCCGGCAAGGAGCGGGGTGAAGAGCAGCTGCGCGAGCAGGTCCGGACCTCGGATGAGCGTCGACGCCACAGCCGGAGCTGCGAAGAGCTCGACGCAGGCAAGGAACAAGGCGTAGACCGCATATGCGATCGCGACCGACGGGACGAGCGCTGCCAGCGCCTTGCCCAACAGGAACTCCTCGCGGCGAATCGGCGTGGTGAGCACCGGCTCGAGCGTGCTCTGCTGGCGCTCGCCAACCACCGCGTAGGCGGCGACCGATGCCGGCACGATCGCGGGGATGCCCAGCATGTACAGCAGAAGATGCTCGTTGCTGAGCCCGGCCGCAGCCGACGCGGGCAGGGCGAAGACGACGACCAGCGGCTGGATGAGGAAGATCAGCGGGATGACCGCCATCGTCAGGACGATGAAGCCGTTGCGCCGGTACTCCCGGAGCTCCTTCCGGAAGATCGCCCGGACGCGCCGCTTGCTCACGCTCACCTCCGGCTGGCCTCGTTGTCCTGGTCGATCAGCTCGAGGTAGACGTCCTCGAGCGAGTGGTACGACTCGCTGATCGACAGCACGTCGGCGCCGGCCGCCACCAGCGCCCGGGTGACCGCAGGTGCAGCGACCGCCGACTCCGACACGGCGAGGACGTACGTGGCGGGGCCGTCCTGGCGCCAGCCGTCGACGGCCGGGAGGCCAGCAAAGACGCCTCCCGGCTCGGGGAGCGGGGCGAGGGTCCTGACCGTGAGCGTCTTGGCGAACAGCTGCTCGCGGAGCTCATCGGGCCGGCCGATCGTGCGCAAGGTCGTGTTCAGGATCGCGACGCGGTCGCAGAGGCGCTCGGCCTCCTCGAGGCGGTGCGTCGTGAGAAAGATCGTCACACCCCGCTGGCGGAGCTCGTCGATCAACTCATGGACGTCTCGTGCGGCGACCGGGTCCAGGCCGGTGGTCGGCTCGTCCAGGAACAGCACCTCCGGGTCGCTGAGCAGCGCCCTGGCCAGGGCGACCCGCTGGCGTAGGCCCTTGGACAGGGTGCCGCAGGTGTCGTGGGCCCGGTCGGCCAGGTTGACGGCCCGTAGGGCGCCGCCGATGCGGTCAGTTGCGTCGGGCGCCTCGTAGAGGTCGGCGAAACATTCGAGGTTCTCGGTCACGCTCAGACGGAGGAAGAGGCCCGGCGACTCGGGCATGATCGAGATCCGTCGGCGGATCTCAACCCCGTTCTCGGGCGTGAGGGGGATTCCGGCGACCGTTGCCGATCCCGAGGTCGGTGCGATGAGCGTGCCAAGCGTCCGCACGGTCGTCGTCTTCCCGGCACCGTTCGGCCCGAGGAAACCGAAGACCTCGCCGTAGCCGATCTCAAACGAGACGTCCTGGAACGCGACCCGGTCACTGAAGCGCTTGCCCAGACGATGGACAGAGAGCGCCGGGGAACCCCTCTCAGGAGCCGACCACCGGTCCGAGCTCACGAAGCGGTCACCTGATCGAGCAGGCCTCTGCTCCCGATCGCCATAGCGGCAACTTGGCCCTGTTCGATGTCCTCACGTCATCCAGCATCGTCCCCGGACGGTCTGCTGTCGTCACGGCCAGCATCCATTGTCGCTTCTGGTCTGCTGGAGACCTGAGCTATCTGGTCCGGCGGCTCGGGGTTGGCCGGATGGCCCGCCAGGCCGCCAACAGCACCACCGCGCCGATGATCGACCCGATGATGCCGCTCGGCCGCAGCGCCAGCCCGTCTCCACTGATCAGGCTGATGAGCAGCCCCCCGACGAAGGATCCGGCGAGGCCGACGATCAGCAGCTCGGCCCAGTTGATCGGCTGGTTGCGGGCCAGGAGCAGGTGCGCGATCCAGCCGGCGAACATGCCCCACACAAGGATGAACAGCAGAATCATCGATGCTCCTCTCTTCCCACGCGTGTCGTTGACGGGTGCGCGACTGGATGATCCCATGGGGGCATGGAGAAGCTATCGCTTGATGCGCTCGCTCGCGAGCTGATGAAGTCGGCAACCGCCGCCCCGGCCGGCCGGGCCTCGCGTACCGTCTACGGCGGACACGAACATGTGCTTCGGCAGACCCTGATGGCGTTGACCGCTGGGGCGTCGATGTCAGAACACGAGAACCCCGGCGAGGCCACCGTGCACGTGTTGCATGGTCGGGTGCGGCTTGTCGCTGACGGGGTGGAGTGGGAAGGGCGCGACGGTGACCTGCTGATCGTCCCCCAGGGGCGGCATACCCTGCATGCCCTGGAGGACGCCGCCGCGCTCCTCACCGTCGCCAAACTGCCATAGCGTCCGGCGTATCCCG
>Ga0207675_100003087_pt1 | contig 16318 bp, 10 predicted proteins | sample KBSSwiS42_FD_184305 | JGI IMG/M metagenome (GOLD analysis project Ga0207675, IMG submission 184305) | Switchgrass rhizosphere microbial communities from Kellogg Biological Station, Michigan, USA - KBS Switchgrass S4-2 (SPAdes) (version 2) | ecosystem: Host-associated > Plants > Roots >... | reverse complement strand
CAGCCTCGACTACATGAACGACACGATCAAGACGCCGGAAGACGTGACCCGGCGCCTGAAGCTGCCGTTCCTCGGCCTCGTTCCGGCGGTGCGCGGCGACAAGCATCCGCTGCTCGCTTCGTCGCAGGTGCCGCACGACTTCGGCGAATCGTTCCGATCGCTGAGAACGTCGCTGCTGTCGAAGTATCCGGACGAAGGCACCAAGCTCCTGATCGTCACCAGCGCCCAGCCTCTCGAAGGAAAGACGACGACGGCGGCGAACATCGCGATGGCGCTGGCCTACGGCGGCTCGCGGGTGCTGCTGATCGACGCCGACATGCGCCGCCCCGGCCTGCACCGGCCGCTGCGCCTGACCAACGAGCGCGGCCTCTCGCAGGTGCTCACCGGCCAGGCGCGCGTGCGCGACGTCATCCAGCGCACGGTCGATCCGAACCTGCTGGCGATCACCGCCGGCCGGACGCCGCCGAACCCGTCGGAGCTGCTGTCGTCGGAGCGCATGAAGACGCTGCTGACCAACCTGGCGCACGGGCCGTTCAACTGGATCATCATCGACACGCCGCCGGTGCTGGCGGTGACCGACGCGGTGATTCTCGCGCCGCTGGTCACCGGCGTGACCTTCGTGGTCGGCGCCGAGATGACGCGCCGCCGCCTCGCCGAGCGCGCGATCGAGATCGTGATGCAGGCGCGGCCGCGCTACGCCGCCGTCGTGCTGAACAAGGTCAACTTCGCGAGAAACAAGTACTACTACTCGCGGTACTACGGCCATCAGTACAAGAACTACTACGCCGAAGCGGCGCTCTGATGCGTCGCTCGGCGCCTCCTTCCTCCTTCTTCTCACCGTCTGGAGCCTGATCGCGTTCGCCGGTTCGTACCGGTGGACGACCGTGCCGCTCCTCGCCGGCGTCGCGGTGCTGGTCGCGCTCGAACACCCGTCAATCGGACGCGGCGGCGGCTGGCTGCTCGACGCGTCGCTGCTGGTCAGCCTGGCGGTGGCCGGGGCGCAGCTGGTGCCGTTGTCCGGCGCGCTGCGCGCGCGCGTCTCGCCGCACGCGTCGCAGATCGATCAGGCGCTGCGCCTCGACGGCGGCGCGGGCGCCGCCCCGGCGCAGCCGCTGTCGATCGATCCGGAGTCGACCGCCTGGGCGGTCGCTCTCGCCGCGGCGTACATCGCGCTGTTCTTCTGCGCCCGGTCGATCTTCGCGCGCGGCGGCGTGCGCACCGTCTCGCGCGGCATCGCCTGGATCGGCCTCGGCCTCTGCGCGCTGGTGGCGGTGCAGCGCGCCACCTCGCCGTCGATGCTCTACTGGTACTTCCGGCCGCTCGACGCCGGCGCGTCGCCGTACGGCCCGTTTGTCAGCCGCAACGCCCTGGCGACCTGGCTGGCGATGGCGGCGCCGATCGCGATTGGCTACGCCGTGGCGCGCGATCGCTCGGATCGGCGGGTCGCTCCAGGGGGGATCGCGGCCCGGATCGAGGCGATGGACTCGACGCAGCTGTGGCTCGCCGCCGCCGCCTGCGTCATGACCGGCACCGTCTTCGCATCGACCTCGCGCGCCGGCATCCTGGGCGTGACCCTCGGGCTGCTCGCGTTCGTCGCCGTCTCGCGCGCGCGCATCCGGCGGGGACGCGTCGCGGTCTGGACGCTGGTCGCGCTCGCGGGCATCGCCGCCGCGGCGCTGATGTTCGGCGATTTCGGCGCGCTGGCGATGCGGCTCCAGGAAACGACCGAATCAGGCGTGTGGGGGCGGCGGGCAATCTGGCGCGACAGCTGGCGGATGGCGCAGGACTTCTGGATCGCCGGCGTCGGCGCCGGCGCGTTCGAGAAAGGGATGCTGCTGTATCAGCAGGGCTCGCGCCTCTTCTTCTTCAATCACGCGCACAACGAGTATCTGCAGCTGGTCGCCGAAGGAGGCGTGCTGCTCGCCGTGCCGGCGGCGTTCGCGCTGATTGCCGGCGTCGTTATCATCGCCGGCCACCTGCGCGGCGATCGCACGCCGATCTTCTGGATCCGCGCCGGCGCCGCCGCCGCCATCGTCGCGGTCGCGGTGCAGAGCATCTGGGAGACGGGACTGCGCACTCCGGCCAACGGCGCGCTGTTCGCCGTGATCGCGGCGATCGGATGCCACGAGCCGCGCGCGACCGAACGCCGGCGCTAGCCAATGCCGGTCGGAAATTCGGCGCCACCGGCGGATCGCGCCATTTCGCTCCGAAAACCCGGTCACCCACGCCACCGAGCGTTACTCGAACCCAACCAACACACCTGACCCACCTGACCTACGCGACCCACGCGCGAGCCACGCGCGAGCCACGCGCGCGACGGCGAACCTGCGTTATCCGACGAGCGAGCGAAAGAGAATTTTGCGCGCCGGCGGGTGCTTGAAGATGGCGCGAATCAGCGGGCGATGCTCGTTGAAGCGCGCCGTCGCGCGCACGATCGGCATGATGCCGTCGGTGTGGGCGAGCTCGAAGAAGCTGTCAATCGCCTGATCGCTCAGCTTGGTGACGACGTCGCGCAGCGCATGCTGCGCCTCGAACTCCTCGGCGAGCTGCGCGCGCCAGCGGCGCTCGTAGCCGGACAGCGTCGCCGCGTCGAGCCGGTCGCGGCCGAGCGCGTCGATCGCCACCTCTCCCGCGAGCGCGGCGCTGACGATGCTGTAGTGGATGCCGCCGCCGGTGGTCGGCTTCACCAGCCCGGCGGCGTCGCCGACGACCAGCACGCGATCGCCGAAGGTGCGATCGATGGCGCCGAGCGGCAGGATCTTCTGGCGCGGCGGCGCGGCCGCGCCGTCGAGGCCCCACCGGTCCGCGACGCGATCGACCATGCGCGCGTAGCCGCGCAGCACGTCGCGCGAGGCCATGACGCCGATGCGCACATGCGGGCCATCCGGCCGCTGCACCGGCACCGCCCAGGCAAATCCGCCCGGTGCGACCTCCCTGCCGAAATGCAGCTCGACATCGCACAGCCGCCCGGCGGGGAGCTCGCGCTGTGCCGTGTGCAGGTAGGTACGCGGCAGGCCGAAGCCGAAGCGCCGCTGGAAGGCGTAGCTGGCGCCGCAGGCGAGCACCGCCAGTCGCGCGTGCACGACGCCGTCGCCGATCGTCGCCGACACGCGATCGCGATCGATCGCCAGCGCGGTGACGCGCGCGCCGGCGCGCACCTCGGCGCCGGCGGCGGCGGCCCGTTCGGCGAGGGCGCGATCGAACGCCGGCCGATCGATCACCGTCGCCAGCGGCGATTCCGTCGCGTACTCGACGTGGATGCCGCCCGGCGACAGGAACCGGACCGTGGTCAGCTGATTGAGCGTGGCGGAGGTGGGAAGGTCGAAGCGCGCGAAGCTGTCGGCCGAGAGCACGCCGGTGCAGTGGACCGGGTCGCCGACGCGCGAATGTTCCTCGCAGACCAGCGTGTCGACGCCGCGCTCGGCGAGGCGGGCCGCCAGAAACAGCCCGCCGGGGCCGCCGCCCACGATGAGCGCGTCAACCGACTGGTGCATTAGTCGCCGGCCATTATAAGCCGACCGGTGACCTGAACATTGACAGCCGGCGAGACGCTGCGCACGACGCGTCGATCAGCGACGTCGCTGACGCGATGCCGGCAACAAACGCCGACGCGCGGCTAATCGGTACGCAGCGCGTTCATCGGCGCGATCGAGGCGGCCCGCGCGGCCGGGATGATCGCGGCGACGAGTGCGCACGCGCCGAGCGCCGCGGCCGCGACGCCGAGCGCGAACGGGTCCCAGAACTTCACGCCGTAGAGCTGGGCCGCCAGCAGTCGGCCGGCGCCGACGGCGAGCGGCAGCCCGAGCACCAGCCCGACGATCACGCGCCGGAACGCGCTCTGCAGCACCATGCCGACGACGTTGCTGCGATCGGCGCCGAGCGCCATCCGGATGCCGATCTCGTTCGTCCGCTGCGCGACCGAATAGGCGGTGACGCCGTACAGCCCGATCGCGGCGAGCGCCAGCGCGACGATGCCGAACAGCCCGGCGAGGCTGGCGACCGCGCGCTGCTGATCGAACGAGCGATCGACCTGCTCCTGCAGGGTCCGCACCGTCGTGACCGTCAGGTTGGGATCGACATCGGCGAGGGCGCGCTTCACCAGCGGTTCGAGCTGACCCGGCGGCAGCCGGCTCACCAGCAGCAGCCCGCCGACGTTGTGCGACTGCGTCTCGAGGCGCTTCATCAGCGCGTTCGTATAGTCCACCGTCTGAGCGAGCGCGACGTAGAACATCGGCCGCGCCGGCCGATCGAGCTGGAAGCCGGCAAACTTGGCGTCCCGTACGACCCCGACGATGCGATAGGTGTTGACGTTCTCGGGCAGGTCGAGGCCGAAGTGCTGGTCGATCGGGTCTTCGCCATTCTTGAAGAAACGGCGCACGAACGCCTCGTTCACCACCGCGACGTTCTCTGACGTTTCGTTGTCGGCGGGGCTGAAATGGCGGCCGCGCGCGAGCTTCACGCCCAGGTTCTGAAGGTAGTTCGCGCTGACGCGATCCCACGAGGCGCCGGACTGCTCGCCCGGTTTCGGCGCCGGCTGGCCGGCGACGAGCACGAGCTCGCCCCAGTTGTCGGTGAGCGGGTTGTAGAGCGCCAGCCCCGATCCCTCGACGCCGGGGATGCGGTTGAGCCGCTCTTCGACGTCGCGGTAGACCGCGCCGAGCTTCTCGAGGCTGTAGTTCGACGGCGGCCGGTTCAAGCCGACGAGGACGCGCCTGTCGATCTCGAAGCCGAAGTCCTGACTCTCGAGGTTGCCCAGGCTCCGCGCCAGCATCGTCGACCCGGCGACGAGGACGACCGACAGCGTGGCCTGCACGACCAGCAGCGCGCGCCGCGCGAACGATGCATGGTCGCCGGTCGAGCGCCCGGCACCGCGCAGCGCGTCGATTGGATCGGTGCGGGTGGCGAACCATGCCGGCGCCGCGCCGAAGACGATGCCGGTCACCAGGGCGAGGCCGATCGCAAACGCGAGCACGATCGGCGACGGCATCGTGTCGATCGGCAGGAACGTCGTGCCGGCGAACGCCAGCGCGAGCAGCAGCCGCGCGGCGCCGATCGCGACGGCGAGGCCGGCAATGCCGCCAAGAACCGCGAGCAGGACGCTCTCGATCAGGGCCTGCGTCACCAGCTGCCGGCGCGAGGCACCCATCGCCAGGCGCACCGCGGTCTGGCCGCGGCGGGCCACGCCGCGCGCGAGCAGCAGGTTGGCGACGTTGGCGCAGGCAATCAGCAGCACCAGCCCGCAGACGCCGAGCAGGATCTGCAGGCTGCGGCCGTACTGCTCTTTCATCACGCCGACGCCGGCGCCCGCCGGCACGATCGTGATCACCTGTTTGGGCAGCGCCTCCATGATCGCGGGCATCCAGTTCGAGGGGTAGCCGGAATCGTGCTGGATCCATTGCCGCAGGACCGCGGTGAGGCGCGGCCCCATCGCCTCGCTGGTGGCGCCCCGGCGCAGCCGGCCGATGACGCGCAGCCACGCAGAAATCGGCTGGCGAAGAAGCGAAGTGTCGCCGTTGATCACCGGCTCCTGGTGCAGCGGCAGCCACAAATCGGGCGGATCGCCGCGCAGCGTCTCACCGAAGAAACCGGGTGGCGTGACGCCGGCAACCGTGAACGGCCGCCCTTCGACGAAGAGCGTCGCGCCGATGATTTTCGGATCGCCGCCGTAGATGCCCTGCCATGAATGATGGCTCAGCACGAGGACCGGCGCCGCCGCGGGCGTATCGTCGGCGGCGGTGAAGACACGGCCGCCGAACGCGTTGACGCCGAGCGTCGTGAAGTAGTTGCCGCCGACGTACTCGGAGCGCAGCGGCCGCGCCGCGACGTCGACGTCCTGACGCCTGACGCTGACGCGCCAGAGCCCGGCCTGGAACGCCGTGACCTCCTCGAACTCGGGCATCTCGGTCTTCAGCCGTTCGAACAGCGGGTACGAGAACATTCCCCAGCGATTCTGGGGCCCGCCCTGGACACAGCAGGAATCGCCGTCGCCGACGCGGTAGAGGCGCTCGGGATCGCCGACCGGGAGCGATCGCACCATCACCGCGTGCATCAGCGTGAAGATCGCGGTGGTGCCGCCGATGCCGAGCGCGAGGGTGAGGATGGCTGTCGAGGTGAAGACCCGCGCAACCCAGAACTGGCGCAGCGCGTAGCGGATTTCGCCGAAAAGAGTGCCCATTGTGACGCTTAGACGAAAGCGGCGGTGGATCCGTTTACCAAAAAAAAGGCCGCCGGTTGGCCGGCGGCCGATGTATGCAGCAAGTACGAAGTAAGAAGTCAGAAGTGGGGGTAACCCATCAGGCCGGAATCTGCCCGACTTGTTACTTCGTACTTCGAACTTTCTAGTGGGCTTCAGCCCGCTTCAAATCCCGCGGTCGCGCTTCTCCCACGCGCCGCGGCCGGTAATCCAGAACGACAGCAGAATCAGCTTCAGGTCGAGCCAGAAGCTGGCGCGCTCCAGATAGACGCGATCGAGGCGGAACTTGCTGGTGCGGCTGATGTCGCGCGGCGCGTAGACCTGCGTCAGGCCGGTCAGCCCGGGCCTCACGGTATGGCGCGCCTCGTAGCCCGGAATCTCTTCCAGCCGCACCAGCTCGCCGTTGCCGGAGGTCTCCACTTCGCCGGGACGCAGCGGCCGCGGGCCGACGAAGCTCATGTCGCCGGTGAAGATGTTCCAGAGCTGCGGCAGCTCGTCCATCGCGGTGGCCCGCAGCAGCCGGCCGATCCGCGTGACCCGCGGATCGTTCTCCATCGCCTGCACCGGGCCGGTCGCCGACTCGGCGTCGGGCACCATCGAGCGGAACTTCAGCGCGTCGAAGACGCGCCCGCCCAGGCCGACGCGCTGCTGCCGGTAGAGCACCGGTCCGCCGTCCTGCGCCTTGATGGCGACGGCGATCGCCGCCCACAGCGGCGCGGCGACGACCAGGCCGAGGCCCGCCAGCACGCAGTCGAAGGTGCGCTTGATCATGCGGCGCGCTCGATGCCGGCGACGCGCTCGAAGAGCGCGTGGTAGGACTGGACGGCGGCGCGTCGATCGAACTGCCGGGCGGCGCGGCGCGCCCGCAGGCCCATCTCGCGCGTCTCCGCCGGGTTGTCGTGCAGCGCGACGATCGCGTCGGCGAGCGCGGCCGGGTCGCCGGGCGCCGCCAGCAGCCCGCAGCCGGCGTCGCGCGCAATCACGGCCGGCTCGGCGCTGGCATCGGTGGCCGCAATGTACGGCCGGCCGGCGGCCAGGATGCCGTAGACCTTGCTCGGGACGATGAAACCCTCGAGGCCGCGCTCGAGCGACACCACGAACGCGTCGGCGGTGGCGAACGAGTCGTGCAGCAGCGCCTTCGGCTGATAAGGAAAGAAGCGCACGTTGGCGAGGCCGCGCGCCGCCGCCATCGCCTCCAGCGCCGGCCGCTTCGAGCCGTCGCCGACCACCGCAAACGTCAGCCGCTCGCGCGAACGCAGGCGATCGGCAGCCTCGATCAGGACCTCGAGGTTTTGCGCCAGGCCGACGTTGCCGGAATGCATCACCACGAAGCGATCGGCGAGCCCGTTGGCGCGCGCGAACGGGTTGTCCTTCGGCCCCGGCACGATCGCCTCGCAGTCGGCCCAGTTGTGAATCACGTGCACGCGGGCCGGATCGGCGCCCTTCTCCTCGACCAGCCGGCGGCGCATGCGGTCGCCGAGCGCCACGATCGCGTCGGCGCGCCGCAGCAGGTACCGGTTCATCCGATCGAGCGAGGCGTTCAACGCCGGGCTGTGAAAGTCTTCGAGCAGCACCGCGACTTCGGGAAAGATGTCTTCACACAGGTAGACGAAGCGCGCCCCGGCGCGTCTCGCCGTCCACAGCGCGGTCAGGCCGACGACCGGTGGATCGGTGAGCGACACGACGACGTCCTGGCGGCCGACCCTCAGGGCGGCGATCGTCGCTGCGCCGATGTAGGTGACGTAGTTGGTGGCGCGCGCCGCGAACCGCCGCGGCCGCATGCTGGTGCCGTTCGCGCGCAGGATGTCGACCCCTTCGTGCCGCTCGCGCGTCACCAGCGCGCGGCGGTCGGCCGCCGCGTGGCCGCCGGCGGCATTCAGCGCCCGGCCCGCCACCACCGTCACGTCGTGGCCGTAGCGGTTGACCAGATCGCCGGCCAGCTCGGTCAGCAGCTGGCCGGTGGCCGCCTGATCCGGCCAGTAGGAGCGGTTGAAGAAACAGATCCTCATCGTCGGTCGCCGCGGTGCGTGCGGTACCAGTCGATGGTGCGCCGCAGACCGTCGCGGAAATCGGTCGTTGCCGTGAAGCCGAAGCGCGACTCGGCGCGCGAGACGTCGAGCATGCGGCGCGGCTGCCCGTCCGGCTTCGTGCGATCGAACGACAGCCGTCCTTTGAAGCCGGTGAGCTCGGCGATGAGCTCGGCCAGGTCGCGAATGCTGATCTCGAATCCGGCGCCGATGTTCACCGGTTCGTCGCCGTCGTAGCGCTCCGTCGCCAGCGCAATCCCCTCGGCGCAATCCTCGACGAAGAGGAATTCGCGCGTGGCGGTGCCGCTGCCCCAGATCACCACTTCCGCCGCGCCGCTCTCCGCCGCCTCCATGCACTTGCGGATCAAGGCCGGGATGACGTGCGACGACCGCGGGTCGAAGTTGTCGTGCGGGCCGTAGAGATTCACCGGCAGCAGGTGAATCGCGTTGAACCCGTACTGCTGGCGGTAGGCCTGCCCCTGGACGAGCAGCATCTTCTTGGCGATGCCGTACGGCGCGTTGGTCTCTTCCGGGTAGCCGTTCCACAGATCGCGTTCCATGAACGGCACCGGCGCCAGCTTCGGGTAGGCGCAGATCGTGCCGACGCCGACGAATTTCTCGACGCCGCGGCGCCGCGCGTGCTCGAGCGTCAGCGCCCCGAGCATCACGTTCTCGAAGAAGAAGAGCCCGGGAGAATCGCGGTTGGCGCCGATGCCGCCGACCACCGCGGCAAGGTGGATGACGATGTCGGGCTCGAGGTCGCTGTACATCCGCTCGACATCCGCCTCTCGCGTCAGGTCGTACTGTGACTTGCGCGGCACCGACACCACGGCGCCGCGCCGCTGCAGCGCCGCCACGACGTGGCGGCCGAGAAATCCATGGCCGCCGGTCACGGCGACCTTCTTCTGCGCGAGGTTGATCACGAGATCTCCATCTTCGCCGCCGGCGCGCCGGCCGCCGCCGCGGCTGCCAGCGGCCGCTCCAGCACGTGCCGCCCGATGACGAGCACGTCCATGCTCGTCCGCAGGAAGCAGTCGAGCGCCTGCGCCGGCGTCAACACGATCGGCTCATTCTCGTTGAACGAGGTGTTGAGCAGCATCGGCACGCCGGTCTGGCGCGCGAAGGCGCGAATGAGGTTGTAGTAGCGCGGGTTCGATCGCGGGCTCACCGTCTGCAGCCGCCCCGAGCCGTCGACGTGCGTGATGGCCGGAACGACCGCCCGCTTCTCGGGCCGCACCGGGTAGACCTGCAGCATGAACGGATCGGGCACGGCGCCGGCAAAGTACTCGTCGAGCGCCTCTTCCAGGACCGACGGCGCAAACGGACGGAAGCGCTCGCGGAACTTGATCCGCGTGTTGATGATGTCGCGCATGTCGGCGCGCCGCGGATCGGCGACGATGCTGCGGTTGCCGAGCGCACGCGCGCCCCACTCCATCCGTCCCTGGAACCAGCCGACGACCCGGCCGTCGGCAATCTGCGCGGCGGTCCAGTCGTCGAGCGCCGCTTCGTCGTCCCACGCGCGCCGCATGCAGGCGCGCTCGGCAATCGCGGCGCGCTCGCCGTCGAGCGCCGCCACAATCGCGCGATCGTCGAACGCCGGACCCCAGTAGCCGTGCTCCATCACGAACGCGCGCGGCCGCCCTTCAATCTGGTGCCACGCGTAGAACGCGGCGCCTAGCGCGGTGCCGTTGTCGCCGGCGGCGGGCTGGATGAAGACGTCGCGAAACCCGGTCTGCTCGCGAATCCTGCCGTTGGCGACGCTGTTCATCGCGCAGCCCCCCGCGAGGCAGAGCGAGGCCGCGCCGGTCGAGGCGCGGACGTGCCGGAGGACGTGCATCGCCGCCTGCTCGAAGACCGACTGGAGCGAGGCGGCAATCGCCTCGTGGCGCGCGTCGATCGGCTGGTCGCGCCGCCGCGCCGGGCCGAGCAGCGTCTCCAGCTTTGGCGTGAAGACCGTGCCGATTGCCGGCTCCCCCTCTTCCCACGTCATCTGCACGCCGTCGGAGGCGTGCCGGAAGTACGACAAATCGAGCTCGAACCGTCCGTCGTCCAGAAGGCGGACGAGCGAGCCCACCTCGCGGGTGAAGCGCGGCTCGCCGTACGGCGCCAGGCCCATCACCTTGAACTCGTCCCCGTAGCTCGGGAAGCCGAGGTACTGGGTGATGGCGAGGTACAGCATCCCGAGCGAGTGCGGGAAGAATACGTGGCCGTCGACCTGCAGCCGTGAGCCGCTGACGCGGCCCCACGACGTGCTGACGAAATCGCCGAAGCCGTCGATCGCGCACACCGCCGCGCGATCGAACGGCGACACGTAGGCCGCGCTCGCCAGGTGCGCCGGATGATGCTCGACGAAGCGCGTGCGCGAACGCACGTGCGTGGCCGGCAGATCGAGCGCAGCGGCAATCGCCTCGGGCAGCGCCCGCACGCTCGCCATGTTGCGGGCGCGGGCGCCGACGGTTCCCGACGGCCGATGACGGAGCAGGAACAGCGCCTTGCGCCAGAGGTGGGCGCGCGGATCGCGCGACACCGCGAACCGGTCGACGTCGGCGGGGGTCAGGCCCGCAAGGTCGAGGCACGCACGCATCGCCTCGCGCGGCACCCCGGCGTAGTGCTTGATGCGGCGGTAGCGCTCTTCCTCGACGGCAGCGACGAGCTGGCCGTCGCGCACGATCGCCGCGGAGACATCGCCGTGGTAGGCGTTGATGCCGAGGATGTTCACGGTCGCAGGCTCGGGACCTTCATGCCGTGAGCGCCGGCGCCGTCGTCGGAACGAGAGCGCTGAACCGATCGCGAAACCGCTCTTCGGTGAAATGCTGCAGGAAGCGGGCGCGGCCGCGCGCCCCCATCGCATCGCCTGCGCCCGGTTCGCCCAGCAACCGGACGAGGCGGTCGCGAAGCGCGGCGGCGTCACCCGGCGCGACGATCCACCCGGTGTCGCCGTCGGCGATGATCTCGCGTGCCGCGCCGTCGGCGCCGACGCATGGCCGGCCGGCACGCATCGCTTCGACGAACACGAACCCGAACCCTTCGTCGCGGCTCGGCATGGCGAAGACGCTGCAGGATGCGTACTCGCGCTGCAGCGCCGCCTCGTCCACCCGTCCAAGGAACACGACCTGCTGCGCCAGCCCGAGCGTTGCCGCCTTGCGCTCGAGGCGCGAGCGATCGTCGCCGTCGCCGGCGATGCGCAGCGTGGCGCCGGGCACGGCGGCGACGATGTCAGGCCAGACGTCGATCAATTCGTCGTGCCCTTTGTACTGCTCGTCGGCGGCCATGCGGCCGACGATCAAGACCGACGGTACCGCGCCGGCGGCTGGCGTCACGGCCGCGCCCGCTTCGATGCCGGGATGGCACACGTCGATCGTCCGCCGGGCGAAATGCGGGTTGGCGTCGAGAAAGCGCTGACGAGTGTGCGCCGAAATGGCCAGCAGCCGGTCGGCGCGATCGAGCGCAGTGCGCTGGATCCAGGTCAGGGGCTTCCACGCCTCGACGCCGCACAGGAACGCGGCGATCGATGCGCCGCGCGCCGCAAACGCCAGCGAGGCCGGCGCAAGATGCAGGTGAACGACGACGACGGCAGTACGCGGCTCGCACACCGCGGCAGCGCCAACCGTGGCGGCCACGAATCGTGAGGGCCGGCCATCGGCGCCCCTGACCGTTGCGTGACGCGCGCTGCGGGTTTCGGATGGCTCGTGCAGCGCCAGGACCACCGGCTCGACGAACGTGCCGGCGACGAGGCGTGCCAACCTGGAAATGCCGTCGCGGCCCGAAATATTCGGCGTCAGGATGATCGGCGCGCTCATCTCACGTCAGCTCTGAATACAGGCGGACCATCGCGGGAGCGACGGCATCCCACCCGAACGCCTCGCGCGCGAACACGGCAGCGCGCTCGCCCATGCGCGCGCGCCGCTCCGGATCGGCGGCAAGGTTGTGCAGCGCCTCGGCGATCGCCGGGGCCGTCTGCTCCACCCAGAAGCCCGCACCCCGATCCCCGAGCTCGCGCCACGGCGTCGTCCGCGTGGTGACGACGGGGACGCCGGCCGCCAGCGACTCGACGATGGCGACGCCGAAGCTCTCGGAGTCGGAAGCCTGCACCATCACGTCGGCGTCTTTGAGCAGCGCCCACTTCTCGTCGCCGCCGACCGGGCCGACGGTGTGAACGGCGTCCGCATGCGCGGCAAGGCGGCGCCGCAGGTCGGGCAGCAAGCGGTGCTCATCGGGCCCCGCCAGCACGAGATGCGCCGTTGGATGAGTCGACCGCAGCAGGCTGAAAGCGTCTGCGACGAGGTCCAGGCGTTTGATCCGATGCATGCGTCCGAGGAACAAGACGACGAAGTCGCCGGCGCCGATGCCGAGCCGGGCGCGATACCCCTTTGCCGCCTGCTGCGCGGCGCACAGATCGACGCCGTTCGGCACCACCGCGACGTCGACGCCGAGGCGCAGCTTCTCGATCGCCTCGGCCTCCTGCGCGGAGGTGGCGTGAAGTCGTGCCGCATGCGACAGGTTGCGCCGCTCGAGCAGCGAATAGGCAATCGCTTTGCGTCCGCGGCCGCGCCGCATCGCCTGCGGCTGCAGCATGCCGCGCGGCGAGACGACGTAGGGCACGCGCGCCGATCGCGCGAGATGCGAGGCCCACCACTCGGGCACGTTCCAGACGCCGTGGATGTGGCAGACATCGGCGCGTTCCAGTGCCTCGGCCAGCGGCCGCCGGATCCTGGCGCCGAAGAAGCGACGCGGGAACGAAGCCGCCACGTAGCGCACGCGGACGCCCTCGTGCTCCACGCCGGCCGGCGGCGATGCCGGCAGCGGCGTCGCGCCGTTCGCGGTCGTCGTCACCACTTCGACGTCGACGCCGGCGCGCAGCAGTCCCTGGCAGAGGCCGAGGATCGACGCCGGCGGACCGCCATACTGGTGCGCCGGCGCGAAATAAGGCGACACGTGAAGCACGCGCACGTCGGGTTCGGCGGCGCTACGCCTGATCCTGGTTGACGGTGTCGAACAGCATCTCGCCGGGCGTCGACGCCTGGTCGCGCGCGAAGCGGACGAGCAGGAAGCGATCGAGCAGCACCGTCGGCAGGCCCAGATAGACCATGAAGCCGACCGCGACGCCGAGCATCGTCGCCCACGAGCGCTCGAAGAGATACGCCGACAGCCAGAAGGCGACGGTGCCGAACGCGACGAAGAGCTCGCGGTGCCAGATCAACGAGCGGAACATCGCGTACATCGCGCCGATGAAGAGCCCGAAGCCGAAGACCGGCAGGAACATCAGGGGAATGCCGAAGTCGACGTACGCCTCGGCCGAATAGCCGAACGCGATACTGGTGTTCGACTCGCGGCCGGCGACGAACGCGCCGGAATACTTGCGCACCTTGTCGCTGTCCGACATCAGCTCCGCCTTCTCGGGAAAGAAGACGCGCGGCGTGACGACGTGCACCAGGGCGTCGCGGAGGAAGGCGCCGTCGGTGTGCGGCAGCACCTTCGGCACCCGTTCGACGGCGAGCGCCGGGTAATAGATGGTCCACATCCGATCGACGAGCCGATCGGCCGTGGCCCAGACTTCGCTTGCGTCGCCCTTCAGGAACGCCGACGAGAGGTCGCGGACGCGCTCGACTCGCGCCGAGCGCGACGTCTGGAACTGATCGAACTCGACGTATTCACGGCGGTAGTCGCGGCGGATGCCCATCCAGATGAGACCCAGGATGCTGACCGCGAGGACAGCGAGCGTCACCGCCGCCCAGTGCTGCTTGTTGCGCCGATCGAAGACCTCGAGCACCGCCAGCACGGCGAGGACGATCGGCTCGCGGAATCCGGCGAAGAAACCGGTGATGCCCATCACCACTTCGATCGCCACGACCACGCCGAGCGTCACCCACCTCGGCGTCGGGCTGCACAGACGGCGCATGATCAGGAACAGCACGCCGAGGCGGGCCGTGTCGAGCGTGGTGATGATCTGGCGGATGGACGGATAGCTGGGCGCGACCGCCAGCATGGTGCCTTCAACAGCCACACCGACGACGTAGACAGTGACCAGCGGCCCGAACGTGAAGGCGAAATCGGGCCGCTCGTCGGCGTTCGGCGGCCGCCGCGTCAGAAGGCCCGCCTTGATCCCGAGGGCGAACGCCAGGACGCAGCCGAGGCCGATGAGCACCATCGGCCGGTAGTCGCTGCCGTGGATCGCCGGCACCTCCCGGCCGAGCAGGTCGTAGTAGAAGAGGCCGAGGCTCGTCTGCGACCACTGGAACGTAATCGCCAGCGGCAGCACGTAGAGGTGGTCGTTGGTGGAGGTCAGCTTCAGGCAGATCCAGATCGTCAGCGCGGACGTCACCAGCAGCCAGTCGCCGCCAAACACCCAGAGCACCAGGCAGCCGAGGCCGACGCCGGCGAGTTCGAGTTCGTTAGAGCGCATGAGCGTGTTGAATCTCCGCGGTCGCGAATACGCGCGTCCACGCGGCCGCGAACCGTCGTTCGTTATAGCGCTCGGCCGATGCCATCGCCGCGCGCCCGGCGGCGGCGAGATCGTCGGGCCGGCTCAAGAAGTGCTCGAGGCCGTCGGCAACGGCGCCGCTGTCGGCGCGTTCGCAGATCCAGCCGTCGCGCCGGTGATCGATCATTTCCGGCAGGTTGCCGCTCGGCGTCACCACCGAAGGCAGGCCCGCGAGCTTCGCTTCGAGGACGACCAGGCCGAAACCTTCGCGCAGCTCGGGCAGGCTCGGGCAGCAGTGGACGCTCGCGCGCGCGAGCAGCGCCGGCACGTCCTCGCGGAAGCCCAGGAAGTCGACCGCGCCGGCGAGGTCCGGTTGCTGCGCCCGCTCGCGAATCGCCGCGCGATGACCGCGGTATTCCGGCGCCTCCCATCCGTCGATCTGGCCGACGACGTCGAGCGTCGCGTCGACGCCGCGGCGGCGCAGGAGCGCGATCGCGTCGAGCAGCACATCGAGTCCCTTGCCGGGGATGATCTGACCGACGTAGATGACGCGGCCGGGAATGCGCGCCACTCCGGCCGGCGGTTCACGGCGGCGGGGCGACATGTTCTCAATCGTGTCGATCTTGCCGGCGGCGATGCCGTGCGCGCACAGCTCCTGTCGCGTGAACCCGGAATTGGCCACGTACTGATCGACCACCGGATCGATCAGCCACCGCCAGAGCCGGCCGTAAAAGCGTCCCGCCGGCGGGGCGGTGCCGAGACGGGCGACAACGCGGACGCCGCGTGCGCGCAGCCACAACAAGGCGGGAAGATTGCGCAGCACCGCGGTGAATTCGGGCACCAGGACATGCGTGGGCTGCACCCGCCGCGAGACGCGGACGAGATCGGCGCTGACGCGGACGATCTCCACCATCATCTTCAGCACGCTGGCCGGCGACAGCTGCCGGCGCAGCGAGTACCAGTATGGGCCCACCGACCAGCTCGCGCCGCTGGCATCGGCAAGCGGCGTAATGCAGTAGTTCTCCCAGCCGTTGACGATGCAGTGGGCCGCCATGCCCTGATCGCGCAGCACGCGCAGGACCTCGAACGTCATCCGTTCCAGGCCGCCCGGCGTCACCATCTGCCCGCATGGCACGACGATGCGCTGCGGCGCGGCGCTCCAGTCGGGCGCGGGGCCCGGTGAATGCACGATCACCGACCGGCACGCGCGAACCAGCCCGGCGGTCATGGCGGCGAAGTCGTGCCGGGCCGCGAGCGCGCGGCACGCCGGCGACCAGTCGTGGCCTGCGCAGGTGCGTTGGCGGATGAGCGCGAGCGCCGCGCGGAGCTCCTCGACATTGCCGCGCGCAAACACCGCGCCGGTCTCGCCGCGCTTGACGAGATCGGGGGCGGAACCGACCTCGTCGCTGACCACGGCCGGCAGCCCGGCTGCCAGCGCCTCGTTGACGACGAGGCCCCAGGTTTCAGACGCGTCGCTCGGCAGCACCAGGCAATCGGCGGCGGCGTAGGCGTCGCCAAGCGCCTGCTGGTTCACGAATCCCATCGACTCGAGGTCGACGCCGAGCGCCGCCGCCTCGGACTTCATCGCGGCATCGAGCGGCCCTGAGCCGGCGGTCAGGACGGTCACGCCGGCGCCGAGCCTCGCGGCGGCGCGCACCAGATCGAGCGGATGCTTCC
>Ga0207675_100003085_pt1 | contig 16322 bp, 14 predicted proteins | sample KBSSwiS42_FD_184305 | JGI IMG/M metagenome (GOLD analysis project Ga0207675, IMG submission 184305) | Switchgrass rhizosphere microbial communities from Kellogg Biological Station, Michigan, USA - KBS Switchgrass S4-2 (SPAdes) (version 2) | ecosystem: Host-associated > Plants > Roots >... | reverse complement strand
GGTCTTTCGAAGCGTCGAATTCGTCGCCGCTCTGGACTTCTCCGTCGACGCGGATCTTGGTCTTGGTGTCGAGCAGGAACCCGCCGATGCTCACATTGACGGTGTCGTTGAGCGGGTTCCCCGCCTCGGCGTACACCGCCGGCGCCGCCACGGCAAGGAGCACCGTGGCGGTCGGCAGCCAGGAGCGCCGCCGTCTCGCGGACGGGCACACATTGTTGCTAGTCGCCGGAGTCACCGGGCCGGTCAAAAATGCCGCAGCTGTCATGTTAGTAAGGTTTTCCTTGTTCACGCAGGGAGAGGTTCGTGAGTGCAGCCCTACCAGACATCTGGACGGCTGCGGCTTAAGGGCATTTCTACGCCGGGGCGCCCGGCCGGGACATCGGACTTCAGCCGTACGTCGCGCTTGCACCGGTACGACCTAGGTCCGACGCGCGCCGGGGCAGCCTCGCCGCACGCTGGCGTGCCGCGTCCGGGCACCCGGGGGATACCGGGCCGAGGACTCGCGGCGCAAACACCTATTCAAGGAGTACACATGAATCGCAATTCATCGCCGCTGCGCGTGCTGGCCCTGGTATGCATCGCATTGGTCGGTGGGGCGGCCTTCGCCGAGAAACCACCGCAGGAGTGGGATGGACTGACACGGGTCAAGCTGAAGGGCATGGATTCGGCCTACGTGCGGCCCGGTGCCGATTTCACCATCTACAAGAAGATCATTATCGATCCCATCGAGGTGGCGTACGCCAAGAACTGGGACCAGAAGTCCTCGACCACCAATCGCAAGATCGACAAGGACAAGCTCGACGAGATCAAGGTGAAGCTCGGCCAGCTTGCCCAGGAGACCTTCGCCGAGGTGTTCAGCAAGGACAACGGCATGCAGGTCGTGACCGAGCCGGGTCCGGATGTGCTGCGGTTCTCCTCCGCCATCGTCGACTTGTGGCCGCGCGCCGTCGACACACAGGAGCCGGGCCGTACCTATACCTTCACCACCAGCGCGGGCAGCGCCGTGCTGTTCGCGGAATTGCGCGATTCGGAGACCAACCAGCTCATCGGCCGCGTGGTCGACGGGCGCGAGGCGCGCAATTCCGGCACCATGCGCTGGACCAACTCGGTGGAGAACTCGGCCGAGGCGCGCGCCATGGTGTCCGACTGGGCACGAATCCTGCGCAAACGTTACGACGCACTGGTCGAGGAAGCCGGCGCGCAACCGGCACAGAAATAGAGCAGCGGGTGCCGGTAGCTAGACCGACTCCCGAACTGGCACTAAGACCATGGGCCCATTGCCGCTGGTTCGTCGCCGGGACGATGCTGACGGCATGCTGGCACCCTTAGTGGCGCTTTGGAGGCGCGGCGTTTTCGTCGCGGCTTGAAGATGCGCCCATTCTCCCTGTGGATCGAACGCGCGGCCTGGGTCGCGGGCGTTGCGCTGCTTGCCACGTATGGCGGCATGCGACTGTGGGCGGAGGAGGCGCGCGCCCAGGCTGTCGAGGACTTTCACGCCGCGGCCCTGGGGCCCGCCGACCAGAGCCTGTGGTCGCACCAGCGTGTGGTCGCCTACCGGGAGGCGCAACGCGCCGGCGACGCACCCCAGGCGGTGTTGCGCATTCCGAAATTGACACTGGAAGTGCCCGTGTACGGCGACACCTCCGATCTCAATCTCGACCGCGGCGCGGGCCGCATTGCCGGCACCGCCAGCCTCGATGACAAGGCGGGCAACATCGGCATCGCGGCGCATCGCGACGGCTTCTTCCGCAAGCTCAAGGACGTCGAGCTCGGCATGGACCTGTTCATCGAACACGGCGGCCGCACGCTGCGCTATCACGTCACGGAAATCAGCGTCGTGACGCCGGAAGAGAGCGGCGTGCTCGCGCCCACCGCGACGCCGAGCGTGACGCTGGTCACCTGCTACCCGTTTTATTTTGTCGGGTCCGCGCCGCAGCGATTCATCGTGCGCGCCGAGCTCGACGCAACTCAGACCCACAACGACGACCTGTCCAATCGAAACCCGCAACGGAGAGAAACATGAATACTCGCGCCAAGATCATCGCGGCCGCGGTTGCCCTGACGGCAGCGGCTGGCGTTTACGCACAAAGCTCGGTCGACAAGGCCTTCACGGCCAACGGCGAGAACTGCACCCAGATCACCTGGTCGGCAGAGATGATGGCCAAGCACCCCAAGATCGCCAGCGCTTGCCAGGAAGTCCTGCAGAAGGACGGCAAGACCTACGTGAAGTTCGAGGGTGAAGTGAAGAAGGTGGCCAAGCAGGGCACCGAAGTTGTCATGAAGATGAAGGGCGCCGACGAGCTCACGCTGCACCCGGTCGCCGGCCGCTCGGTGTACGTCGATGGCAAGAAGACTCTGGTGAAGTCGCTGCGTCCCGGCGACACGCTGACCTTCTACATCCCCTCGGACCGGCTGGTCGCCCAGGTGATGGAGACCCCGACGGCGCCGGTGGAAGAGGTTGCCGCCATCGAGCCGGAGCCGGCGCCGGTGGAGCAGGTTGCCATGAGCGACATGCCGAAGACGGCCAGCTCCTGGCCGCTGGTGGCGCTGTTCGGTGCGCTGGCCATCGGTTTCGCGGGCGTGATGCGCACGCGCCGCGTGCTGCGTAACCGGTAAGTAGCCCGGGTGCCCAAAAAGGGTGCGCTCCGGCGCACTCTTCTATATAGGCTCGCGCCGGGTGCGTCGTCTGGACGCGCCCGGCGCGCTGGCTGAAGTCATGCTCAAACGAAACTCGCTCGTATTGACGCTCGGAACGCTGGCCCTCGCGATCGGCGGGCCTGCCAGCGCGCGCGGCCCGATGGGTGCACGGGACGCCGACTACCAGATGGCGGTCGAGCAGGCGCACAAGCGGTATCTCGCGGACCAGAGCGGTAAGGTCGCCGAAAGTGTCAGCGCGGCTACGGGTGTGAAGCCCGGTCTTTACGGCATCGTGATCGTGCGCGTCGACGGCAAGGTCTGGGAGATCGGTGACAGCAAGGTGCCGTTCCCGATGACCGCGACCGCGACGCCCTTCACGGCTGCACTCGCGGTCGAACAACACGGCCCCGACCTCTTCACCGGGCCAAAGGGAGCGGTGGCCGGAACCGCTCCGCTGCCCAATGCGCGCGGCGCCTCGGACTGGGGTCTGGCGCCCACCGCCGCCTTGGAGCTCGACGGATCGATCGCAACGCTCGGCCTGGTTCAGCCGCAGCACGATGCCGAAGGCAAATGGCGTGCCCTGCTGGAAAACTTCGGCAAGTTCGCGGGCGGTGATCTCGCCGTCGACCCGCGCGCCTACAAGGCGGAAAAGCCGCTGCTGCCGCGGCTGCCGCAGACCGCGCGCGACCTGGCCACCGACGGCCGGCTCAAGGATGACGCCGACATCACCGCGGACCTTTTTCTGCGACAGACCTGTGTCGGCGTGACGGCCCGCGATCTCGCCATCATGGCCGCGACCCTCGCCAACGACGGCGTGAATCCGGTCACCCAGAAGCGTGTGGTGAGCGCGGCGACCGCGCAGCAGATCCAGAAGCTGCTCGCGGGCAAGCGCAAGGGGCAGAGCGCGTGGATGGCGCGCGACGGCATCCTCGCATCCGCCGGCAATTCGGGAGCCATCCTGGTCGTGCTGCCCGGCCGGCTCGGCATCGCGACTTATGCGCCGCCGCTCGACGCCGGCGGCGTCAGCGTGCGTGGCCAGCGCGCCATCAAGTACCTCTCGCAGACCCTGATGTTCAATCCTTGACCTGCGTGCCGCCGTGTCGGAGTAATCCGGCACATCGATGCGGCGTTCCCGTTCAGCTGCCGTTGGGTTTCAGGATCTAGAATTCCGGCGAGCAACTGCAATCGGGGGCAGGGCCGTGTCGGGGCAGCTGGACGCGTCCACATTCGTGACACCACTGCAACGCCAGCGCGCCTTCGCGCTCGCGTCGTTGATGATCTGCGGTTGCGTGCTGACGTTGCCGTTGTCGGCCACGCACGTGCCGCGTTTCGAGTCCTTCATCCTGATCGCCGATACGGCGTTTGCCCTGTTGAGCCTGGTGGTGTCGGCCCTGCTGTTCGGGCAGGTCGTGATGGTCCGCTCATGGGCATTGCTGGCACTGGCGTGCGGCTTCCTGCTGGTGTCGGCGACCACGCTGCCGCAGCTGGTGCGCGTCTCGCACGGCGAGTTCATCGACTCCTCCCTGCGTTTCTTCACCGATCTTGCGCTGCCCCTGGCGGTGATCGCGTACGCCCTGCTGCGGGTCAAGCCGCCCGCGCGCGGCGGCGGCATTTCGTTGCTGATACGCGGCGTCGCCGCGACCGCGGCGATCGCAATCGTCATCCTGGGTATGGATTGGGCAGGGAGCGATGCGGCCGCCGGGTCGATCGATGCCGCGACGAACACGCCCTTGCAGGCGCTTGCGGCGACGATCCTGGCACTGACCACGTCCACCGCGATCCTGCTGCTGTGGCGGCGGCGCGCATCGGTACTGGACCTGTGGCTCATGGTGGCGATGACCGCATGGCTCATCGAAGTGTTGCTCGAAGCGCTGGCGCAGGACGGCATGAGCTTCGCGTGGCACGTCGCGCAGCTCTATGGCGTGCTCGCCGCCGCTTGCGTGGCCATGGCATTGCTGGCGGAGAATGCGCGCCTGCAGGCGCGCATCGCAGGCGTGTTCGATACGCGTGAACGCGTGCGTGGCGCTGCGCGCGCCGCCGGCGACACGGCCATCGACACGCTCGCCGACGACATCAACCAGCCACTGTGCGCCATCACCGCGAACGCGGATGCGATAGCGCGCCTGCTCGACCGGCCTTCGCCCGACGTCGGCGAGATTCGCGCGGCGCTCGCGGACATCAGCGATGACGCCATGCGCGCCAGCGCGAGTCTGCGCGCGGCACAGCGCCTCACTTCACGCGAGCCGCCCTCGGTGGTGGATGTCGGCCAGCTGGTCGACGAGTGCCTCATCGGGCTGCGCACGGAGATGCACGTGCACGACGTGATCTGCGAGGTGGAGACCGCGCCGCAGCTGCCCGGGATCCGCGGTATTCGCCGCCAGCTGCTGCAATTGCTGACCAATCTCGTGACCAACTCGCTCGAGGCCATGTCCAACGGGCATCGCGGCGAGCGGCGCCTGAAGGTTCGCGCGATCCGGCACGATCACCGCGCCGTGGCAATCTGGATCGAGGACTCCGGCGTCGGCATCCGGCCGGAGAACCTGCCGCGCGTCTTCGAGCCGTTCTTCACCACCAAGCCGCATCGCACCGGCCTGGGTCTCGCCGTGTGCCGCTCGATCGCCATGGCGCACGGTGGACATATTTCGGTGACCCCGGGCGCGGGCGGCGGCGCCGCCTTCCGGGTGGTGCTCCCCGCCGGTAGTTAGTTCGCCGTGCGCCGCGGTGCTTGCAAGCGGCGTTCCAGCCGACCGCCTCGAACACCCTCCATGAGCAGAAGGTCTTATGGCCACGTATCGCCGTGGTGCGGTACACCGAATGGCCATGAGCCTTCTGACGACCGTGGAACGACGCGGCCCCGAATCTCCCGTAGCCCATACCCTGCAGGTCACGCCCGACAACTTCGTGCGGGCGGAAACCGACCTGCAGTTCATGACGGTGGTGAAGCGCGGCGGCTTCGGGCGCCTGACTCACGAGCGCGATTTCTCCCTAGTGGGTCGACAACCCATTCCCTGGGCGGACGCCGACGTGCTGCGTTCCCGCGGGGTGTTCGATCTCGAACTCGGCCCGGTCGAGGTCACGCTGCCGCCGTCGGGCGACCGCTTCATGTCGATCGAGGCGCTCGACGAGGACCACTACACGCTGGCGATGTTCTACGGTCCCGGCACCTACACCTTCAGCTTCGAGAACGTCAGCACGCGCTACGTGCTGCTGGTGGTGCGCATCATGGTGGATCCCGCCGATGCCGCGGACCTGGCCGGCGCGCATGCGCTGCAGGATGCGCTCGTGGTCGCTCGCCAGGGCGGTGGCCGCTTCGTTATCCCGAACTGGGACCCGGTCAGCCAGGCCAGGGTGCGCACGGCGCTGCAGCTGCTCGGCAACACCGTGGCCGGCGACGAGCGTACCTTCGGTGCACGCGGCGAGGTCGACCCGGTGCGCCATCTCATCGGCACCGCCACGCAATGGGACCGGTGCCCGCCGCGCCACATAGCCTATCTACTCAACGTGCCGCGGCTCAACGACGGGCGCGCGCTGCACCGGCTCACCGTCGGCCATGTGCCGGTGGACGGCTTCTGGTCGTTGAGTGTCTACGATTCCAACGGGCACTTCCTCGGCGAAGGTCCCGCGGGACGCACCGTCAACAGCCGCACCGCCGTGCGCAATTCCGACGACTCCGTCACCGTGCATTTCGGCGGCTGCGAGCCGGGCGCTGCCAACTGCCTGTTGATTGCGCGCGGCTGGTCTTACATGGTGCGGCTGTACCGGCCGCGCGCCGAAGTGCTGGGCGGCAAGTGGAAGTTTCCCGAGGCCGAGGTGGTGCGCGGTTCCGTACCCGCCGGCTTGTCGTGAGGCGTTTCTGACCGAAGGTCTCATTGTGACGCCGCGGCGTGCCGCTCAGTCTCGTCCGCCATGGGTCAACGCTTTCGCTACATGATCTGCAACGGCACCGCGACCGCGCTGCTGGCCTGCGCCAATGCCGTGCCGGCCGAACCGCCGGGTGAAGCGCGCAGCCTGACGCAGTGGGTGCTGCGCGCGCAGGAGCGGCTCGCGCTCGAGCCCGCCCAGCGGGGCGAGTTGCGGGCGCTCATCGATGCGAACGCCGCGCGCCTGCGCGAGCTGCAGGCGCGGTACGCCGCCAGCGACGCGGATCGAGGACTGCAGCGCGCGGAGCTCACGGCGGTGCAGCTCGATTTCCGCCGGCGGCTGGTCGCCATCCTCACGCCGGGGCAACTTGCCGAATGGGACGCGCTGGTCGAGGAACTGCTGGGTGAAGTTCACCTGCGCAATGCACCGCGACTCGCCGCAGGCCTGCACTGAGCGCTTTGCCCCTCAGGGGTGTGCCGGCTGGTCCATCCACGCGTACTGCAGGCCGACGCTGTATTGGGTGAAGTTGCTGCCGATGCGCGTGGTGGCGCCGCGGCTCCAGCTGAACTTGAGCGAGTACCTGCTCCCCACCGGCATGGAGAATGTGAGGCCGGCGCGCGAGTTGGACTGGCGATCCGCCTTGTGGACGCCGTCCACGGTAGTTTGGCCACCCTCGTAATACGTGGTGTTCAGCGCCAGCCAAAGGTGCGGTTTGACGGTATAACTCACGTGCGCCTGGATGCTGGCCAGCGGCTCCTGCTCGCGCCGATGCCCGCCGAAGAAGTCGTCGTTGTCCGCGAAGAACCACGCGCCGACATAGGTCTCGAGCATCCACTTGCCCTTGGGATACGACAGCCCGAATTCGCTCTTCGCGGCCCAGCGGTTGGTGCCGATGTTCACCAGCTTCGAAGCATCGTATTCGCCCGTGGGCGCGTTCACCGTGAGGCTGAACCCCAATGTGGTTGCAGGCGTGCGCTGCATGAATTCGCGAGGAGTCATCGCTGGCGCGCCGATGAGATTGAACGCGAAGCGCAGTTTGGCGTCGCCGACGCCCTGACGCGTCACCTCCTGGCGGTTCTCGCCGATGTCGCCCGCGGCGTTGACGTGTACGTAGGGCAGGAGCAGTGCGGCATTGGCCGAGTGCCCGAAGAAACTGAACGTGCGCCCGTAACCCGTCACCAGCGCGTCGATTTTCGCCTCGATGTTCGTGACCGGCAGCGATGGATCGGTGAGCACGCCGCCCTCGTAGTGTGCGCCGATCGCCAACAGAAAGTTCACGCCGACCGGGCTCGGAGAATAGGCGCGCGGTTCGATTTCCTGTGCCTGGCACAGGCGGGTAGCCAAAAACGCGCTGAGCGCCAGTGGGACGGCGAAGCGGCGGCTGAGTGGCGGCATGGCGTTCGCGAGCATCGCGAAGCCCTCCAGGCGCGTACATAGGTCCATCGGCCCATTGCCGCGCTGCGTCACCGCTGGCCTGATGCCACACGCAAAACCCGGAGGGCCAGCATGTCGCTCAGCAATTTTCTGCGCGGTTCAGCCGTCGCGATCGCACTGATTTTCGCCGGCAGCGTGACCGTCTCGGCAGCCGACGCCGCGCCCAAACCTTCGGGGAAGTGGAAGCTGCATTTCGACCATTGGGCCGAGAGTGACGGCGACCTGGTGCTGCGCATCGCGCCGGTGCAGGGCGACCCGGTCGACGTGACCGTCAAGGTCCCGAAGGGCACCACCGAAAATACGGCCGCGGATCTCACGGCGGGCTCGCTGAAGGGCGCGCTGGGCGGCGGTTACAAGGTCGAGGTCGACGATGGCGAAGAAGTCGTCATCAAGGCCAAGGGCAAGACTCCCAAGTTCGTCGTGACCATGCCGGGCGCGGTCAACGGGCTGAACGTCAAGATCAAACGTAGTTAGGCCGTGCTTTTCGGACCATGAAGGGCGCCATGCTCGGGGCGCTGCGGCGCAACTGGTGGACGCTGGTGCTGCGCGGCGTCTGCGCCCTGTTGTTCGGCTTCATCGCCTGGATCTGGCCGGGCCTGACACTGCTCGCGCTGCTCTGGAGCTGGGCGTTGTTCGCCCTCATCAGCGGCGCGGCCACGCTGTTCAGCGCGTTCGCGCGCGACGGCCACGAGCCGCGCTGGATCCTGCTGCTCGAAGGCGGCGTCAGCTGCATCGCCGGTGCCGTGGTGCTGCTGTATCCGCGCTTCACCGCGCTGCTGTTCCTCTACGTGCTGGCCGGCTGGGCGATCCTGTCGGGCCTGGTGCAGGTAATCGCCGCGTACCGGCTGCGCCGTGAAATCCGCGGTGAATTCTGGCTGGGCTTCGCCGGCGTGTTGTCGTTGTTGTTCGGCGTGATGCTGGTGCTGCGCCCGGGGGCGGGCGCACTCACCGTGGTGTGGCTGATCGCGTGCTTCGCCGTGATGTACGGCGTGGTGCTCATCGCCTGGGGCCTGCACCTGAAGGGCCTGCCCGCGACCGACGGGCAGGAAGTGTCGTCGCCGGCTCAGTAGGTATAGCCGACATAAACCATGCCGTAGTAGAAGGGCTTGTCACGTCCGAAGGCCTGTTCGACCGCACGCCCGGGCTCGGCGTAGGCGGCGACAAAACTCACCAGGAAGTTGTCGTTCATCTGCCAGTCCATGTACCAGTCGAGCTCGGCGGCAAGATTGTCGGAGGTCACGCCGGCTGACGCCGTGTTCTCCAGGTGGAAATCCATCAGCAGGATGCCCGTGCTGATCGCCTCCGTCGGCTTGGTGTGCACGCGAATGGTGTTGGTAATCAGGTTGGAGTTCGAGGCGAAGTACTCGCCGGCGATTTCACCCTGCCACCAGGTGCCCCAGTCGTAGAAGCCGGTCCACAGTCCGTCGAAGGATTCGTCCTCGACGGTGTTCGGATCGTCGCCTTCGAAGACCGCGTAGCGGTAGGACAGCTTGGGCTTCCAGGGGCCTTCGAACTGCCAGCCGACGAGGGCGTTCCATGCCGTGGAATCGCGCAGGTCGCCGTTGTCCTCTTTCGCGTATTCGATCTCGAAGGACAGCGGCTTCAGCGACGGGATGGGCGTGAGGAAGGCGCGCAGATCGATGAGGTCCATACCGTCGCGCGCTTCGCGCAAATCGTTCGCGGACCACTGGGTGTAGCTCGCGCCGAGCGTGTTGTCCTCGTTCCAGGCGTATTCGAAGTTGACGCCATAGGCCTTGCTGTCGGAATCGTTCTCCGGCAGTTCGTCGCGGTCGAGGTAATAAGCCTCGATGGTGGTGGGCCCGGCCTTGACCTTGCCGACCGCCGCGAATTCGTAGGCCTTGCGTGCGCCGCTCCAGAAGCCGCCACGCGAACCGCCCTCGGAGGCGCCGTCGTAGATCAGCATGCCGTGGCCCTGCTTGTACTGCGTGCGGCCGACGACGAAGTCGACGGCGTTCTCGCCGAGGCCGAGACTGGTGCCGGAACGCCAGCCGATGTAGGCGTCCTCGACACCGAACGAAGAGGCTTCGCCACCGACGAGCGGCGGTGGCGCGTTCCAGGTGCGCTCGCCCACGCCGGTCAGCGCGCCGTACAGCTCGCTGCCGCCCGTCAGCTTGTGGGTGAAATCGAAGCCGCCCTTGACGTAGCCTTCCATCCAGTTGCTCGACAAGTCCTGCTGTACCTCGTCGTGTGAATTGTTGTACAGCGAGTTGCCGAAGCCGAAGTATCCCCAGCCGGCGCTGAATTGCAGATTCGCTTCCGTGCCCTCGGGCAGTCCCGGGATGGCGCTCTTCTTTGCCTCGGCCTGGGGCTCGTCCGCGGCAGATGCCAGCGACGCGGCCGCAAGCAACGCGCCGGCGACGGCCAATCTGAGGTAGTTAGAGTTCATGGCGTTTCCTTTGTTGCCATTCATGATTTCGAAGCGGCGGGCGCGAGCTTGCCTTGCATCGGTGCCGGCGGTGCGACCACGGGCTGGCGCAGCATGGCGGGCTGCGTACGCCGCGTGACGAACAGGTACAGCGGCACGGAGAGCAACAGCGCCACGAAGGCGTTCACCACAGTGTGCTCGTCACCGCCGATCACCGCCCACAGGCAGTAGACCAGCGCGCCGATCGCGCACAGGCGGTAGGCGTGCAGTTTCATGCCGGTTTCGTGCCGGATGGCCAGCAGGTTGATCAGGTAGATAGCCGAATAGATGTACGGCACGATGATCAGGATCACCGCGAGGTCCACCGCGCGGTTGAACTGTTCGGCAATGGTCGGCGACATGCTGGCGAACAGCACCAGTGTCATGAGCCCCGCCACGATGAGCAGTCCGGCCTGCGGCACGCCGTGCCTGTTCAGTGTGCCGAAGACCTTGGGGAACATGCCGTCGTCGGCCGCGGCCTTGGCCGACTGGCCCACCAGCAGCATCCAGCCGCCGAGCGAGCCCACCGACTTCAGCACCGCGCAGACGCTGATGACGATGGCGGCCGGCGCGCCGATGGCGATGCGCGCGACTTCGGCGAACGGCGCGTGCGATTCCGCCAGCTGCGCGGCGGGCATGATGCCCATGATCACCGTGGAACTCAGCATGTACACCACGGCGGCCAGCACCAGGCCGATGATGGTGGCGAGCGGAATATTGCGCGACGGGTTCTCGATCACGCCGGCCGACACGGCCGCGCTCTCCACGCCCATGTACGCCCACAACACCATCGAGCCGGCCCGGGAGATGGCTTTGAAGTCCGAGTCGCCGCTGACGTTCCAGCTGGCCTTGAATATCTCCGGGTGAAACCAGAACCAGCCGATCAGCGCGATGCCGACGATGGGAATCAGCGCCAGTGCCATCGTCCAGGCTTCGAGCATGCCGACGACGCGCGGTCCCAGGATGTTGGCGAAAGTCAGCACCCAGATCACCACCACCGTGACCAGCGTGCTCGCCGGCGGCGCGTCGATGTGCGGGATCAGCTCGGCGAGATAACCCACCGCCGCCACGGCAATCGCGATGTTGCCGATCCAGTTGCCGAACCAGTAGATGTAGTTGGTCTGAAAGCCCGCGAACGGCCCGAGAAAGTCGCGCGCGTAGGCATACGGGCCGCCCTGCTGCGGATCGAGCTGGCCGAGTCGCGCGAATACCATGCCGAGCGCCGCCGCGCCCGCCGTGGCGAAGATCCAGCCGTAAATGGAGATGCTGCCCACCTGCGCGAGGTTGACCGGCAGCAGGAAGATGCCCGTGCCGATCATGTTCCCGGCCACGAGCATCGTGGCCTGCGACAGCGACATCTTTTTCCCGGGCGCGCTCACGCCTTGTCCCAACCTCGCTTCAGGCACTGGATGAAGTGCGTGCCGTCACGATTCTCGACGCCGTGCGTGTCGTGGCCGAAGCCCGGGAAGCGCTTGTCCCAGTTCTGCAGCGCGCGCAAATAGCCGAGATATGGGCCGTCATCCGGTCCCGTTTCCTCGCCGGGCATGAGCATCGGGATGCCGGGTGGATAGGGCACAACGCTGGTGGCCAGCACGCGGTTGGCGAGCTCCTCCAGCGGCACATGCTCGATCTCGTCGCGCACCAGGTACTGGTAGGCGTTGTTGGGTGAGAGTTTGGGTTCGGGGAGTGTCGAGAAGGCTTCGGCCATGCACTGGGTCTGTTTGGAAGCTTTCAACTGATCGAACATCTGGTCGGCCAGGTCGCGCAGTCCCATGCCGCCATAAGTGGCACCGTGGTCGTTGACCAGGCCCGGCAGCACCTGCTCCAGCGGAGCGTTGTTGTCGTAATCCTTCTTGAACTCGAGCAGCGCGTTGAGCAGCGTGCCCCACTTGCCCTTGGTGATGCCGATGGAGAACAGCACGAGCACGGTGAAGTCCGTGGTCTTCTCCACCTCGACGCCGCGGTAGTGCAGGTAGCCCGTGACCAGCGTGGCGGGGATACCCGTCTTCTCGAGACCGCCCTTGTCGGCGATGCCAGGCGTGACGATGGAAACCTTGATGGGGTCGAGCATGCAGTAGCCGTCTTCGAGGTCGCCGAAGCCGTGCCAGCTCTCCTTCGGGTGCAGCACCCAGCAGTTCTGGTCCGTTGCCAGCTGGTCGGGAGAGGCTTCCTCGAAGCGCACCTTCTTGCCACCCTTGCCCTTGATGGAGTCCGGGTTCCAGGTCTTGAAGAACCACTCCTTCTTCGCGGCAAACTGGCGATTCACGCGCCCCATGGTCTGGCGGAACGCGACGGCCTCGTTGATGGACTCCGTGGTCAGCGCCACGCCGCCGGGTCCGTCCATCATCGCGGCCGTGATGTCGTTGGACACGATGATGGGATAGAAGGGCGAGGTCGACGCCTGCAGCATGTACGACTCGTTGAAACGCGAGTGCGGGATGGAGCTGCGGCCGTCGCGGATGTGCAGCAGCGAGGCCTGCGAGAGCGCGGCGAGCAGTTTGTGCGTCGAGTGCGTCGCGAAAATGGTCGGGCCCTTGTGGTCCGCCGGGTCGCCGTGCATGGCATGGCGGCCCTTGTAGATGGGATTGAAGCGCGCGTAGGCGTACCAGGCCTCGTCGAAATGGATGCGGTCGACGCTCGGATCCAGCAGCTCCTGCACGCGGCGCGCGTCGTAGATCAGTCCGTCGTAAGTGGAATTGGTGACGATCGAATGCACGGCGCGCGTGCTCACGCCGCGCGTCACCAGCGGGTTTGCCTTGATGCCGTCCGCAATGGCCTTCTTCGACAGCCGCTCCGGCGGAATAGGTCCGATGATGCCGTAGCGATTGCGCAGCGGCACCAGGTACTGCGGTATGCCGCCGGTCATCACCAGGCTGTGCTCGATGGACTTGTGGCAATTGCGGTCGCAAAGCGCGATCTGGTCGCGCGCCACCGCGGCCATGAAGATCACGCGGTTCGACATCGAGGTGCCGTTGGTCACCGAGTAGCTGCGGTGCGCGCCGAACACGCGCGCGCAATAACGCTCGTGTGCACCCATCGGACCCGAATGATCCAGCAGCGAACCCAGACTGCCCACGCTGATCGACAGGTCGGATCGCAGGACGTTCTCGCCGAAGTAGTCGAAGAATATGCGGCCCACGGGCGACTTGAGGAAGGCCGTGCCGCCCTGGTGGCCGGGCGTGTGCCAGGAGTACTCGAAGTCCAGCGTGAATTTCATGAGCGCGGCGGCCAGCGGCGGCATCATGACGTCGAGGTAGCGGCGAATCGCGGCGGATACGCGCCCACCGACGAAGGCGGCCGTGTCCTCGAGCGTCCAGATGAACTCGTCCACCGTGCTCATGACTTCGATCGGGATGCTCGAAGCCTCGCCACGCTCGGCCAGCAGGAAGATCGGGATCTTGTCGTTGCGTGAGCGGACGTAGTCGATGAGCCCGCGGGCGCGCGCATGGTTCTTGTCCTCACCCAGCGACCAGTCGATCAGCAACGCATGGATCGCCGAGTCGGAGGTGATCACGGCCTTGCCGTCCTCCGCCGACAACGCCTCGACCACTTCGACATTGCGGCCCTGCATCTCCGTGACCAGCGCGCGCGCGGCACGGCCTTCCGCGGTTTGCATGCCCAGTTCGTCGTCGACGATGAGGGCGCGCAGGGAAAGACGTTTGATGCCTCGTGTGATCATCGGGAGATCTCCGTTCTCGAAGTGGTGTGTGGTGAATTAAGGCGGCGGTATCACCCAGGCAAAGAAGTTCTGCGTGCTTTCATCCAGCAAGCCGAAGTACTTGGCGTACAGCGACGCGAAGTCCGGCGACGAGTAGGTGTTGCTCAGCGCCGTGTCCACCAGCAGGCGGAAGTCTTCATCGCCGCGCGGCAGGGCCAGTGCCAATGGCTCGTGCGTGATCTGGCGGTTGAGGATGCGCAGTTCCTGGACGGCCTTCTCATCCATTGCGGCCAGCGCCACGTCCGCATCGCCGAAGAACACGTCGATCTTGTTCTCCATCAGGAACTTGATGCCGCTGGCGTAGTCGGGCACCGACACCGTCGCGGTGTTGAGCCTGAACTTCTTGATGCCCTGCGCAAGCCAGCGCTCGGCGCTGGTGCCGGCCACCGTGGCGAAGCGCGTCGCCTCCACCATGCCCTGTGCCGGTGTGCCGCGCCACACGGGACGATCCCTGGGCTTCAACTCCAGTGCCTCGCGCACCTGCGGCGTAAGGTCGCTGCGCACCACGGCGCGAATGCCGCCGGCGAAGGTCGGGATGGAGAAGGCCAGCGTCTTGCGCCGCGCGAGCGTGGCGTTCGACGGCGTGCACAGCACGTCGGCCTGGCCGCCGGCGATGCTGTTCGCGGCGGTGTCGATGGTGACCGGCACCCAGTCGACCGCGAGCTGCGGGGCGCCGAGCTGGGTCTTCAGGCTGGCGGCAATCTTGTCGCACAGTGCCGCGCCGTAGCCCTCGACCGCGCCGCCGGCGCCCGCCGAAGTGAACGGCTTGGCCTGCGCGATGTAGGCGAAGCGCACGTGGCCGCTCGACTTGATGCGCTCGAGCGTGTCGCCCGCCGAGGCCGTTGCCGAAGCCATGGCGCTCAGCGCCAGGATGGTGAGCGCCGCGCCGAACCGAGGATGAGTCTTGTGATTCATGGATGTTCTCCTTGGGGTGCGTTCGGATTACAGGGCGCTCGGCGTGGAGGCCGAACCCTTGAAGCGATTCGAGATGAAGCCCCAGATCACGTAGGTGACACCGAGCACGAGCATGCCGCCCATGACCGCGTCGCCGCCCGAGGCATACAGCGCGTACACGCTGTACAACATGGCGATCACGGCGATCACCATGTTGCGCGTATAGACGCCGCTTGCGACGTTGTTGGCCCGCATCATCACCGGCAACGCGGACAGCGCCAGGATGTAGGGGATGACGTTGGTGACCACCGCAAGGTTCACCAGCGCGCCGAACTGTTCGGACAGCGATGGCGAGATGGTCGACAGCGCCAGCAGCGTCTGCACGAAGCCCATGATGATCATGCCGGTGATGGGCGCACCCAGCTTGTTGACCTTGGAGAACGCGGACGGGAAGTACTTGCCATCGGCCGCCGATTTCGCGGTGGAGGACAACGTGAACTGCCAACCCAGCAGCGAGCCCAGGCAGGCGGCGATGGCCAGCGCCATGATGATGGAGCCCACGGTGGGGCTGAACATCTTGGCGAACGCGAGGCCGAAGGGACCCGTCGAGTTGGCCAGCTCGGCATTGGGCACGATGCCCTGGATGACCGTGGTGGATAGAACGTAGACCACCGCGGCGCCGAGTGTGCCGAACAGGCAGGCGAGGGGTACGTCGCGTTTCGGATTTTCGACGGCGTCGGAGTTCTGCGCCGCGGACTCCATGCCGAGGAAGGCCCAGAGGGTGAGCGCGATACTCGAGCCCATGCCCTGGCCCAGCGACAGGCCCTGCGGATTCCAGGCCTGCGCGAAGGTGTCGGAGCTGAACCAGAACCAGCCGATGAACGACAGCGCGCCGACCGGGATGATCACACCCCAGACGGTGATCGAGCCGATCTTGCCGGTGACGCTCGGTCCGCCGAAGTTGGCGATGGTCGTGACCCACAGCAGCGCGATGACGCTCATGCAGGTGGCGATGGGTGTGGCCGACATGCCCGGGAAGAACGTCGCGAGATATCCCACCGCGGAGATGGCAATGGCGACGTTGCCGATGGCCAGCGACAGGAAGTACAGGAAGAACGCCTGGAAATAGCCGTCCTTGCCGTAAGCGTCTTCCGCGTAGGCCGCGAGGCCGCCGGGCCGCTGGTTGAAGATGCCCGCCTGCGCGAAGCCGTAGGCGAGGGCCATCGAGCCCAGCGCCGTCACGATCCACGACAGCAGCGAGATCGCGCCGACCTTCGCCATGTTGGTGGGCAGCATGATGATCCCCGAGCCCATCATGTTCACCGCGACGATGAACGTGAGCTGCACGAGATT
>Ga0207675_100003083_pt1 | contig 16329 bp, 14 predicted proteins | sample KBSSwiS42_FD_184305 | JGI IMG/M metagenome (GOLD analysis project Ga0207675, IMG submission 184305) | Switchgrass rhizosphere microbial communities from Kellogg Biological Station, Michigan, USA - KBS Switchgrass S4-2 (SPAdes) (version 2) | ecosystem: Host-associated > Plants > Roots >... | reverse complement strand
ACAGATCCTTCGGCAGCTGCGTGATCGCCTCGCCGTTCACGATGGCGAACGGCATCTCCACCTGTTCGGGCGAGCTCGGCTTGTCGCCGGCGTCGGACTCGACCTCGGCCGAGTTGTCGACGACCACGCGCAGATCTGCTTTCGATTTGGCCATGCGTATACCTCAGTCCATCCGCAGGTTCATCGCGTGCCGCACGTCGTCCATCGTGGCACGCGCGGCGTCACGCGCCTTCTCGGCGCCCTCGGCCACGATGTTGCGCACCAGCTCGGGATTCTCCTCGAACTCCTGCGCGCGCTTGCGGATACCGGTGATCTCCTCGACCACCTTCTCGATCAGCGGCTTCTTGCACTCGAGGCAGCCGATGCCCGCGGTACGGCACCCGTTCGCGGCCCACACCCGGGTCTCTTCACTCGAATAGATCTTGTGCAGGTCGAACACCGGGCAGATGTCCGGGTTGCCCGGATCGTTGCGGCGCACGCGCGCCGGATCGGTCTGCATGGTCTTGAGTTTCTTCGCGACCTCGTCCGGATCTTCGCGCAGTCCGATGGTGTTGCCGTAGGACTTGGACATCTTGCGGCCATCCAGACCCGGCACCTTCGGCGTCGCGGTGAGCAGCACGTGCGGCTCGGGCAGGATGCTGACGCTGCTGCCCTCGAGATAGCCTAACAACCGTTCGCGGTCGGCGACCGTGAGCCGCGTGTTGGTCTCGACCACCTGCCGGGCCTTGTCGAGTGCCAGCTGGTCGCCGTTCTCCTGGAATTTCTTGCGCAGCTGCTTGTACATGGTGCTGTTGCGCCCGCCGAGCTGCTTGATGGCGTTCTCGGCCTTGGCTTCGAAATCCGGTTCGCGGCCGTAGAGATGGTTGAAGCGCCGCGCGACCTCGCGCGTGATCTCCACGTGCGCCACCTGGTCCTCGCCGACGGGCACGAACGCCGGCCGGTACAGCAGGATGTCCGCCGTCTGCAGCAGCGGGTAGCCGAGGAAACCGTAGGTGGCGAGGTCCTTTTCCTTGAGCTCGGCCTGCTGGTCCTTGTAGCTCGGCACGCGCTCGAGCCAGCCCAGTGGGGTGATCATCGACAACAACAAGTGCAGCTCGGCGTGTTCCGGCACCTGCGATTGCACGAACAGCGTGGACACGCCGGGATTCAATCCCGCGGCCAGCCAGTCAATGAGCATTTCGTGGATGAATTTGGGCAGGAGCTTGGTGTCCTCGTAGCCCGTGGTCAGCATGTGCCAGTCGGCGACGAAGAAAAAACACTCGTACTGGTACTGGAGCTCGACCCAATTCTTGAGAGCGCCGTGATAGTTGCCGAGATGCAACTGGCCCGTCGGCCGCATTCCGGAAAGGACGCGTTTGGCTTGCGGATGACTGCTCACGTGAAGCGCTGAAGTATAGGGTGCCGGGTGAGGAAAGTGGGGAATCAGGCTACGTAGCGGTCGTCTCGATTCCCCACTTTCCTCACCCGGCACCATGTAAGCCCAGCGTCCCCAAATCCCCGCGCCCAATCCGTGTCACGACGGGCGGTTTCACCGCGAGGTCGACGACGGTGGTGGGTTCGATGCCGCAGTGCCCGCCGTCGAGCACGCAATCCACTTGATGCTCGAGTCGGTTTCTGATCTCGCGGCCGTCGGTGAGTGGCAGCTCGTCGCCCGGCAACAGCAGCGTCGAGCTCATGATCGGCTCGCGCAATTCCTCGAGCAGCAGGCGCGGCACAGGGTGATCCGGCACGCGAATGCCGATGGTGCGTCTCTTCTCGTGTTGCAGGCGGCGCGGCGTCTCGCGTGTCGCGGGCAGCAGGAAAGTGTACGGACCGGGCGTCGCTGCCTTGAGCATGCGGAACTGCCAGGTCTCGACCTTTGCATAACGCCCGATCTCGGCGAGGTCGCGGCACACCAGCGTGAAGTGATGGTGACGGTCGGCGTTGCGGATGCGACGAATGCGATCGAGCGCGTCCTTGTCGCCGATGTGACAACCCAGCGCGTAGCAGGAGTCCGTCGGATAGACGATCAGGCCACCGGCGCGCGCGATCTCGGCGGCACGGCGAATCAGCCGCAACTGCGGATTCTGGGGATGTAACTCGAAGTACTGACTCATGCTTTGAGCCGTGCCGGACGCGGCACGGGGCCGGTTATGATACGCGCCCCGTCCGATAAGCCAGCCGCATGCAAGCCGCCATCGAATTCGCGCCCTGGGTGATCTTCTTCCTGGTCTACAAGTTAGGCGGCGGGGTCTATCCCGCCACCGCCGCGCTCATGGTGGCGATGGCGTTGCTGCTGGTCTACGACTGGCTGCGCGAGGGGCGCATCCCGCAGATGCACCTGATCCTCGCTGTCCTCGTCTGGGTGTTCGGTACCGCCACGCTCATCCTGCACGACGTGCGTTTCCTGCAATGGAAGGCCTCGGTGTTCTACTGGTTGTTGGGCCTGGCGTTCGTGCTCACGGCTTTCGTCGGCAAGCAGCCGCTGCTGCAAAAGCTGCTCGCGAAGGCGCTGCCGGAGGGCTACTCCCTGCCCGCCAGCACCTGGCGCAACAACTCGCTGTTGATGGGCGGTTTCTACATCCTGCTCGGCGTCGCCAACATCTGGGTCGCGCTGCACCGGACCGAGGCCGAGTGGGTCACGTTCAAGGTGTGGATCATCCCGCCGGTGGCCATCGTGTTCTCACTCGCAATCCTGTTCTGGATGCTGCGCGGTGCCTTCGGCAAGGAAGGCGCATCTTGACCTCGCGAGTCGAACGGCTGCGCGCGGCGTTGCAAAGTCTGCAGCCGGTCCTGCTGGAAATTCGCGACGACAGCGCCCGGCACATTGGTCACGCCGGCGCGCGCGAAGGTGGCCATTTTCACGTGACCATTGCCGCCGCCGCCTTCAAAGGGGTCCCGCAGGTGGAGCGCCATCGGATGGTCTATGCTGCCGCCGCTGAATTGATGGGTCGCGACATCCACGCCTTGTCGATCGACGCGCGGCCGGCTTGAGACTCAAACAAATAAAGTCTTCCAACTCCCTGAGACATCAAATGAAAGTCATTCGTTTTCTGGTCGTGGGCGTGGCCCTGACCTTGGCCGCCTGCAATAAGCCCGCGGACACCAAGCCCGCCGCAGCCGCGCCGCCGCCCAAGCCGCCAGTGGTCACGGTCAACGGCAAACCGATCACCGAGGAGTTGTTCGCGGGCTACGCCAAGGCTGTCACCAAGGGCAAGGAAGTGGGCGAGCTTTCCCAGGAAGACCGCGATGCCATCAAGGAGAGCCTGGTGCGCGGCGAAGTGGTCGCCCAGCAGGCTGAAAAGGACGGGCTGGCGAAGGATCCGGAAATCGTTTCGCGCCTCGAGCTGGCGCGCCTCAATCTGCTGCAACAGGCGCTCGCGCAGAAATACCTCAAGGACAAGACTCCGACCGAAGCCGAGTTGCGTGCAGAGTTCGACGCGCAAATCGCTTCCACGCCGATGGTCGAATACCACGCGCGCCACATCCAGGTGAGCAGCCCTGACGTTGCACAGAAGGTCATCGAGCGTCTCGGGAAGGGAGAAAACTTCGCGACCCTGGCCAAGAGCGTGTCCGCGGACCCGAGCGGCGCCAACGGCGGCGACATCGGATGGTTTGGAGCGCAAACCGGGCCCAAGCCGTTCATCGACGCGCTGCAGACTCTGAAGAAGGGCGAATACACGAAGACACCCGTGCAATCCGAATACGGCTGGCATGTGATCCAGCTGCTCGGAACGCGCGACCTACCGCTGCCTCCCTTCGATGCACCCCAGGTCCAGGATCAGCTCAAGGGCATCGTGATGCGCAAGAAATTCCAGTCCTATGCGGACGGCCTGGTGAAGACGGCAAAGGTGGAGCCGCCGCTCAAGAACGCGCCCTCGGCCCCCGCGGCACCACCGACGGGCGCTGCGCCACCGGCTCCGGCGCGCTGACCCGGGAACACGCTGCGCCCCCGGGGTTCAGCCCGCGCCTGGGTATTGCCGAGCACGCGGTCGGCGAGCATTCGCTGGATGACTTCGATGCCCGCGTGCCTGCCGCTGTCGCGTACTGCCGCGCGCGACAGCATCTCGGTGAATGTGAATCGCTGCGCCGCTCGCCACAACTCGTTTTCCGCGCGGTCGCGCAGACTCAACCTCGCCTCGCCCCGGTAGGTCGAGCCAATTCCGCCCGTCGCGTCGAACTGCACCACCAGGATCAAATCCGGCTCGAAGGCCTGCTGTTCTTCGACGTAGGCCGTGCGTTCGAGCTCGAGACCGGTGAGCTTCGCCAGCCGCACCTCCGCGCCGAGCGCCGCGAATTCGCCCTGCAGCGAAGAGACGTAGCCGTCCTGGAAGGCTTGCGGCAGCAGCGCGCCGACGTGCACCCGCAGGAACACGCGGCGTGGCGGTTGTTCGAGTCGATCCAGGGTCTGTGTGCCGAGGATTTCCGTGGCAGGAGTCGCGCAGGCGCCCAGCGCGATCACCGCTCCGAGCGAAAGCATGCAGCCGGCGCGCGCAAGCGCGTTCATTCTCCGAGCTCCGCGTACGCCACTTCATACAGGCGGTACGTCGAATCACCTTCGGCCGACATGCGGTGCACGCGAGGCGCCACGCGGTCGATGATCACGATCTCGTCGTGTCCACAAAGCAGGTCGGAGTCGTAGAAAAAGGCAAGTCCATCGAGCGGGCGCAGCCGCGTCGGAGCCGGGCCGCTGCCGATCGAATAGAGCTGCGCGGCCGGCGGCTCATCGAGCTGCCTGACGTCCTCGACGAGACTGAGCACGGCCACCTTGCTGCCATCCTCGCGTACGCCGAAGCCGCCGCGCGGGTAGGCGAAGAACTCCTGCGTCGCGCGGCGCTCGGAAAAATCCTGCGCGAGGTCGATGATCCGGGTGAGCGGCGCTTCCTTGCCGCCCGCCGCGCCCGCGAATCGCTGGCTGGCCGGCACCTGCTGATACGACAGCAGCGAAACCGTTCCGGGGCCCGCGATGAAGGCCTTGATGCGCTGATCCGACCTGAACCGTTGCCACTGGCTCTCGCGAAAGCTGTAACTCGCGAACTCCCGGCTGTTGAACTGGATGATCAGCGAATCGTCGCGGAATGTCGCGCGGATCTTCTTGAGGTCCCTGCGGTTCAGGTAAAGATCGGTGAGCGAATCCCTGAAGTTGTTCACGGCGAGAAACCATCGCGGCTTGCGCGACTTGCCCTCGAGCCCGAATCCGGTTCGCGCCAGCTCGACGAAGCCCGCGTCCGCAGATCGATACAGCCTCGCGATGCCAAGCGGCTGCGAGACTGTGAGCGCGTACAGGCTGCCCTGTCTCGCGAAGAGGTGCGCGACTGTCTCGTCGCGGGCGAAGGCGTCCACTGCGCTCCAGTGTTCGCCGCGATCGTCGGAGCGGTACACCCGGCCACCCTCGCCGCCGGCGATCCAGCGGTCGCCGTCGACGTACAGGGCGGCGAGCATGAACAGCGTGCCGACTTCACGCCGCGAGTAACCCGATTTCCAGTCGAGCCCGTAGACACCGCCGGCGATGGACGGGAACATCAGCTGCGGCCCGCGCTCGACTGGCCTGGAGAAATCCGCGAAGAAATTTCGCAGCACCGGTGCCTGGCGATCCGCCTGCCGCTGGAAGTCGTCCACTGACCAGCTCAGCTCCGGACCTGTCAGGCCGAAATACTGCTTGCGAAAGCCGCGGTAGGTTTCATCGAACAGCAGCGCGAGCTCGGGGAAGTAGCCCAGAAACGCCGGCCGGAATGTCTTGCCGTCGACGGACTCCACGCCGCGATACACGCCGACGAGACCGAGATCGGTCACCGAATGCAGCTTCACCTCGAAGGAGCCGAGCGCGTTGCGGATCGGGGCCGAGGTCTTGCTTTGCGGCGCGTAGCCGCGCGTCAGCGTGACCTGGAACGCATAGAGACGGTTGATGAAGTATTTGCCGGGCGGGATCTTGCCCACGTAGAGGCAGAAGCTCACGAAGCAGCGCACGGCATCGACGTTGTAAGTCTTCCGGGTCGTCGCCTCGATGAACTCGACGCCGGACCAGAGCTCGTAGCCTTGGTTGTGATCGGACATCACCGCGACCCGGACGATGCCGAACTTGTCCCAGTGCTCGGTGAGCGCCACCGCCTGGCGCACCGTGAACTCCTTGCTCTTCTCGGGCGGCGCGTCGAGCGTGTAGTTGTTGAGGTCTGAGAACTCGTCCGCGGCGCGCGCGCCGGTCATCGCCAGCAACGCGAGTACGCAGAACAACAGCCGCATGCCCCTCATGCCGGGCAGTCTCACATCGCGCGCCCGTGCGGGCAAGCGCACTAACTACATTACGGGGCACCTCTGCGTATGACACGCGAGGACAACGAGCCAGTCGAGGACAAGAGGCGCGCGGGAGCGGCGGATTACGTCGGGTCCGGAGGCTGCTTTGTCTGCAGGATCCGCGCCAGCCCGGCCTCATCGAGGATGCGCACGCCCAGCGACTGCGCCTTGGCGAGCTTGGAACCGGCGTCCGCGCCCACGACCAGGAAACTGGTCTTCTTCGACACGCTGCCGGACACCTTGGCGCCGAGCTCGCGCAGCGCATCCTCGGCGGCTTCGCGCTGCATGCCGGCCAGCGTTCCGGTGATCACGAACGTCAGCCCGGCGAGCGGCGCACCGGCGGCCGGCGCCACCGCGATGGCGGGCCAGGTCACCCTGGCGTCGATGAGCTGGTCGACCACCTTCTGGTAACCGGGGTCGGCGAAGAACTTCGCGATTTCCTCGGACACCACGGGACCGACGTCCGGGGTCTCTTCGATCCTGGCGGCACTCGCGCTCCGCAGCGGCCCGAGATCGCCGAATTGCTCCGCCAAGGCCCGCGCCGTGGATTCGCCGACCTGCGGGATGCCGAGCGCGAACAGGAAACGCGGCAGGGTAGTCTGCCGGCTCTTCTCGATGGCCTTGAAGAGGCTGGCGGCATTCTTCTCGCCGAAGCGGCGTTCGGCCGGCTTGCCCTCCTCTGTCTTCTGCGCCTGGAACTTCAGCGCGCCGAGCTCTTCGGCGGTGAGCGAATACAGGTCCGCGGGTGTCTTCAACCTTTCGTCGTTCACCAGTTGCTCGACGAGCCGCTCGCCCAACCCCTCGATGTCCATGGCACGGCGGCCGGCGAAATGCAGGATCCACTCCGCGCGTTGCGCCTTGCACTTGAGATGGCCGCCCGTGCACTTGTAGACGGCCTGGTCCTCGAGACGCGTCACCGGCGATCCGCACACCGGGCATTTGTCCGGCATGACGATGGGCTGCGCGTTCGCCGGACGCTTCTCGGGCAGGTAACGCACCACCTCGGGTATCACGTCGCCCGCGCGCCGCACCACCACGGTGTCGCCGATCATGAAACCCTTGCGCGCGACTTCGTCCATGTTGTGCAGCGTGGCGTTGCTCACCGTGACGCCGCCGACGAACACCGGCTTGAGCTTGGCGGCCGGGGTGAGCGCACCGGTGCGGCCGACGTTGAAGATGACGCCCTCGAGCAGTGTCAGCTCCTCGTCCGCCGGGAATTTGTGCGCCAGCGCCCAGCGCGGCGCGCGCGACACGAAGCCGAGCGACTCCTGGTCGGCCCGGCTATCTACCTTGTAGACCACGCCATCGATCTGGTACGGCAGCTTCGCGCGGCGCGCGCCGATGTCGCGGTAATAAGCCAGGCAGCCTTCGACGCCGGCGACCTGCTTGCCTTCGGGACAGGTGCGCAGCCCCAGGCTGTTGAGCCACGGCGCGAGCCCGCTCTGCAGCTCCGGGATCGCGCCGCCTTCGACCACGCCCAGAGAATAGAAATAGAGATCCAGTGGCCGCGTGGCGGTGATGCGCGGATCGAGTTGCCGCAGGCTTCCCGAGGCCGCGTTGCGCGGATTGACGTAGGTCTTGTCGCCGCGCGCCAACTGGTCGCGATTCATCTTCTCGAAGCCGGCGAAGGGCAGGAACACCTCACCGCGCACTTCGAGCACGGCCGGCGGCTTGCCGCGCAGGCGGCGCGGCACCGAGCGGATGGTGGCGACGTTCGCGGTCACGTCCTCGCCGGTGACGCCGTCGCCGCGCGTGGCGGCGCGAAAGTATTCCCCGTTGCGAAACATCACCGAGATCGCGAGACCATCGAGCTTGGGCTCGGCGGCGTAGTCGATCGGGCCGTCCCGTCCGAGCCGCTCGCGCACCTTGCGATCGAAATCCATGAGGTCCTGGTCGGTGAAGCCGTTGCCGAGCGACAGCATCGGGATGGCGTGCTGCACCTCGGCGAACTCGGGCGAGACGCTGCCCGACACCCGCTGCGTCGGCGAATCCGGCGTCACCAGCGAGGGATGACGTGCCTCGAGCTCCTTGAGCTCGCTCATCAGCCGGTCGTATTCGGCGTCCGGAACCGACGGCTCGTTCAGCACGTAGTAGCGGTAGTCGTGCCCGTTGATCTGCTCGCGCAGGTCCGCGGCGCGCCGCGCATCGTCGGCCATCGCCACCTTGCTCAGCCCTCGCCGGCTGCGCGCGCCTGGGGTGGCGCCTCGAGGGACTGCCGCAGCCGCGAGATGCGTTGCGCAGTCAGCTCTTCGCCGTGTTGATCGGCGAGCGAGCCGTCGAGACGCTCGGCCAGCGCGCGCGCCGCGCCCACCAGCGCATCGAACGCGGCGCGCTCCGAGAGCGGCCCGGGCAGCACCGCGAACAGGTTGAGCCCGGAGAAGCGCTGCGAATCCATGATGGATGGATCGAAGGTGCCGGGCTGCGCGAGCGCGGCGGCGCTCACCACCACGCGTCCGGCGTCATCCGGCAGGTGATAGATGTCGAGCGGTCCATGCCAGAAACCGGTGCTGGCGAATGCCTGCCGCAGACTGCGTCCGGCGAAGCGCGGTTCGCGTTTTGGCACCACCCGCAGCGTGACGATGCGGCGTTCGTGTTCCTTCGGCCAGGCGAGCACCAGTTGCGGTCCACGCACCGGCTGTTCGTCGTACACGCGCACCGCCGACAGTTCGACGGCATCACCCATGTATTCCTGTCCCTGGCCGATGAAGGGTTCGGCGCGTGGCGGCTGTGGCGACGGCCCCGCCGAATTGGCCATGTCCACCGCCACATCCTGGGAAATGTTGATGCCGAGCGCACGGCGCGTGCCGGACTCCGAGGCACTCGCCAGTTCGATCACCGGCAGGCTGTCGGCGACCGCGACCCGCGAGTCGCGCACCGGCGGCCGCACGGCGGTCTGCTCGACCACCGGCGAGTCTTCGCGCGGCCCTGCGGCCGGCAGGCGACTCCTGCGCGCACGCCACCATTCGAAGCCCGCGATGCCCGCGATGAACAGCAGGCCCGCGATCAGCAGAATGAGGCGCAATTCGTTCATGGAATTGGGTTCATTACCCAGTGGCCATGCGCACCGCCTCGTCGACGTCGACGGACACGAGACGCGAACAGCCCGGTTCGGTCATGGTCACGCCCAGCAACTGCGAGGCCAGTTCCATGGTCGCCTTGTTGTGTGTGATGAAGATGAACTGCACGCGCTCGGACATCAGTTTCACGATGTCGCAGAAGCGCCCGACGTTGTGTTCGTCGAGCGGTGCGTCCACCTCGTCGAGCAGGCAGAACGGCGCGGGATTCAGGTCGAAGATCGAGAACACCAGCGCCACCGCGGTCAGCGCTTTCTCGCCGCCCGACAACTGGTGGATGCTGCTGTTTCGCTTGCCCGGCGGACGCGCCATGACGGCGACGCCGGCCGCCAGCGGGTCGTCGCCCACCAGTTCCAGGTATGCGTGGCCGCCGCCAAACAGCTTGGGGAATTTGTCCTGCAGCCCGGCGTTGATGCGGTTGAAGGTGTCCTCGAAGCGCGTGCGGGTTTCCTTGTCGATCTTGCGCATCGCCTCTTCGAGGGTCTCGAGCGCGGAAGTCACGTCGGCGAACTGCCGGTCGAGGTATTCCTTGCGTTCGCTCGATTCCTTGAGCTCGTCGATGGCCGCGAGGTTCACCTGCCCGAGTTTCTCGAGATCGGCGCGCGTGGAATTCAGCGACTCTTCCCAGGCAGTCACGGCAGCGTCCGCAGAAAGTCCCGCCAGGATGTCCGCCAGCTCGAATCGTGTGGCGGCGAACTGCTCGACGATGCCCTCGCGGCGCACGCGTGATTCCTGCGCCGCGAGACGCGCCTGCTCCACGCCGCCGCGCGCGGAGTTGACCCGCGCTTCGGCATCGACGCGCTTCTCATCGAGTGCACGCAGCGCCCCGTCGGCTTCTTCGAGTGCGCGTCGTTCCGTCGCCAGTTCGCTTTCGATGTCCAGGCGCCGGGCGAGGAAATCCTTGAGTCGCGCCTCGAGCTCCAGGATGGGCTGATCGCCGCTGGACAGCGCCTGCTCGAGCTCATGCTCGCGCGTTTGCGTCTGGGCGCGCTGATCGGCCATGCGCTTCAGGCCGGTGACCATCGAGGTCTCGCTGGAGCGGCGCGTTTCGATGCGGACCATGAGGTCGCGGCTGGTCAGCTGCGCCGCCTGCCAGCGCGCCCGCGCGGTCTGCACCGCTTCGCGGCGTTCCTCGCGCTCGGTGTCGAGACCACTGCGGCGCGAATCGAGCTCGTCGAGCGCGACGCGGCCACGGTCCAGTTCGGCGCGGGCGCGGGCCAGAGCGTCCTGGGCGAGGCCCGCTTCGCGCGTGACTTCGGCGGCCTCCTCTTCCAGGCGTTCGCGGCGCACGGTCGATTCCTGCGCGCGCGCCCGCTCACCTTCCAGTTGTCCGAGCAGGTCGGCGTGCTCGCGGTGCGCGCCCTGGATGCGACCCTGCGCGGCGTCGCGCTCGCGCTCCGCGGCCGCGAGTTGCTCGCGACACGCGGCGAGCCGCGCTTCCATTTCCCGGGTGTTCTCTTCGCTGCGCGCGAGGTCGCCGCGCTGCTGCTTGAGACGCTGCTCTCGTTCGAGCACGCCGGAGTGCGGATCGCCGCCGCGATTGACGCGCAGCCAGTCGCGACCGATCCACTCGCCCGAGCGCGTGATGACCGACTGGTCGTGCGCCAGCTCTCGGCGCATTTGCAGCGCGGCAGAAAGACTTTCGGCGAGTTGCACGCCCGACAGCAGCCGCACGATGGCCTTGGGTCCGCTGACCACGCCGGACAACATGCCCGCGGCGGCGTCGGCTTCCTGGTGTTCGCCCGCCTGCAACAGCGAAATCCTGCCGACCTGCAGTCCCGGCAAGACGTCGGCGACGGCATCGATCTCGTCCACGCACAAGGCTTCGAGGTAGTCGCCGAGCGCGGTTTCCACCGCCCGTTCCCAGCCGCCCCGGACCGACAGCTGCGCGGCGAGCCGCGGCTTCTGTGCGAGACCCGTGCTGCCGAGCCATTCCGCCGTGCGTGAATCGCCCCGGCCCAGCGCAGCCTTCTGCAGGGCCTCGAGAGACACGACTTCGGCGCGGCGTTTCTCGCGATCGGTTCGCGCCGTTTCCAGATTGCTCTCGGCCTCGAACTGCGATGCTCGCAGTTTCTGCGAGCGGTCGAGTGCCGCGGTCAGCGCCTGCGCCAGCTCATCCGAGGTGCTGCGTGCCAGTGATTCCCTTTGCGCGAGCTCGCCGAGCAACGCCGAGGATTCCTGCGCCATGAGCGCTTCGCGCTCGATCGCCAGCCGGTCGGCCTGGGCCGCCAATCGCCGCAGCTGGTTCTCGAGCTGCTCGATGCGAGCGCGCTCCACCTGCGTGGTCTGGTGAGCGGCGCCCTGCTCGCGGTTGAAGTCTTCCCAGCGCTGCTGCCAGGCGGCGAGTTCTGCCTCGGTAACCGTCGCGCCCTCGTTGAGCGCGGCTTCGGCGGACTGTGCCTGCACGAGTTCCGGCGCGAGCTGCCCGATCTCGGCGCGCAGGGAAGCGATCTGCCGTTCGTCGCGCTGGATGTGCGATTCGAGCTCGGTGAGCGTGGCGCGCGCCTGCGCATGTTCGTTGCGCTGCTGGTCGCGCATTTCGCGCGTGTGGTGGATGTTCTGCTCGGTGCGGCTGATCTCGGCGCCGACTTCGTAGTACCGCCCCTGCACGGCGCTGACGCGCTCGGACTGCTCGTTCTGGTAGACGCGCTGTGTCTCGATGGCCGCCTCGGCCGATCGCTGGTCGGCGAGCGCCTGCTGCATGCGCAGCTCACATTCGCGTACCGCGCTGTCCTGCACCTCGGCGCCCGAGTCGATCTCGCGCAGCCGCAGTGCCAGCAGCTCGGCGGTGAGACGGCGCTCGGTTTCCTTGAGAGCCTGGTAACGCCGTGCGGTCGCGGCCTGGCGCTGCAGGTGGCGGATCTGCTTGTCGACCTCGTCGCGCACGTCCTGCAGGCGCTCGAGGTTTTCACGCGTGTCGGAGATGCGCGCCTCGGTCTCCTTGCGGCGCTCCTTGTAGCGCGAGATTCCCGCGGCTTCTTCGACGAACATGCGCATGTCGTCGGCCTTGGCCTCGATGACGCGCGAGATCATGCCCTGCTCGATGATGGCGTAGCTGCGCGAGCCCAACCCCGTGCCGAGGAACAGCTGCGTGATGTCCTTGCGGCGGCAACGCGCGCCGTTGAGGAAGTAGTTTGACGAGCCGTCGCGCGAGACCTGGCGCTTGAGCGACACCTCGGCGTAGTCGGCGTAGGGACCCGAGATCTTGCCGTCCGAATTGTCGAACACCAGTTCGACCGAAGCGGTACCCACCGGCTTGCGCGACGCCGAGCCGTTGAAGATGACGTCCGCCATCGAATCGCCACGCAGATGTTTCGCGGACAACTCGCCCATGACCCAACGCACGGCGTCGATGATGTTCGACTTGCCGCAGCCGTTCGGACCCACGACCCCAGTCAGGTTGCTGGGAAACCCCACCGAAGTGGGATCGGCGAAAGACTTGAATCCCGCAACTTTGATCTTGGTCAGGCGCATCTGTTGTTTACACACGCAGAAGAATTGGCGCCGTAGTGTAAAGTAATCGCAATCTTTTTCAGGCCGCTTTCCCCGTCGAACCTTGCACGGAATGGCGACGACAAATCCCGGCTCTCAACATGTCCACGCAACCTTCGAACCAACTTGAGACTTTCGCAAATCCGTCGCCCGGGACCGACTACACGATCCGCATGACGCTGCCGGAATTCACGTGCCTGTGTCCGAAAACCGGCCAGCCCGACTTCGCCACCTTCGAGCTCGAATATGTGCCCGACGCGCTGTGCGTCGAGCTCAAGTCGCTCAAGCTGTACATGTGGTCGTTTCGCGACCGCGGCGCGTTTCACGAGGCGGTCACCAACCAGATCGCCGACGACCTGGCGCGGGCCTGCTCCCCCCGATTCCTGCGCCTGGCGGGCAAATTCAACGTGCGGGGCGGTATCTACACCACGGTTATCGTCGAGCGCCGCAGAACCGGCTGGAAACCGGCCGCGCAAGTGGAATTACCCTGATTTTTCGTCAAAAAACTGCCGAAATGTCGCGGATTTAAAGCGGCTGTACAGGCAAAAACTCGCCGGTATAATCCCGCGTCCTGCAAACCGGCCCCCTATCGGATCGGGGCCTGGAGCGACCCACAATGCCTGCCAAGCGAGCGACCGCAAAGGCCGCAAAGCCAAAGAAAGTCGAGAAACCCAAGTTGACCGCAAAGAAGCCGGCGGCGACGAAGCCCGTCGCAGCCAAGAGCGCCGCCAAACCTGCTCCCGCAAAGCCCGTCGCAGCCAAGGCCACGGTTGCCGCGAAACCCGCCGCATTGAGCAAGCCGTCGCCCGTGGCGAGTGCGCCTGCCGCCGCGACTCCGGTCGCGCAAGCGATTCGCAAGACGCCGCCGTCCGAGCGCATCGTCGTGACTGCGAATGGGGTGCCGTCGACCGGCACGCTCAACCCGGCTCCGCGCACCGCCGCGAATGACAGCGACGCCGACGAGGCACCCGAGGCAGGCAGCCTGCTCGCAGGCCCGCGCAATGTAACGCCGTACATCACCAAGCGTGGTGAGGCGTACATGAACAAGGAGCAGCTCGAGCACTTCCGCAACATCCTCAACGGCTGGAAGCGCGACCTCATGGAAGAAGTCGATCGCACCGTCTCTCACATGAAGGACGAGGCCGCCAATTTCCCGGACCCGAACGATCGCGCCACGCAGGAGGAAGAGTTCAGCCTCGAGCTGCGCACGCGCGACCGCGAGCGCAAGCTGATCCGCAAGATCGACGAAGCGCTCAAGCGCGTTGAAGACGGCTCATACGGTTACTGCCTGGAGACGGGCGAAGAGATCGGCGTGAAGCGCCTCGAAGCCCGCCCGGTCGCCACCCTGACGATCGAGGCCCAGGAACGCCGCGAGCGTCGCGAACGGCAGTACGGCGATCGGGACGACCGGTATCGCTGACAGCTCCGGTTCGAAGTGTCTTCGAGACCTCACGAACGCCGCCCCTTCAGGGCGGCGTTTTCCTTTGTGGCGCGTGAGCGCCTGGCAAGTGGCGCGTGAACGCCTCGCAATCGGGGCGTGAGCCCCTGACGAGCGGGAGCGCCGCTCCGCAGACCGGGCGCTTCGCACCCTCTCCCACCGGCCCCCTGCATCTCGGCTCGCTGCTGGCCGCGGTCGGCAGTTACCTCGACGCGCGAGCCAATGGCGCGCGTTGGCTGGTAAGGATGGAGGATCTCGATACGCCGCGCGTGATCCCCGGTTGCGCGGATCAGCAGTTGCGCACGCTCGAAGCATTCGGCTTCGAGTGGGACGGCGCGGTCGTCACCCAGAGCTCGCGGCGCGAGGCCTACCGCGCGGCCATCGAGGCGCTGACCGCCACAGGCAGGATCTTCGCCTGCAGCTGCTCGCGCCGGGAACTCGCCGCAGGCGGCACCGACGATGCGCCCGGATACCCCGGTACCTGCCGCCGTGGCGCGAGCAGGCCCGGGCCGCACTCGCTGCGGTTTCGCGTGAGCGACACGCCTATCCACTTCGAGGACCTGTACCAGGGCGGCCAGGACTTCGACCTGACTACCTGCGGCGACGTCGTGGTCCAGCGGCGCGACGGACTGGCGAGCTACCAGCTCGCCGTGGTGGTCGACGACGCCTGGCAGAAAGTCACCCGCGTGGTGCGCGGCGCGGACCTGCTGGCCAGCACCCCCTGGCAGCTGGACCTGCAATCGGCCCTAGGGCTCACCAGTCCTATCTACGGTCACCTGCCGCTGGTGGTCGAGCCCGACGGCTCCAAACTATCGAAGTCCCGCCGGGCAGTGGCCGTGGATCCTTCGCTCCCAACCGCGGTCGCCAGGGGTCTCACTTCGACCCTTACGCTTTTGTCCCAAAGTCCGCCCGCCGGACTGGCTGATTCCACTGTTAAAGAGGTGTGGACATGGGCCATCCGCCACTGGAACCCACAAGCGCTTGCGGGTCGAAAACAGGTCGCACTGTCCGTGGCCGGCGACAATAAAGCAGAAATTGAGTTCTAAATTGTGAGGCACCGGCAGGTGTACTAAGGTAGCGCCCACACGGAGGGTGAAAGCATGAGCGAACCACGCGTCATCAAGAAATACCCGAATCGTCGTCTTTACGACACGGTGCAGAGCAAATACATAACGCTCAGCGACATCCGGTCTCTCGTCCTCGAACGCATCGACTTCGTCGTCATCGACAAGAAGTCGCAGGAGGACATCACGCGCAGCATCCTGTTGCAGGTGATCGCCGAGCAGGAGCACGGCGTGGATCCGGTGATGAGCCGCGATTTCCTCTCGCAGGTGATCCGGTCGTACGGCGGCAATCTGCAGAACATGCTGAGCAGCTACCTCGAACAGAGCATGAAGCTGTTCAGCTCGCAGCAGCGCGAGCTGCGCGAGAAGGTCAAGGCCGTCATGGGCGTGGATCCGGTCGAGACCGTCGCCGGCGTAGCCCAGCGCAACTACCAGCGCTGGCGCTCGGTGCAGGACGAGATCTTCCGCACGCTCATGAACGCCGCGGGACGCGGCGGCCGCGACGGCGAAGAAAAGTCCGGCGATTCCGCCAGCCACCAGTAGGCCGAGCTAGTTAGCCCGCCCCGTGCTCCATCCGGAGCGCGGGGCTCTCCACACACGAGGACCGCACTCCATGGCGCAATGCCCGCAATGCGCTGACTCCACACTCGTGTACGCGATGCTCGAGCCCAGCCTGGCCGCTTACAGTTGCGGCAAGTGTCTCGGCACACTCGTGAGCCTCGCCGCATACCGCGCCTGGCGCGAGGCCGCGGGCAGCGGGCGCCTGCCCGTCGTGCCGGCGGCCGTCCCCGAAAGCGACGCGGCCGACTCCATCGCCGCCAAGAAATGCCCCAAGTGCCGCTCGCTCATGAGCAAGTACCGCATCAGCGCGGAACGGACCAACCGGCTGGACTACTGCACGCATTGCGACGAGGTGTGGCTCGACGACGGCGAGTGGCACCTGGTCGAAGGCCTCGCCCTGTCGGGCGATTTCGCGCGACTGTTTACGCAG
>Ga0207675_100003082_pt1 | contig 16334 bp, 15 predicted proteins | sample KBSSwiS42_FD_184305 | JGI IMG/M metagenome (GOLD analysis project Ga0207675, IMG submission 184305) | Switchgrass rhizosphere microbial communities from Kellogg Biological Station, Michigan, USA - KBS Switchgrass S4-2 (SPAdes) (version 2) | ecosystem: Host-associated > Plants > Roots >... | reverse complement strand
GGCAACTGGCCGATCTGCGCGCCCTCGCCGTTGCCGTACTTTGAAGGCGTGAGCCAGGTTCCCGTGCCCATGACCCGCGCCGACATGGACCGGGTCCGCGACGAGTTCGTGCGCGCGGCGATCCTCGGCACCGAAGCCGGGTTCGACATGCTCGAGCTGCACATGGCGCATGGCTACCTGCTCGCGAGCTTCATTTCGCCGCTTACCAACCGGCGCGACGACGAGTACGGCGGATCGCTCGCCAACCGACTGCGCTTTCCGCTCGAGGTGCTCACGGCAGTGCGCGCGGCGTGGCCGGCGGAGAAGCCGCTCTCGGTGCGCATCTCGGCCAGCGACTGGGCCGAGGGCGGTCTCGATGAGGACGATCTCGTTGCACTTGCGGCCGCGCTCAAGGCGGGCGGGGCCGACGCCATCGACGTCTCGAGCGGCCAGACGGTGCCGTGGCAGCAACCGGTATACGGCCGGATGTGGCAGACACCCTTTGCCGACCGCGTGCGGAACGAAGTCGGCATCACGACCATCGCGGTCGGCAACATCTTCGAGGCGGACCACATCAACTCGATCATCGCATCGGGCCGCGCCGACCTGTGCGCACTCGCGCGGCCACACCTCGCCAACCCAGCGTGGACGCTCGAAGCCGCGGCGCGCCAGGGATACGCGGAGCAGTGGTGGCCGGAGCCCTATCTGTCCGGCAAGAGCCAGCTCGAGCGCAACCAGCAGCGCGCCGCCCAGGCCGCGGGTTCGGGATGAGCGCGACAGCGGTGGGGCGCCTGGCCGGACGCCACGCCGTGGTGACCGGCGCCGGGCGCGGCATCGGGTACGCGATCGCGCAGGCGCTCGCGGCGGAGGGCGCCTGCGTCGCGATGCTCGGCCGCGACATGACGCGGCTTGCGGCTGCGGCGCGCGCGATCGGTCCGGATGATCGGGTGGCAGCATTCGCCGGCGACGTCACGGATGCCGCCGAGCTCCACGAAGCGTTCGGTGCCGCGCGGCGGCGTTTCGGCCCGGTGCAGCTCCTGGTCAACAACGCCGGCGAAGCGGTGACCGCGCCGTTTCAAAAGACCGACGATGCACTCTGGCATCGTATGCTCGGCGTCAACCTCACCGGCGTCTATGCATGCATCCGCGAGGGCCTACCGGACATGCTCGATGCCGGCTTCGGCCGCATCGTTACCGTGGCAAGCACGGCGGGGCTCCGCGGCTACCGGTACGGTTCCGCCTATGTTGCCGCCAAGCACGGCGTGATCGGCCTCACGCGCGCGCTCGCGCTCGAGGTCGCCGAGCGCGGGATCACGGTGAACGCGGTGTGCCCGGGCTACACCGACACGGACCTGGTGCGCGACGCGATCGCCAACATCACGAGCAGGACCGGTCGCTCGGCGGATGAAGCGCGCGAGGCCCTGATCGCAGGCAATCCACAGCGCCGGATGATCCAGCCCGTCGAGGTGGCGCAGGCCGTGGTCTGGCTCTGCGCGCCCGGGACTGAGAGCGTGACGGGACAGAGCCTGGCGATCGCGGGCGGAGAGGTGATGTGATGGCCCGCGAGGAGCGCGCGATGCGCACCGATGTCGAGACCCGCGCCGGACCCGATGATCACCAGTCGCTGCGATTGTGGCTGCGGTTGCTCGCCTGCACCAACCTGATCGAGACGCAGGTCCGCCAGGGGCTGAAGGCCGGGTATTCGACGACGCTGCCACGCTTCGATCTGATGGCGCAGCTCGACCGTGCGGAAGAGGGTCTCAAGATGGGCGAGCTCTCGCGACGCATGATGGTGACCGGCGGCAACGTCACCGGGATCACCGACATGCTGGAAAAGGAACAGCTCGTGGTTCGTGAGCCCGACCCGGCGGATCGTCGCGCCTATCGAGTCCGGCTGACGCGCGAAGGACGTCGGCAGTTTCGCCGCATGGCGGCGGAGCACGAGCGCTGGGTGATCGGGCTGATGGACGGTCTCTCGCGGCGTCAGCGGGACCAGCTCGTCGAGCTGCTGGGTGTGCTCAAGACGGAGCTTGCGCATCGTACCGCGTCGCCGGACCCATCGAACGGCAAGGGAGCGAACCAATGAGCCTGGCGGACTTCGAACCGCGGCACTTCGGCTGGCGCCTCGAGGGTCGCGTGGGCGTCGTCACGCTCGATCGTCCCGAGCGCAAGAACCCGCTCACCTTCGATTCGTACGCGGAGCTCAGGGACCTGTTCCGCGGGCTCGACGCGGCGCCGGAGGTGAGGGCGGTCGTGCTGACCGGTGCGGGTGGCAACTTCTGCTCCGGCGGCGACGTGCACGAGATCATCGCGCCGCTCACGCGCATGGCCATGGACGGGTTGCTCGCCTTTACACGCATGACCGGCGACCTGGTAAAAGCCATGCGCGCCTGCCCGCAGCCCATCGCCGCGGCCGTGGACGGCGTGTGCGCCGGCGCGGGCGCGATCCTCGCCATGGCCTCCGATATCCGTTTTGCGACCCCGGCCGCACGAACTGCATTCCTCTTCACGCGCGTCGGGCTCGCCGGCTGCGACATGGGCGCCTGCGCGATCCTGCCGCGCATCATCGGCCACGGCCGCGCCTCGGAACTGCTGTACACCGGGCGCGCGATGAGCGCGGAGGAGGGGTTCGCCTGGGGCTTCTACAACCAGCTCGTCGCGCCTGGGGAGCTGCTGCCCCGCGCCACCGGTTTCATGACGGAGCTGGCGACCGGACCCAACTTCGCGCACGCGATGACCAAGCGCATGCTGCACCACGAATGGAACCTGTCGATCGATGCGGCGCTCGACGCCGAGGCTGATGCGCAGGCCATCTGCATGCAGACCGGCGATTTCCGGCGCGCCTACGCCGCGTTCGTAGCGAAGCAGAAACCCGTCTTCGAGGGCAACTGAAGTCATGCGTGACCTGCCGCATCTCGACTGGCCGTTCTTCGATGCCGCGCATCGCGAGCTGGCCGGGCGACTGTCCGCCTGGACCGAGTCACGATTCGCGACACGCATCGGCACGCCGTCAAAGGAGCACGCGCTCGACCAGGCGGCGCTCGATGGGACCTGCCGCTCGCTGGTCGCCGAGCTCGGCGCCGCGGGGCTCGCGCGTTGCTCGGTGCCGGAACCGAAGCCAGCGGCGGAGCCGGACTTCGACGTGCGGTCGATCACGCTCACTCGCGAGCTGCTCGCATGGCACGATGGGCTCGCGGACTTTGCCTTCGCGATGCAAGGCCTCGGCAGCGGCGCAATTTCGCTCGCGGGCTCGCCCGAGCTCAGGGCGCGCTATCTCCCCTCCGTGGCCGCCGGGCGCGCGATCGCGGCTTTCGCGCTGTCCGAGCCCGACGCCGGATCGGACGTCGCCGCGATGCGCACCAGCGCGCGACGCGAGGGCGGGGACTATCGGCTCGACGGGACCAAGACCTGGATCTCGAACGGCGGCATCGCGGATTTCTATTGTGTCTTTGCGCGCACCGGCCCGGTGGAGCTGCGCTCCGATGGCTCGACCTCGGCGTCGGGCATCACCGCATTCGTGGTGGATGCCGGTGCGCCGGGTCTCGAGATCACCGAACGCATCGCCGTCATCGCACCGCATCCGCTGGCGACGCTCCGGTTCGAGAATTGCCGGATACCGGCGACGCAGCGCATCGGCGAGGAGGGCGAAGGCTTCCGGATCGCGATGCGCACCCTCGATGTCTTCCGTACCTCGGTGGCCGGGGCGGCCCTCGGCTTTGGCCAGCGCGCGCTCGACGAGGCGCTCGCTCATGTCGCCGCGCGCCGGATGTTCGGCCGGCAGCTCGCCGACTTCCAGCTCACCCAGGCGGCGCTGGCCGGGCTCGCCACCGAGCTCGACGCGGCGCGTCTTCTGACCTATCGCGCGGCCTGGCAGCGCGATCGCGGCGCCAGTGTCACCAGGGAGGCGGCGATGGCCAAGATGAGCGCGACGGAATCCGCGCAGCGCGTGATCGACGGCGCGGTTCAGCTCTTCGGCGGCCGCGGAGTGGCGAGCGGCGAGATCGTCGAGCGCCTGTATCGCGAGATCCGGGCGCTGCGCATCTATGAGGGCGCGACCGAGGTGCAGAAGCTCATCATCGGGCGCGAGCTGCTCAAGTCGGTACGGAGCGGCGCGCAGCCATGAGCCCCCTGCGATGAGTCAAGCGATCCTGCAGCCGCCCGGCTGGCCGCGCCCGAAGGGATACAGCAACGGCATCGTCGCCCGAGGGCGGCAGGTCTATATCGCCGGCCAGATCGGCTGGGACGTCGAGGGACGCTTCCACGCGACGCTCGCTGCGCAGGTACGGCAGGCGCTCGAGAACGTGATCGCCGTGCTCGCGGAAGCCGGTGGCCGGCCCGAGCACCTGGTGCGTCTTACGTGGTACGTCACCAGCCGTGATGATTACTACGCGGAGCTGCCGGGGATTGGCGCTGCCTACCGCGCGGTGATCGGCCGGCACTTTCCCGCGATGTCTGTGGTGCAGGTCGGCGCACTGATGGAAGCTGCCGCGAGGGTCGAGATCGAGGCCACGGCGGTCATCCCGGACCCGGCTTGAGGCCCCGTCCTATCGATCGGCAATCACCACCCGTTTCTTCCGCGACCCCGCACCGGACCTGATCGAGACCGCGCCTCGATGACAACCGAAATGGCGGGCCACGAGCGCAATCAATTCGGCGTTGGCCTTCCCGTCGACCGGTGGCGATCGCAGGTGCGCGATGAATTCTCCGTTCGCGGCGGGCGCGAAGGAGCTCGTCTTTGCGTTCGGTTTGACCTTAACGAGAACGATCGTCATGGCTCGCGTTCTCGGCTCAGCGTCGCCCGGTCAGGTGTGACCGGTCAGTCAGGTGTTCCATCGCCGTCCGCGCCCGCGCGGAGACGGAAGCGCTGCAGCTTCCCCGTCGCCGTCCGCGGCAGCGCCGCGACGTATTCGATCTGTCGCGGGTACTTGTACGGTGCGATCGCATTCTTGACGAAGTCCTGCAGCTCGCGCGTGAGCGCCTCGTCACCGGATCGAGGCGCGCGGAGCACGACGTAGGCCTTGACGAGCTGCCCTCGCTGCTCGTCGGATACACCAATCACGGCGCATTCGGCCACCGACGGATGCTCGAGCAGCGCGCCCTCGACCTCGGGTCCGGCGATGTTGTAGCCCGAGGACACGATCATGTCGTCGGCGCGCGCCTGGTACCAGAAGTAACCTTCGTCGTCGACGACGAAGGCGTCGCCGGTGACGTTCCAGCCGCGCTTCACATAGCTGAGCTGCCGCTCGTCCGCCAGATAACGGCAACCCGTCGGGCCGCGCACAGCGAGACGGCCGATCGTGCCGGGCGCCGCCGGGCGGTCGTCCTCATCGAGAACGCAGGCCCGGTAGCCGGGTACCGCGCGCCCCGTCGAGCCGGGACGAATGTCATCGCCCGACGCGGAGATGAAGATGTGGATCATCTCGGTGGCGCCGATGCCATCGATGATGCGATGCCCGGTCGCCTGGTGCCACGCATCGAAGGTTGGTTGCGGCAGATGCTCGCCGGCCGAGACGAACGAGCGTACCGAGCGGAACTCATGTGTCGCGGCCTGCGCGAGCAGCGCGCGGTAGGCCGTGGGTGCCGTGAACACGCGCGTGGCACCAAAGCGGGCGATTCCCTCGCGCAGGTGATCCGGCGTCGGCCCCGTCATCACCGCCGTGGCAGCGCCGAAGCGCAGTGGAAAAACGAGCTCGGCGCCCAGACCGTAGGTGAAGGCAAGCGGCGGTGTGCCGGTGAACACATCGTCCGGCCGGGGGCTAAGCAGGTGCGCGGCGAAAGTGTCCGCCATCGCGAGCACGTCGCGGTGAAAATGCACCGTGGCTTTGGGTTGCCCGGTGGTGCCCGAGGTAAAGGCGAGCAGGCAGGGATCGTCCTGCGCGGTTTCGACGGCGGCAGTGCCGGTCGGTTGCGTTGCGAGGCGGCTTTCGAGCTCGCCGTCGCCCCAGGTGAGCGTGCGCAGGCGACCATCGGGGCCTTCGAGACCGCCGAGCTCCGCGGCGAGCCGCACTTCGCAGAGCGCATGACGGATCCGCGCCTTGTCGACGATGGTGGCGAGCTCGCGCCTGCGCAGGAGCGGCATCGTCGCGACCACCACAGCCCCGACGCGCGCCACGGCCAGCCACGCGGCGTACAGCATTACAGAGTTGCCGGAACGGAGCAGGACGCGGTTGCCGGGCTCGACCCGCATGTCGCACGCGAGCACGGCGCACAGTCGATCGACCAGGTCCTTGAGCCGGCCATAGCTCCAGTCGCCCTCGGCCGTGCGGATGGCGAGCGCGTGGGGACGTAGAGCCGCATGTCGGTCGAGAAGCTCGACGGCACAGTTGAGGAGCGGCGGATACCTGAGCTCCGGAAGCTCGAACAGGAACTCCGGCCACTGCGAGACCGGCGGCAGATGGTCGCGTACGAAGGTGTCGACGTGCGCCGTGGTGTTCATGGCTTGATATTCTGACCTGACTGTCAAACCACCGGCGAGCCTGTAGATTGCACGGCCATGCGGTCCGCCCCACCGGTTCGGATAGCCGATCCCGACGCCTGTGTCGAGACCGTGCTGACCCGGGTCGGGCGGCGGCTGGTCGTCGGGTTGCCCGTCGGGATCGGCAAGCCCAACCTGCTCGCGAACGCCTTCGTGCGCCGGGCCGCCGCAGATCCATCGATCCGGCTCACGATCGTCACCGCGCTGTCGCTCAAACCTCCGCGCTGGTCATCGGATCTCGAGCGCCGCTATGTCGAGCCACTCGCCCGGCGCGTGTTCGGCGACTACCCCGAGCTCGAGTATGTGCGGATGCTCGAAGAGCGGCGCCTGCCCGCCAACATCGAGGTGATCGAGTTCTATCTCGAGCCCGGTGCGTGGCTCGGCAACGACGCCATGCAGCAGCACTACCTGAGCTCCAACTACACCCACGTCCTGCGTGACGCGATCGGCCGCGGGCTGAATGTGCTGCTGCAGCTCGTCGCACCGCCCCCGCCGCTGGAACCGGTGGCGGGCATGGTGAGCCTCGGCTCGAATGCGGATCTCACCGTGGATCTGCTGCCGCAGCTCGATGTGCTGCGAGCGAGCGGCCGTCCGTTCGCGCTGGTCGGGCAGCATCACCGCGAGCTTCCTTTCATGTACGGGGATGCGCTCGTGCCGGAGTCATGCTTCGACTATCTGGTCGACGAACCGGCGTCATCCTTCCCGCTCTTTGCACCTCCAAATCTGCCGATCGGGTTGACCGACCATGCAATCGCGCTCAACGTGAGCGCGCTCGTCAGGGATGGCGGAACCTTGCAGCTCGGGATCGGCGAACTGGGTGACGCGATCACGAGCGCGATCTTGCTCAGGCACCGCGAGAATCCCCTCTACCGCGAAGCCCTTGCGGCCGGCGGCATCCTCGAGCGCAACCCGGCGCTCATCGCGCAGGAGGGCGGTACCGAACCTTTCGAGCGCGGGCTTTACGGATGTTCCGAGATGCTGGCCGACGGGTTCGTGGATCTCTATCGCGCGGGTGTGCTCAAGCGCTGCGTATTCCCGAACGCGCGACTACAGCGGTTGCTCGACGACGGCCCGATGCACGAGAGCGTGGGGTCCGCGATGCTCGAGGGGCTCGCTGCCGGGGGGCTGGACCGACTGTCGCCGCAGGAGTTTGCCGAGCTGCGAGCAGCCGGTGTCTTTCGCGACGACGTGTGTATGGTGCAGGGCGAGCTCACCGCGCCGGATGGCTCGCGCGTTCCGGCCCGCCTCGGCACGGCGAACGAACGCAACGCGCTTGCCCCGTTGCTCGGCGACCGGCTGCGGGGTGTCCTCGCGGATGCCGGGTTCTTCCTCGGCCCGCGAAGCTTCTATTCGCAGCTGCGCGAGATGCCGGTCGAGGAGCGGAGGCGGTTTGCGATGCGTGGCATCGCCTGGGTCAACGATCTGGGCGGGCCCGGCGCGGAGCTGAAGGCCGCGCAACGACGACATGCGCGGTTCATCAACGCGACGATGATGGTCACGGGTCTCGGGGCCGCGGTTTCGGACGGCCTTGCCGACGGGCGGGTGGTGAGCGGCGTCGGCGGCCAGTACAACTTCGTCGCGATGGCGCACTCACTTCCGGAGGCGAGATCGATCCTCTGCCTGCGATCGACGCGCCAGTCGCAAGGCGGCCTCACCTCGAACATCGTCTGGAGCTACGGTCACGCGACCATCCCGCGTCACCTGCGCGATATCGTCGTGACCGAATACGGGATCGCCGACCTCCGCGGACGTACCGATCGTGAGATCGTGTCGGCGCTGGTCGAGGTGATGGACGCCCGTTTCCAGGATTCCTTCGTCGCGGACGCGATGCGGGGCGGAAAGCTTCCGTCCGGCTACAGGATTCCGGAGACCGCGCGCAAGAATCGCAGCGAAACGCTGCGCGCACGCTTTGCCGTCGCACGCGAGCGTGGCGCATTTCCAGAGTTGCCCTTCGGGTCGGACCTGACGGTCGAGGAAATCGAGCTGGCCCGCGCACTGAAATGGCTCAAGACCGCGCTGTCGTCCTGGCGCGGCAGGATCGGCCTTGCGCGTCGGTTACTCGCCGCGGCTCCGAGTGCGGCGGCTCTTCGGCCCGCTCTTGCGCGGATGGCGCTCGCAGACGCGGACGGCTTGCCTGAGCGGTTCACGCGCCGGATGGTTGCGGCAGCCCTCGAGAAAGCCGGCTCCGAGCCAGTCTAGGAATAGTGGCTCCGAGCCACTTTACCGGCCGATGAACTAGCCAGGCTGCTGGTCCGAGCTTGGTCGCATCAGGGTGCTCTTGCCGAACAGGGACTCGACCAGGTCCACGGCGACCTCCGCAGTCTTGTTCCGCTGATCGAGCGCGGGGTTGAGCTCCATCACGTCGAGCGAGCCCATCCGGCCGGTGTCGGCGACCATCTCCATACAGAGCTGCGCTTCCCGGTACGTCGGCCCGCCGGGGACCACGGTATCGACGCCGGGTGCGATGACGGGATCGAGAAAGTCGACGTCAAAGCTCACGTGAACGTGCGTTTCGGCGTCGACGCCGGCAAGCGCGTGCTCCATGGTCTCGCGCATCCCCATCTCGTCGACATAGCGCATGTCGAAGACTTCGAGACGCTGCTCGTGCACGAAGCGTTTTTCGCCCGGGTCGACGCTGCGGATCCCGATCTGCCGGATGCACTTCGGATCGATGGCGGGTACGGTGCCACCGATCCCGATCAGCTCGCCGGGGCCGAACCCGCACAGGCAGGCGACCGGCATCCCGTGCAGGTTTCCGCTGGGTGTGAGCGCGCTCGTGTTGAAGTCCGCGTGCGCGTCGAGCCACAGGACACGGAGCTTGCGGCCCGTCTCGCGGCAGTGACGCGCGACGGCGGCGATCGAGCCTATGGCCAGGCTGTGATCGCCGCCGAGCAGGATCGGCAGGCGCGCCGCGCGCAGCTCGCCGAGCACGGCGTCGTGGACCGCGCGGTTCCACGCGAGCACCTCGGGCAGATGCCGGTAGCCGTCGACGGCGGCCGATTGCGGATTGGGCGGCCCGCCGAGGTTCCCGCGGTCGACGACGGTGAGTCCCTGTTGCTCGAGGATCGGCTGCAGACGGGCGACCCGCAAGGCCTCCGGACCCATCGATGCGCCGCGCGCGCTGGCGCCGACGTCGGTCGGAGCGCCGATCAGCGAGACGATCCGGCTCATCGGCCTCAGACGACGCGCCGCAGCCGCTCGCCGGGGCTGCGGTCCACGAGCGCGAACAGGTTCTTCGGGTCGTCGAGCGCCGGGATCAAGTCTATCCGCCGCGGTGCTTCGCTCCGCGCACGGAGCTGCCGGTGCAGGTAGCGCAGCGCCGAGAAATCCTCGAGCGCAAACCCGACCGAGTCGAAGATCGTCACTTCGTCCGCCGAGGTGCGGCCCGGCGCCTCGCCGCGCACGATGCGCGCGAACTCGGTGACCGGAAAGTCCGCCGGAAGCTGCTGGACCTCGCCCTCGATGCGCGACTGGGGCTCGTACTCGACGACGACCCGCGCGTCGCCGCGCAGGAGCACATCGCGATGTAACTCGGTCTTGCCTGGGCAATCGCCGCCGATCGCGTTCACGTGCATGCCCACCGCCACCATCGCGGGCGTCACGATTACGGCGTTACGCTTGTCGGCAGTGACGGTGGTAAGGATATCGGCGCCGTGCGCGGCTTCGGCCGCGGAGCGAGCGCGCACGGTTTCGAAGTCGCAACCAGACGCGCGGAGGTTGCGCTCGAGCTTGGCGGTCGCGGCCGCATCGACGTCGTAGAGACGCAGCTCGCGTATGCCGAGGAGCCTGTGAAAGCCGATCGCCTGGAACTCGCTCTGCGCGCCGTTGCCGATCAGCGCCATCACCCGCGCTTCCGGCCGTGCCATCCACCTGGCGGCCAGTGCGGACATCGCCGCGGTGCGGAGCGCAGTCGTGAGCGTCATCTCGGACAGCAGCACCGGGTAACCGGTTGCCACGTCTGCCAGCACCCCGAAGGCCGTGACCGTAAGCAGTCCCTCCGCCGTGTTCTTCGGGTGGCCGTTGACATACTTGAACGAGAACTGCCGGCCGTCGCTGGTCGGCATCAGCTCGATCACGCCAAGGGACGAATGGCTCGCAAGGCGCGCGGAAGTCTCGAACTCCGACCAGCGGCGGTAGTCGTTCTCAATCTCCTCAGCGAGACCGGCGATGACCTCAGCGACTCCAAGTTCGCCGATCAGCCTGCGCATCTCGGCAAGGCCGAGGTAATCGATCATGGGTGCTTCCTGCGGAACCGGGGTCGGAGCAGCCCGACTATTCTCCGGTGCGGCGCCGCCAGAAAAAAGCCAGAAATCTGCTTGATTTGTTGGCACCGTTGCGCAAAATGCCAGCCTTGGCTGGCGATATGCCAACCACCACAGTCGCGGCCGGGCCGCGCGGACACCTCAGGATGAGCCCTCTTGGATGACGTGGACCGGCAGCTGATCTCGCTCATGCGGTCCAACGCGCGGGCGACCGTGGCGCATCTCGCCAAGTCCTTGCGCGTGTCCCGGGGTACGGTGCAGAACCGCATCCGCAAGCTCGAGGCGGATGGAACGATCGTCGGCTACACGGTGCGGCTGCGGCCACAAGCGGAGGGCCATCACATCCGCGCGCTGATGACGGTCGCGGTCGAGGGTAACCGGAGCGAAGCCGTGCTCAAGGCGCTCGCCGGCGATCCTGCGGTCGAGGCACTGCACACGACGAATGGACGCTGGGACATCGTGGTCGAGCTGCGTGCCGACAGCCTCGAGGCCTTTGACGCCGTGCTCGGTCGCATACGTCTGGTCGACGGCATCGCCAGCACCGAAACCAGCCTGCTCCTCCGCTCGCGCAAGCTATGAGCCCGACCCTCGCACGGCTGATCGCGCCCGCGCTCCTCGCTATCACCGTCGCCGCGACGGCTGGCGAACACGAGGACCTGACGCGGATCGAGACGGCCTATGCCGATATGAATGACGCGCTGGGTGCGGTCGGTCTCATTGAATCGGGATACACGGCGAGCCATGCGGGCCGCGATCGCGACGCCTGGACCCGAGAACTGGAGGCACGGCGGAACGCCGTACGGGCCGGCCTCGCGACAATCGAGGCTGACAAGCTGTCCGAGGAAGACCAGCGCGCGGTGCACCTGATGCGCAAGGCGATGGAACCGACCGACGCGTCGGCGGATCTTGCCGTGGTCGGGCGATGCGCCGATGCGTTGCGGGGCGGCCTTGCCTACACGGCGCTGAGCGAGGCGCTCGTTGCCTGCTTCGACGAGTACGGTAACAACATCGAATTCGAGGGCGCCCGGCACACCCGCGTCGCGGCGCTCGACCTGCTGGCGCAGATCAACGAACCCGGCCGTCGCAAGGCGCTCTTCATGGCGTTCGTCCCCTTGTGGCGGACGATCAACGCGGGCGGTACCGCTGACAGCCCGTATCGTCGTCTTATCGGAATGGCGGCGGCCGAAGCAGGGCGGCACGGGTCCGAGTTCGATGCGGCGGCCCGCACGCTGGGTGTATCGAGCACATCGGTCGAAGAGTGGCTGACGCGGATTCTCGACACCTGGCGCGCAGCGAGTGGCGACGATCCGATCGAGCCCTGGGATTATCGTTACGCAGGCGGTGGTGCGGAACGCGCGCTGGGCGACCTCATCGTCCGCGAGGCGCTGCAGCACCTGAGCGAGCGCTATTACGCGGACCTGGGCGCGGAGCTCGCATCCATGGGGGTGCTCTACGACCTAGAGCCGCGCCCCGGCAAAGCACCGTCCGCCTACACAGATTTCGTAAGCCGGGGCCGTTATGTAGACGGGACCTGGCGACCGACCGTTACTCGCGTCTCCGCCAACTACTCCCGTGGCGGTCTCGGTGAGCTGAACGAGCTGGTGCACGAGAACGGCCATGTGGTGCAGTTGATGGGGATACGCACGCGGCCGGCGTTCATGGACTGGGGCGACACGCTGTACGTCGAGGCCTTCGCCGACGTCGCTTCGTGGAACACGTACGACCCCTCCTGGCAGCGTAAGTACCTCAGGCGCAGCGCGCCGCAGAACGTGTCGCTGCGCTCGCTGTATTCCTCGGTGATGCTGGATGTCGCCTGGGCATTGTTCGAGCTCAGGATGCTGCGCGATCCGGCATCCGATCCGAACGCGTTATGGACCGAGATCACGAGCCGCTACCTGCACATCGTCCCGCACCCCGAACTGCCCTGGTGGGCCGTGCGGGTGCAACTCGTCAGCTCGCCGGGCTACATGGTCAACTACGGTCTCGGCGCCGTGCTCACCGCGGATCTGCGCGAGCGCATCGCGGCGCAGCTCGGAGGGTTCGAGACCGGCGATCCGCGCTGGTACGGCTGGATCACGCCGCGACTGCTGCAGTCCGGGACGGCCAGGGATACGGCGGCGGTGCTCCGTGATTTCCTTGGTCGGCCCGTCTCGCCCGACGCCTTGATCACGGACATCCGGCGCATGGAGGACTAGGCGCGGACGTGTATCTCCACGAGCCGAAAGTCGATCATGAACGCGCCCAAGGCACCCAGCACGTCCATGCCGATGATGAGTGCCGGCTCGTCGTTCAGATTCCAGATGTCGAAAATGTGAAAGTCGCCGAAGGTCACGCGCACGCGCCGTATCGACACTTCGCCGAAGCGGAGGTCGGGTACCCTCGCCGTGTCGCCCATGATCACCGTCTCGGTAGTGCCGAGGACTTCGGTCTGAGTGCGGGCATCCGCGCGCAGCGCATCCTGGAGCGCGCGGTTGCCAAGCGTGATCTGCCCGCCGGTGTCCACTATCGCGATCACCTTGATGCGCCCGACACGCGCCTTGGCGGCGAGCAATCCGCCGGCCACGCGATGCGCATCGATGCGCAGCAGATCGGTCTCCCAGAGCTTTGAGCGGGAGATCGCCACCCGGTCCTTATCGAAGTCCACCACCAGTCGCTGCTCGCGTAGCCCCGCGATCCCCAGGATGCCGTCTGCGCCGCCGACGAGATGCGGCGCAACAACCGGCACCTGCAGCCGCTCGAACACGAGCTCGCCGGCCTCGAGCCGCTCGATCGCGACGGCCGGCACGACTGCGGATCCGGTCACGCCGTTCATGGTCACGAGAGGCGCGCTCAGGTAATCGATACCAAGCGCCTCTGCGACACTCGTGGTGATCAGCGAGCGATTGGCCCCGGTGTCCACCATCAGCTTGAACGGTCCGCGGCCATTGATCATCACGGGTGCGAGGATGCGGCCGATCCGATCCAGCGTCGTGGGGGTTGCGAACTCCGGACCCGTGTCGATGACCGCGGTTGTCGTGGGCGGATCGACCGGAGCCAGCGAGGTAACGGTAGCAGGAACCTCTGTCGCAGGCGCGAGAGCGGCGCTCCAGAACGTCGAAAGCGCGCAGGCCTTGACCACCAAGCGCTTCATGATTGGCAGTATGGGCGCCGTCCACCGGGACAGCAATGCACTCCGTCGCACAGTTCGCCGCCACAGGCGCGCGGATGAGACATCGCACCCGGCAACCGGAAAAGCCGGACGAGGTGGCTCGCTCAGCGGACCCGGGAGACCTTGCTCGAGCGCCCGTTCGGGGCGACCAGGACGAACGACCGCAACACCCCGGACTCGATTTTCACGGTGTCGCCCGGCTTAAGTTTAATCTTCGAACCAGGCGCGATTTCTGCCCAGACCTGCTCGTTGGCAAGCGTGATGATGAGCTCGCCGTGTGGCTTGGCTCGGACATCGGTCACGGTGGCTACGATTTCTGACAGCTGACCCAGTTTCTCCTCTTTCTGGTCAACGCGCAGGCCGAACTCCTCCTCTTGTGAAACGACGCGCGGAGTTGCCGCCGGTGGGGTGGCGGCGGGCGCCGCCCCTGCCGCGACCGCGGGTGTCGCCGCAGGCGCGGCAGCCGGCTTGCCGGGATGGTCACCCCCACGCATGCGCGCCAGCTCCTGGTCGAAACACGCCAGACGTCGCGTGTTGTCCGGTTCGGCGGCGCAGGCCAGCAGGGGAGCGGGCACGTCCTTCTCCGCAGCCGGGACCTGAAAGGCGGTCACCAGCAGCCCGGCCGCAACCACTGCGGCACCCAGGTGTCTTTGACTCACTCGGAAATCTCCGGAGCCGGACGGGTGCTCAGATGTTCCAGTCCGGCTTTGTCCCATTGTATGCGTCGATCGCCTCGAAAAGATTCGATACGAGCCGCCGTTCCTCCTCGGAAAGCTCGGGCCGCCACACGTCGAAAAGCAGTATGACCCGCGTGCGATCGCAGTCATTCCAGGCCTCGTGCTCGATCGTGTCGTCGAAGAGCCACGCGCGGCCCTCGACCCATTCGCGAACCTCGTTCCCGACGCGAAAGCGGCTCTTGCCGGGAACGATGAGCGGCAGGTGGCAGATCAGGCGCGTGTTTACCAGGCCGTTGTGCGGCGGGATGTGGGCGCCGGGCTCGAGCAGGGAAAAGAGGATGGACGGCGAGCGGTTCGCCGTCAGCGACAGCGGCGCATTGCGCAGCGCATGCAGCGTCCTCGGGCAGCGCTCGGCATTCCCCGCCACCGGCTCGCCGTTCTTCCAGAGATAAAAGGCGCTCCAGGCGGGATTGTTGAGCATGCCGAGCTGGTCGCGGCGCGGCCGGTTCGCATCACCGGTCACGTAAGGCGAAAACGCGGCAGAGTCCTGCATGACCGCCAGCAACTCGTCGCGAATTGCCGCGGTCTCAGCCTCGACTTCCGCGAGCCAGGGAAAGGAGCCGTCGGGATAGAACTGGATCTGTGGCAGCCCCGGAAAATAGTAGTACCGCGGCTCCTGGACGAAAATTTGCCTTTCGCCGAGCGCGATGTCGACCGATTGCGCGAACCGCGGGCTCGACTCGCTCGGATCGAAGCCGCTGCTCTCGAGCTTCGCGCGCAGGTAGGTCTTGTACTGTGCGGCGTAGTGGGCACAGGCGTCCTGGGCGCGACGTACGTCCGCGGCAAGGTCACCCGGGAGTCGCCCATGCGTGGCGGCGGCCCGCACCGCGGCCAGATAGAACGCAGACGCTGAGCGCGCGTCGCCCGACGCCGCGAACTGCTCCGCACGCCGGATCAGCTCGCGGATGTTCTGCGGGTCCGAGGCCGGTAGCTGCGCCGCAGACGCCGATTGCCTTTTTTCGTTGCTCATGTCCGTACCGCGGGCGAATTGTAGTGCGCAGCGACTAGCCTTGCGGAGGCCGATCGCAGGGCGATAGTCTGGCCCCATGGAACAGACGGCCAGTGCGGGAGACGCGTCGACGGCGAAACAGGCCGCCGCCGGTCGGAACCAGGCCGCGCTGCGCGCGATGGCGTCCGGCGACCTGGCCGGCGCCGAGACGGCGCTGAGTGAGGCCGTGAGCCTCGATGCGACCAGCATATCCGCCTGGCTCAACCTCGCCGTGGTGCGACGCCAGCGCAAGGACCTGGAGGCGGCGTTCGCAGCGATCCAGAAGGTGCTCACACTCGACCCGCGCAACTTCCCCGCGCTCCTGATGAGCGCCACGATGCTCGAGACCATAGGGCAGGGTGTTCCGGCGGCGCTCGCCTACGGGCGGGCGCTCGCGAATGCGCCACCCGACCAGGCGCTCGACCCGCCGACGCTGAAAGCCGTCGCGCGAGGCCGCGTCGTCCATGGTGCCTACACGCGCCAGCTGGGCGAGCACATCCGGGGCCAAGTGGCCGAGTCCGAGTCGCGCTGTACGGCGGCGGAGCGCCGACGCCTCGAGGCTTTCATCGACACCACGCTGCGGGTGCGGCGTCGGTTTCGCCAGGAGCCGACCGAGTACTACTACCCGGGTCTGCCCGCCATCGAGTTCTACGAGCGCGACGAGTTTCCCTGGCTGCCGGAGTTCGAGTCGGCCACCGCGGCCATCGGCCAGGAGGTCGTCGACATACTGCGTGAGGAGGAAGGA
>Ga0207675_100003079_pt1 | contig 16347 bp, 15 predicted proteins | sample KBSSwiS42_FD_184305 | JGI IMG/M metagenome (GOLD analysis project Ga0207675, IMG submission 184305) | Switchgrass rhizosphere microbial communities from Kellogg Biological Station, Michigan, USA - KBS Switchgrass S4-2 (SPAdes) (version 2) | ecosystem: Host-associated > Plants > Roots >... | reverse complement strand
CTCCGGCTTCCGCCGCCTGCGCGTGACGATTTGAGCGACACCGCGGTCGTCGGCGCGACCGCGCCCAAGCAGCGCCAGCCGGTCGGGAGCTACCTGCTGGCCGGCGTCGAGATGTGGGAGCGCTTCTCGTTCTACGGGATGCGCGCGTTCCTGGTGCTGTTCGCGGCCGATGCGACGCGCGGCGGCCTCGGGTGGTCGCAGGCCTCGGCGAGCCGCCTGATGAGCGTCTACGCGCTGGCGGCGTATTCGTTGCCGGTGGTGGGCGGGTGGCTCGCCGATCGCTTCTGGGGCACGCACCGCGCACTGACGGTCGGCGCCTTCATCATCGCGGCGGGACACTTCACGCTGGCGCTGCCGTGGGTGCCGACCTTCTTCATCGGCCTGGGACTGGTGGCGACAGGCACCGGCTTCTTCAAGGTGAACGCGTCGACGATGGTGGGCCAGCTCTTCGAGCAGGGGGACAAGCGGCGCGACGCCGGCTTCACGATCTTCTACATGGGCACCAACGCCGGTGCCTTTCTTGGGCAGATCATCTGCTCGTATTTCGCAGAGAGCCCGCGCTGGGGCTGGCACTGGGGCTTCGGGTCGGCGGGCGTCGGGATGATCGCCGGGCTGATCACCTATCTCGCGCTGCGGCCCCGGTACCTGGCCGGCATCGGCGAGCCGCCCGACCGCGCGACCGTCGCGGCGCAGCGCGCGCACGCGCCGTTGACGCGTGAGGAGCGCGATCGGTTGACCGCGGTGCTGGTGCTGTTCGCGTTCACGATCGTGTTCTGGATGGCGTTCGAGCAGGCGTCGACGTCGATGAACTTCTTCGCCCAGGACCGCACCGACCGGCAGATCGGCACGTTCCTGGTTCCCGCGGGCTGGTTCCAGTCCGTCAATCCAGTCGTCATCGTGATCGCGGCGCCGTTCTTCGCGGCGCTGTGGACATGGCTCGGCCGCCGGAACCGCGAACCGAGCACGCCCATGAAGATGGCGCTCGGGCTGGCGCTGGTGGGCGTCGGCTTCGTGTTCATGGTGTTCGGCGCGCTCCGCAGCGAAGGCGGCGCGCGTGTCAGCTGGTTCTGGCTGTTCGCCGCCTATTCGTTCCATACGTTCGGCGAGCTCTGCCTGTCGCCGATCGGGCTGTCGTTCGTGACGAAGGTGTCGCCCACGCGGATGGTCGCGCGGGTCATGGGCGTCTGGTTCTTCGCGACGGCGCTGGGCGAATTCCTGGCCGGGCAGTTCGCCGCGCTCACCGACAAGATCGCGCGCGGCGAAGTCTTCCATCTGCTGGGTGGCCAGGCCGATTTCTTTCTCGTGCTGGTGGTGTTCCCCATCGTCGTCGCGGCGGCGCTGGCCGTGATGACGCCGTGGCTGAGGCGTCGGATGCACGGACGAGACGTGTGAGACTCCTCGCCGCAGCGCTCTCCCTGTTACTGTCATCCACCGTGGCCGCTGCGAAGCCGCCCATCGCGACGCGCAAGGATGACGTCGTCGACCGCCTGCACGGCGTCGACGTCGCCGATCCGTATCGCTGGCTGGAGGACGCCGACGCGCCCGAGGTGCAGCGCTGGACCGACGCGCAGAACGCCGCCACCCGGCGCGCGCTGGATCGCGTTCCCGGGCGCGCCGCCCTGGAGAAGCGGCTGTGGCAGCTGTACGAGATCGGCTCCGTCGGCGTTCCCGTCTCACGGCCGACGGGGAAAACGCGCCGCTACTTCTACACGCGGCGCGACGGCAAGCAGAACCAGGCCGTGCTCTACGCGCGCGACGGCGCAACTGGGACGGATCGCGCCCTGGTCGACGTCAACGCCGAGAAGGCCGACGGCACGCGCGCGCTGGACTGGTGGTTTCCGTCCGACGACGGCGCGCTGATCGCCTACGGCGTGTCCGACGACGGCAGCGAGGAATCGACGCTGCGCGTGCGCGACGCGGTCACCGGCAAGGATCTGCCCGATCAGATTCCGCGCACGCGATCCTGCTCGGTGGCGTGGACGCCCGATGGCCGCGGCTTCTACTACACGCGCTATCCCGCGCCCGGCGACGTCCCCGCCGCCGAGGAGAAATACCACCGCGCGGTCTATCACCACCGGCTGGGCGACGATCCCGTCAAGGATCGGAAGCTGTTCGGCGACGGCCGCGACAAGACCGACTGGCCGGGCGTCGACCTGTCGCCCGACGGGCGCTGGCTGGCGATCACGGTCAGCCAGGGCTGGTCGAAGAGCGAGGTCTACCTCGTCGACGTCCGCGCCGGGGGCGCGCCGGTCGCGCTCGCCGTCGGCGAGCCGGCCAAGTTCAGCGTCGTCGAGATGCTGGACGATCGCCTCTACCTGTTCACGACCAGCGGCGCGCCGCGCGGTCGGCTGTTCTCGATCGATCCGCGCCAGCCCGGACGCGCGCACTGGCGCGAGCTGATGAAGGAATCGAGCGAGGTCGTCCTGAGCGTCGTCTACTTCCGCGGTGGGCTGGCGGTCGCGTCGCTGCAGGACGCGGCGCTGCGCCTGCGCCTGTACGACGCCGAGGGGGCGCCGCGCGGCGACATCGCCCTGCCCGGGCTGGGCTCGCTGACCGCGCTGACGGGCGCGCGCGACGTCGCCGAGATCTGCTACGGCTTCACGTCGTTCCTCGTCCCGACGGAGATCTTCCGCGTCGACGTCGCGGGTGCCGCGCCGGTCGCCGAGATATGGCGGAAGCTGTCCGCGCCGATCGACGGGGCGGCGTTCGAGGTCGAGCGCGTGATGGTGACGTCGCGCGACGGGACGAAGCTGCCGTTGTTCCTCGCCCACCGCAAAGGCGTGAAGCGCGACGGCGCGCAGCCCGCGCTGCTCACCGGCTACGGCGGCTTCGACCACAGCATGCTGCCGACCTGGACGCCGTCCGCGGTGCCGTTTCTCGAGGCGGGCGGAACGTACGCGCTGGCGGTCCTGCGCGGCGGCGGCGAGTACGGCGAGGACTGGCACCAGGCGGGCATGTTCGGTCGCAAGCAGAACGTGTTCGACGACTTCATCGCAGCCGCCGAATGGTTGATCGCGAACCACGTCACCAGCGCGCAGCACCTGGCGATCTCGGGTCGGTCGAACGGCGGCCTCCTGGTTGGCGCCGTGCTGACGCAGCGGCCGGACCTGTTCCGCGCGGTCGTCTGCGGTGTGCCGCTGCTGGACATGGTCCGCTATCATCGCTTCCGCATTGCCGCCCTGTGGACCGCCGAATACGGATCGCCCGATGACCCCGAGGCGTTTCGCTGGCTGATGGCGTACTCGCCCTATCACCACGTGCGCGACGGCGTCGCCTATCCGGCCGTGCTGCTTCACACCGCGGCGTCGGACACGCGCGTGGATGCGATGCACGCGCGCAAGATGACGGCGCGCTTGCAGGCGGCCAATCCGAAAGGCAAACCTGTGTTGTTGCGCCTCGAGAGCCACGCCGGCCACGGGGCGGGCAAGCCGCTCGCCAAGGTCATCACGCAGATCGTCGACGAATGGTCGTTCGTGTTCTCGCAGCTGAAGGTGAAAAAGAAATGAAGAAGACGCCGGTGATCATCCTGTTCGGCGGGCGCTCGGCAGAGCACGAGATCTCGCTGCTGTCGGCGCGCAACGTGCTGTCCGCGCTCGACCGGACGCGGTTCGAGCCGATGCTGGTCGGCATCGACAAGGCGGGGCGCTGGCACCGCGAATCGGAACGGACGCTGGAGGCGGCGGCCGGCGATCCCCGCGGGGTCATGCTGGACGCCAGCGCGCCGGCGGTCGGCATGGAGGACGCGCTGGTGGCGCGCGGGCCCGGCAACGCACCCGGCGCGATAGACAGCGAGGCCGTCGTCTTCCCGGTCCTGCACGGCACCTTCGGCGAGGACGGCACCGTTCAGGGCGCGATGGAGCTGGCGGGGATCGCGTACGTCGGCGCCGGCGTGCTCGGCTCGGCGGTCGGCATGGACAAGGACGTCGCCAAGCGGCTGCTGCGCGACGCCGGCATCCCGATCGTCGATTTCGGGGTGGTCACGGCCGGCGCGTTCCGGCGCGATCCGGCCGGCGCCCTGCGCGCGCTGCCCGATCTCGGCTATCCCCGCTACGTGAAGCCCGCCAACGCGGGCTCGTCGGTCGGCGTGTCGCGCGCCGCCGGTCCCGCCGATCTGGAACGCGCGGTGCGCGCCGCGCTGGCGTTCGACAGCAAGGTGCTGGTCGAGCGCGGCGTCGACGCCCGCGAGATCGAGTGCGCGGTGCTCGGGAACGACAGCCCGGAGGCGTCCATCCCGGGCGAGATCCTCGTCCACCACAAGGACGGCTTTTATTCGTACGACGCGAAGTACGTCGATCCGGACGGCGCGAGCTGGAGGATCCCCGCCGATCTGCCGCCCGAGATGATCGCGCGCGTGCAGGCGCTGGCGGTGGCAACGTTTCGCGCGCTCGAGCTCTCCGGCATGGCGCGCGTCGACTTCTTCGTCACGCGCGACGGCCGCGCGCTTTACGTCAACGAGGTGAACACCATCCCCGGGTTCACCGCGGTTTCGATGTACCCGAAGATGTGGGAAGCCTCGGGGTTAACCCCGAGCGCGTTGATCACCCGGCTGATCGAGCTGGCGATCGAGCGGCGCGATGAGCGTCGTGCGCTGAAGACAACGCCCTGATTCGGTCGTGAATTCGTTCCAAGCGGCTGGAAAAGCGCAGTGTGCGTTACGCACGCCCAGCGTAGAAATTTCCGTGTATCCAAATAGCGTCCCGTTCGTAGATCGCGCGTGGACAAAGATAACGAGACCGGAAAACGAGGTGTGGGCCGTCCTTCCAAGGCGCAGCCCTTCAGAGCATTCGTCGTCGACCTCCTGTTGAAGGAGCCGAACCTACGATCGCTCGAGATCGTATCGCGGGCGCGCGCCGCCGGTTACGACGGGGGCAAGAGCGCGCTCTATTCGTTGATCGCCAGCGTGCGGCCGCGGCGAACGCGGCCGCTGAGCGATCACGATCGCGTTCCGGGCGAGATCGCGCGGCACGGGTTCGGTCAAGTGGATGTCCGCTTCCGTGACGGCGGCGAGCGCACGCTGACGTTCTTCGTGTCGCGGCTCGAGTACTCGCGCTTCGTCGTCGCGTCGCTGGTTCCCGACCAGAGCGTCGAGACCTGCGTGCGCACGCTGGCGGCGCACCACGCGGCGATGGGCGGCGTGCCGCTGCTGGCGGCGTTCGATCGCCCGCGCCCGATCGGCGTGCGCGCTGGCGACGACGGCCAGGTGACCGAGTGGGATCAGGGATTCGCGTACGCGGCGTTGGAGATGGGCGTCGGCGTCGAGGTGCGCGCGCGGCGCGGCGCCGAGCGCGGCCCCGGCACGAACCTGGGTAACTGGCTGAAGCTGGCGTTCTTCAAGAACGCGACGGTCGTCGACGAGGCGGACGCGGCCGAGAAGCTGGGCGAGTGGGTGCGCGACTACAACGCGCGCCCGCAGAACGAGGTTTCGGGCAAGGCGCCTGCGATCCTGCTGGCCGAGGAACGGCAGCGGTTGCGGCCGCTGAAGCTGCAGCCACGCGATCTCGCGCTGCGCGTCCCCGTGCTGGTCGGCCCGCGCGCCTCGGTGGTGTACGAAGGTCAGTCGTATGCGATGCCGCCCGAGGCGGTCGGCCTGATCGGCGTGCTGCGCCTGTTCCCCGATCGCGTCGAGATCGCGGCGGGCCGCTATGAGACCACGCACCCGCGGCGGCGCCCGTCGCCGTCGTACGTGCCGCCCGAGATCGACGCCAGCGTCGCGGCCGCCGAGGCCGGTGGCGCCGACGCCCGCCCGCGCCCGCGGACGCGCACGGGCTCCGGCCCGATCCCGATCTCGCCGTCCGTCACCGCCGGCAACGCCTAACCAGCGTCGGGGGAGCGCGGACCCCTCTCCCTAACCCTCTCCCCGCTTCGCGGGGCGAGGGGATCGGATCTCTACGCGCCGCCCGCCCCGCCCTTGCCGCGGCCGATGCCGTAGTACGTGAAGCCGGCCGCGCGCACCTCGGAGGGGCTCCAGATGTTGCGGCCGTCGAACAGGACCGGCTGCTTCATCAGCGCCTTCAGCCGTTCGAACGAGGGGCGCCGGAACTCGTGCCACTCGGTGACCAGCGCCAGCGCGTCGGCGCCCTTCGCGCACGCGTAGTTCGATTCCTCGTACTCGATGCGATCGCCCAGCTGCTTGCGGACCACGTCGATGGCGACGGGATCGGTCGCGCACACCGAGGCGCCGGCCGCGAGCAGCTGCTCGACCAGCACCAGCGCGGGCGCTTCGCGGGTGTCGTCGGTGCCCGGCTTGAACGCGAGGCCCCAGACCGCGATGCGCTTGCCCTTCAGGTTGCCGCCGAAGTGCGCCAGCAGCTTCTCGCCCAGCTTCTTCTTCTGGCGTTCGTTGACCGCGACCACGGCGTTCAGGATCTGCAGGTCGTAGCCGACCTCCTTGCCGGTGCTGACGGCCGCGCGCAGATCCTTCGGGAAACAGCTGCCGCCGAAGCCGGGGCCCGCGAACAGGAACTTGGGACCGATGCGGCCGTCCGAGCCCATGCCCTTGCGCACCAGCTCGATGTCGGCGCCCAGCAGCTCGCACAGGTTGGCCAGGTCGTTCATGAACGAGATGCGCGTCGCCAGCATCGAGTTGGCGGCGTACTTCGTCAGCTCGGACGATCGGCGGTCCATCACCAGCATGCGATCGGTCGTGCGCGTGAACGGCGCGTACAACGCGCGCAGCGTGTCGACCGCGCGCTTGTCGTCGGCGCCGATGACGACGCGATCGGGCTTCATGAAGTCGTTGACCGCGTCGCCCTCCTTGAGGAATTCGGGGTTCGACGCGACGGCGAACTCGTGCTTCGCGCGCTTGCGGACGATCGCCTCGATCTTGTCGCCGGTGCCGACCGGCACGGTCGACTTGGTCACCAGCACGGCCCACCCGGTGAGCGCGTCGGCGACCTGCTCGGCCGCCTTGAAGATGAACGACAGATCGGCGGAGCCGTCGGGCCCGGGCGGCGTGCCCACCGCCAGGAGGATCACCTCGGCGCCGGCGACGCCGCCGGCGACGTCGGTCGTGAACGTCAGGCGACCCTCGGCCACGTTGTGAATCACCAGCTTGTCGAGGCCGGGCTCGTAGATCGGCATCACGCCGCGCTTGAGGCCTTCGATCTTCTCGGCGTCGACGTCGCAGCAGGTGACGTCGTTTCCCATGTCGGAGAATCCCGCGCCGGCGACCAGGCCCACGTAACCTGTTCCGATGACACAGATCTTCATGGCGTCTGACATACCACGGCTGCGATAGTCAGAGGGTGAACGTCATGTTGCTCGCGGCCGGCCGGTCGACGCGGCTCGGCGCTCTCGGTCTGGCGGCGCCGAAGCCGCTGGTGCCGGTGTGCGGGTACCCGGCCATCCGCTTCGGGCTGCACGCCGCGGCGCGGGCCGGCGCCCACCGGGCGGTCGTCAACGTGTTCCACCGGGGCGACATGGTTCAGGCGGTGCTGGGTGAACGCGTGGTCAGTAGGGCGTCGTCTGATCACAGCTCGACGATCGCGATCAGCTACTCCGTCGAGACCGAGCTGCTGGGCACCGGTGGCGGCCTGGCGAAGGCGCGCCCGCTGTTCGAGGCCGGGCCGGTGCTGGTGATGAACGCGAAGGTGGTTGCCGACCTCGACCTGCCCGCCCTGCTGGCCGCGCACGCCCGCGGCGGCGCCGTGGCGACGATGCTGTTGCGCGACGATCCCGAGCCCCGCAAGTGGGGCGCGATCGGCGTGGATGCGGCGGGCCGGGTCGTCAGCATCCTCGACGCGCGCTCGCCCCGGCCGCCGGCGGGCGCGGTCACCGAGCGCATGTTCACGGGCGTGCACGTGCTTGAACCGGCGCTGCTCGATCGCCTGCAGCCCGTGGTGTCCGACGTGATCCGCGACGCCTACATCCCGGCCCTGCTCGCCGGCGAGACGATCACGGCGTTGACGCACGCGGGTTACTTCGCCGAGCACTCGACGCCCGAGCGCTACCTGGCCGGCAATCTGGCGCTGCTGCGCGATCCCGCGCTGCTGCGCGATCCGCCCGGGCCGCTGGTGGGCGTCGAGCCGGGCGCGGCGATCGACGGCCGCGCGCGCGTCGTCGGCGCGTGCCGCATCGAGGCCGGCGCGGTCGTCGAGGCGGACGCGGTCGTGGGCCCCGACGCGGTCGTCGGCGCCGGCGCGCGCGTGACCGCGGGTGCGCGCGTCGAGCGCGCGGTGATCTGGCCGGGCGCGGTCGCGACGGGCGTCGTCACCGACGCCATCGTCACGCCCAGCGGCACCGTCGGCGGCTAACCCTTTTCGACGCGGACCGCGACGACCGTGATGTTGTCGAGCCCGCCGTTCTTGTTGGCGGCGGTGATCATCCGTTCGCACACGGCGTCCAGGTCATCGTCAGAGGTCGCGATCGCTTCGATCTCTTCGTCCTTGATCATCCCGGTCAGGCCGTCGGAGCAGATTACATAGAGATCGCCCAGCGCCGGCTTGTCGACCAGCACGTCGACCTGCACGGTGTCCTTCATCCCCAGCGCGCGCACAATGACGTTCTTGTGGGGGAACGCCGCGATCTCGTCGGGCGAGAGGTTCTTCATCTTGATGTAGTCGTTCAGCAGCGAGTGATCCTCGGTGAGCTGCTTCATGACGCCGTCGCGCCGCCGGTACAGGCGGCTGTCGCCGACGTGGCCCACCACCAGGGCGCGGTCGAGGAACAGCGTCGACACGACGGTGGTCCCCATGCCGTGGCAGCGCGGGTCCTTCTGCGCCTGCTCGTGAATCTTCAGGTTGGCGAGCTTGATGGCGGTGACCATGCGGTTCACGTCGTAGCGATGACCGTGGTCCATCTTGAAGGGCCAGGTGAGCTGCTGGTCGTCCTGGGTCGCCTTGAAGAAGCCGACGATGGTCTCGACCGCCATCCGGCTGGCCACCTCGCCCGAAGCGTGGCCGCCCATGCCGTCGGCGACGATGGTCAGTCGCTCGCTCTCGGGTAGGTAGAACGAGTCCTCGTTGTGGGCGCGCTTCATGCCCACGTTCGAGTCCCCCGCGAACCGCACCCTCATCCCGTCCAAAGGAAACGACGAGCTCATCGCTGGCCGCCCATGGTATCGCCGCGCGGGCGCACAATCAACGCGGAGGGCGGCTTGAGGAAATCGATCCGCGGTCCGACCGAGATCGCGACCGGCTCATCCGTCCGGTAGAGATCCCCGTCGATCGTGTAGGCCCAGCTGCCGTTCTTGGATTGAACGTTCATCTGCGAGGCGACCGCGCTGTACGCCCGGCGGGCGGCGATGCCGCGGCCCGTTCGCACGGCCGGGACATCAAGCGCCAGCGACAGCACGCCCGAATGCATGGCGAGCACACCGAAGCGCTCCGGGTCGTCGTCGGCGCGGTGGACCAGCTTGAAGCCCATCCCGACCTCGCGCACGGTCCCGGCCATCAGACCGACGAACTTCGTCTGCTCGAGCAGCACGCCGTCGACGTGCACCGAGCCCTCGAAGCGCTTGAACAGCCGCTGGATGAAGGGGCCGTGCCAGAGCGCCGAGAAGAATGCCCGCGCCAGCAGCCAGGCCGCACGGGCGGGACCGTATTCGCCGGACCCGTAGTATTCGGTCAGGAAGTTGGCGGGCATCCCGTTGCCGAACAGGAATCCCAGCTCGTCGCCGATGCGCATGCAGCGCCGCCTGATCGTCTCGAGCGGCTGGCCGGTCCGGTCAGCCTCGACGATCGACTTCAAGAACACCGACGGGCGCTCGCGGATCTGAAGCGACGTCGCCACGACGTTCATGGTTCCGCCGCACAGGATCCCGATTGGCGGCAGGGGATCGTCACCGAATGCGCGCGCGAGCGCGGTCACCGTCTTGTGCAGCGTTCCGTCGCCGCCATGAACCGCGATGACCGTGGTCGGCGACCGCCGGATCTCCGCCGCCATGGCCTCCAGCTCTTCGAGGGTCTTGGGCGCGAAGATGCGGCCCCGATCGCCGACGATCGCCTGGAACTCGGCCGCGATGCGAGGATTGCGGCGGTTCGCGCGCGATCGCGGGTTGACGATGACGGCGATCATCCGCGAGCGACGCTCACTCGTCGGTGTCCGCTTCGTCGCCGTCGTCGCCGTCGCCGCCCACGTCTTCCTTCAGTTCGGCCGTCATCTCGGCGGCCATCTCGGCCATTTTGGGATACCAGCCCTCGAGGACTTCGGTGATCTGGCGGGCCTGCTTCTCGTTCGAGATGTTGAACGACGACTGCTTCCGGTAGCTCCCCTTGCTCTTCTTGAAGCGGACGATCGCCATCTTGGGCGGCCGGAACTTGCCCTTCGCCCGATCCAGCTCCTGGAACAGGAACATCACCGTCGCCCAGCTGCCCTTGGTCAGGACGGCGCGCTCGATCTGTTTGCGAACGAGCACGCCCTCGTCCTCGTAGTCGTACGTCAACTCGTCGAGGGATTCGGGCACGACGGCGGTCAGGTCAGCCGTGCGATGGCGGCACGATCGTCGGGCGAGAGGTCGATGAACTCCAGGCCCATGCCGGGAAAGCGGTCCTTGGCGCCGCCGCGCGCGACCCGCACGACGCGGCCCTGCGTGCGGATGTGACGCCCGCCGGGAAGGTCGAACTCCATCACCAACATCTCGCCGACCTCGAACAAGAGATCGGAGCGGAGGAAGGCACCGCCGCCCGAGATGTCGCCCGAGGAAAACCGGATCGGCTTGCGGACGCGCTTCGCGGCATCCGAGATCATGACGGGGACTTCGAGGTTGTAGCGCGGGTGCTTGCGGGTGTCTCGCGCCGTACCGCTCACGGGCGCAGCTCCACCGCCAGCGTCGATCGGACCTCGACCGAAACGCGCGTCCCCGACGTCACCAGCGGCTCGCGCACGCGCAGCCGGCGCGCGATCTCGAGGGAGAGGCCGACGGTGCCGGTGGCGGCGGCGTCAGGCGCGCGCAAGTGGGCGAGCAGCGCGCGCGGAACGGAGATGACCGCTTCCGTCGAGGCGTTGCTGGGGACCGCGCAGCTGACCACCACCGTCGTGCCGAACGGACGCAGCTCGATGAACCCGCCCGCGGCGGCGGCCAGCGACAGGGTGAGGCCGCCGCTGGCGTCCACACGAAGTCCGGCGGTCGGCGCGGAGCCGTTGACGGCCAGCAGCTTGGGCAGCGCCGGGACGGACAGCTCGGCGACCGGCAGCTCGGTGTCGGGAGAAAACACGCTGACGTGTTCGGGGAGGGCGGTGATCGGCTGCGGCGCGGCTTCACCCACCACGCCGCCGACCACGCCCGCGACGTCGGGGTAGACGCGCGGAAAAGTTCGGATCACGGTCTGCGGCGAACCGGCCGCGCCCAGGCCGACGCCGACGCCGCCCAGCTCCTCGAGATCGACCGAGCCACCACGCGTCGCGAGCGCGCGGTTCGCGAGGTCGACGTCGCGCAGCACGCATCCCTGAGCAGGCGCTGTCGCCGCCAGCGGATCGACCAGACCGAGCACGTCGGTCTCGGGTCCGGCGGCCGCGGCGCGGAATCCCAGCACCGACACCGTCGTCGGTCGATCGGGGCTGACCTCGAAGCGCACCGAAAGCTCCGACGAGTACGCGGCGGGCTGCGTCTGCGCGTCCGGCATGCGCTCGCCGCCGTCGCAGGCCAGCGCCAGGCACATCGCCGGCGTCAGGCACACGAACAGCGCCCGAAAACGATTTCCGGAAGGCGTCATATCGGACCCAACACTATACCGCGTTGCGCGGCCCGTTGCGAATTCGGGCTAACCCTGAAGCTGCGGCGCGGCCGGCTCGCGGAGGCAATCGTGGTATGAAATCCGGCCTTCATGTCTCGCATCACCGCCGACGAGGTCCGTGAGCTCGCGCTGCTGGCGCGCTTGCGTCTGTCCGATCAGGAAGTCGCGGCGATGACCGACAACCTGGGTGCGATCCTGGAGTATGTCGATGCCCTGCGCGCACTCGACACGACATCCGTCGAGCCGATGACGCACGCCGTGCCGTTCGACTGCCCGACCCGTGAGGACGAGGTGAAGCCCTCGCTGGAGCCCGACGAGGCGCTGGCGAACGCCCCGCGCCGCGACGGCAGCTTCTTCCAGGTTCCACGAATCGTCCCCGGCCCCGGCGCCGACGGCGAAGGCGGCGGGTCGTGATCGCGTGGGCGAGAGCGAGCTCTGCTCGCACGAGCCCGTCGCGGGGGGCGTGGGACCCTCTGAGGGTCCCATCATGATCGCCATCGACGCACGCGGCGCGACCGCCGTGGCGATCGCGGACGGCGTGCGCGCGGGCAAGCTGCGCGCGCGCGACGTCGCCGAGCAATATCTCGATCGCATCGCGCGGCTCGACGGCGCGCTCGGTTGCTACCTTTTGATCGATGCGGAGGGCGCGCGGCGTCGCGCTGACGCCGTCGACGCCGCTTACAAGGCGGGCCGCGATCCGGGCGCGCTCGCCGGCGTTCCGCTGGGGGTGAAGGACATCTTCTGTACGCGCGGGGTCGAGACGACCTGCGCGTCCAAGATCCTGCGCGGTTTCGTTCCACCTTATGAATCGACGGTGACGGCGCGCCTCGCCGGGGCGGGCGCGGTGATGCTCGGCAAGCTGAACATGGACGAGTTCGCGATGGGCTCGTCCAACGAGAACAGCGCGTTCAAGCCGGTGAAGAACCCGTGGTCGCACGCCCACGTGCCCGGCGGATCGTCGGGGGGATCGGCGGCCGCGATCGCCGCGTCGCTGTGCGCGGGCGCGATCGGCACCGACACGGGCGGTTCGATCCGGCAGCCGGCCGCGCTGTGCGGCGTGGTGGGCATGAAGCCGACCTACGGGCGCGTCTCGCGCTACGGCGTCATCGCCTTCGCGTCGTCGCTGGATCACCCGGGGCCGTTCGGGCGCACCGTCGAGGACGCGGCGGCGCTGCTCGAAGCGATGGCCGGCGCGGACCCGCACGACTCGACGAGCATTCCGGCGCCCATCGGCGCGTACCGCGCCGCCGCGCGGGCGGGCGGCGACGGCCCCGAGCCGCTCAAGGGCATGCGCCTCGGCGTGCCCGACGAGTACTTCCAGCCCGGCATGGACGCCGAGGTCGAAGCGGCCGTGCGCGGCGCGCTGGACGAGCTCGCACGCGCGGGCGCCCAGATCGTCAAGGTGTCGCTGCCCAACACCAAGTACGCGATCGCGACCTACTACCTGATCTGCACGGCGGAGGCTTCGTCGAACCTGGCCCGCTACGACGGTGTCCGCTTCGGGTATCGCGCGCCGGACGCGCGCTCGCTGGAGGAGATGTACACGAAGACGCGCGGGGAAGGGTTCGGCACCGAGCCCAAGCGGCGCATCATGCTCGGCACTTACGTCCTGCGTGCCGGCTACTACGAGGCCTACTACGGCAAGGCGCTGCGCGCGCGCCGCAAGATCGCCGACGATTTCCAGGCCGCGTTCGCGGGCTGCGACGCGATCGTCACCCCGACTTCGCCGATCCCCGCGTTCAAGTTCGGCGAGAAGACCAGCGACCCGTTGCAGATGTACCTGGCCGACGTGCTGACCGTCGGGCCCGACCTGGCCGGCATCCCGGCGCTTTCGCAGTCGTGCGGCTTCACGAAGGCAGGGCTGCCGATCGGCCTCCAGACGATCGCGCCGGCGCTGGGCGAAGAGATCTGTTTCCGCGTCGCGGGCGCCTACGAGGCGCGTACGAAGTGGCACGAACGGCTGCCGCCGGAGACCGCGTCGTGAGCCTGGACGATTACGAGATCGTCATCGGCCTCGAGGTGCACGCGCAGCTTGCGACGCAGTCGAAGATCTTCTCCTGGTCGTCGACGGCGTTTGGCGCCGAGCCGAACACCCAGACCGATCCGGTCTGTCTGGGCCTGCCCGGCGTGCTGCCGGTGTTGAACCGCGGCGTCGTCGACGCGGCGGTGCGATTGGGGCTGGCGGTCGGCAGCAAGATCCGCCAGCGCTGCCGCTTCACGCGCAAGCACTACTTCTATCCCGACCTCCCGAAGAACATTCAGATCTCGCAGTTCGACGAGCCGATCTGCGACGGCGGCACCGTGAAGTTCCGCCTGCACGGCGAGGTGCGCGCGGTGTCGCTGACCCGCATCCACCTGGAGGAGGACGCGGGGAAGAACATTCACGCCGACGCGACGAAGAGCCTGGTCGACTACAACCGCGCCGGCGTCCCGCTGTGCGAGATCGTCAGCGAGCCCGACCTCCGCTCCGCCGAGGAGGCCGCCGAATACGTGCGCGCGCTGCGCACCCTGGTGCGTTACCTCGGCATCGGCGACGGCAACATGGAGGAGGGCTCGCTCCGCTGCGACGCGAACGTGTCGCTGCGGAAACGCGGGACGACCGCGTTCGGCACCAAGACCGAGATCAAGAACATGAACTCGTTCAAGAACGTGCGCGACGCGATCGAGCACGAGGTCAAGCGCCAGGCGTCCGTGCTGGACGGCGGCGGTCGTGTCGTGCAGGAGACGCGCCTCTGGGACGCGGCGCGCGGCGTGACGCAGTCGATGCGCTCGAAGGAGCAGGCGCACGACTACCGCTACTTCCCGGAGCCGGACCTGCCGCCCGTCGTCGTCGACGACGCGGCGCTGGCGGCGCTGCGCAAGACCCTGCCCGAGCTCCCCGAGGATCGGTTCGCCCGCTACGCGGGCCAGGTGGGCCTGTCACCGCAGGACGCGGGCGTGCTGGTGTCCGAGCGCGAGATCGCCGGCTACTACGACGACGCGGTGGCGGCGGGCGCGCCCGCGAAGCGCGCCGCGAACTGGGTGATCAACGAGGTGCTCGCGGTGGCGGGCGACGCGCGCCGTCTGGGCGACGCTGATATCCCGGTATCGCCGGCGGCGCTGGCCGGGCTGGTGAAGCTGGTCGAGGACGGCACGCTGTCGGGCAAGCTTGCGAAGGATGTGTTCGGGAAGATGTGGGCCGAGCGCCGGACCGCCGCCGACATCGTGGCCAAGGAGGGCCTGGTCCAGGTCTCCGACAGCGGCGAGCTGGAGGCCGCCTGCAGCAAGGTCATCGCCGCCCACCCGACCGAAGCCGCGAACTTCAAGGCCAACCCCAAGCTGATCGGCTTCTTCGTCGGCGCGGTCATGAAGGAGACCGGGGGAAAGGCGAACCCGAAAGCCGTCAACGAGATCCTGCGCAAGCTATTGGCTTGACAAGGGAACTCCCCTCCATAAACTACGCCGCTTCCAGCGAGGACCTTGATCCATGTACGCCGTCATCTCTTCCGGGGGTAAGCAGTACCGTGTCAGCGAAGGGGAAACCCTGCGCGTCGAGAAGCTGGCCGGAGGACCGGGCTCGAAGGTCACGTTCGGCCCGCTGCTGTTCGCCGACGACGGCGGCGGCGTCCAGGTCGGCCAGCCGACGGTCAAGGGCGTCACGGTCGAGGCCGAGATCATCGATCAGGGCCTGGCGAAGAAGATCATCATCTTCAAGTACAAGCGCCGGAAGAGCTACCGCCGCAAGCAGGGCCATCGTCAGCCGTTCACGGCGCTGAAAATCACCGCCATCCGCGCGGGGGCGAAGGGCTAAAGCCAAGGTCAAAAATGGCACACAAGAAAGGTCAAGGGAGCTCCCGCAACGGCCGCGACTCGCAGTCGCAGCGCCGGGGCATCAAGCGTCACGCCGGCGAGGCCGTTCTCGCGGGCAACATTCTCGTCCGCCAGGTCGGCACCGTGATTCATCCCGGGTCGAACGTCGGCATGGGCCGCGACTTCACGCTGTACGCGCTGGTGAACGGCGCCGTGAAGTACACGCGCTCGGGCCCGCGGACGATCGCCAGCATCGTCGCTTAACGGGGCGGCGTCCGGGCGGGCGCAGGGTCCTCCGTGCACTTCGTCGACGAAGCGACGATCCGCGTGAAGGCCGGCGCGGGCGGCAACGGGGCGATCGCGTTCCGGCGGGAGAAGTTCGTCCCCAAGGGCGGTCCTTCGGGCGGCGACGGCGGCGACGGCGCGTCCGTCATCATGGTCGTCGACGAAGGGCTGTCGACGCTGCTGGATTTTCGCTACCGGCACGAGTTCGACGCGCCCTCCGGCGCCAACGGCGCGAACAAGGATCGGTACGGCCGCGGCGGCGAGGACGTCGTGCTGCGCGTCCCGCCCGGGACGCAGGTGTTCGACGAGGCGACCGGCGCGCTGATCGGCGATCTGCGCGCGCACGGCGAGCGGCTGGTCGTCGCCCAGGGCGGCAAGGGCGGGCGCGGCAACATCCACTTCGCGACCTCGACGGATCGGGCGCCGCGCAAGTCTGAGCCGGGGACGCCGGGTGAGGAGCGTACCGTCCGACTCGAGCTGAAGCTGCTCGCCGACGTCGGCCTGCTCGGGTTCCCCAACGTCGGCAAGTCGTCGCTGATCGCGCGCATCTCCGCCGCGCGCCCCAAGATCGCCGATTACCCCTTCACCACGCTCGTCCCGA
>Ga0207675_100003077_pt1 | contig 16351 bp, 11 predicted proteins | sample KBSSwiS42_FD_184305 | JGI IMG/M metagenome (GOLD analysis project Ga0207675, IMG submission 184305) | Switchgrass rhizosphere microbial communities from Kellogg Biological Station, Michigan, USA - KBS Switchgrass S4-2 (SPAdes) (version 2) | ecosystem: Host-associated > Plants > Roots >... | reverse complement strand
TACGGATCCTCGACGTCGGCCACCTCGTGGCGGGTCCAATGACCGCCTCGCTTCTGGGGGACTTCGGGGCCGATGTCATCAAGATCGAGCGCCCCGGGCACGGCGACCCGCTGCGCTGGAACCACAAACACGAGGGTGTCGGCCTGTTCGGAGACGCGCATGTATTCGCGCAGGGCATCGGAGACATCGCCGCCGCTCGGTACGCCGACCACCCCCTGGTGCATGTTGCCGTCGTGCAGCCCCCGCATCACTTGCAGGAGCGCGTCCGTCAGAGGGAACTGCGGGTTCGTCGCGGGCATGCTCACCAGGCCGCGCGTGCCTTCGGTGGGGTGGCTGTCGGCGACCAGCGAGCCCGTCTGCCGGCGGCGTTTCAGAATGGCCTGCACGCGCTGGTTCGGCGACATCGTCTCGCGCACCAACACGGCGCCGGTGAGCAGGTCGCCGAACGTCTTGCGCGTCACTCCCGTCGGTGCCTGCCGACTCAGCGCCTCGCGCACCGTCTGGGTGGTGTTCACCGCCATGACGCGAAACGCCGAGTCATCGGTCATGGCACGCAGGGCAGAGTCGGTCATCGAGATCAGTGAAGGTGCTCGTCTTCGTCACTTCCAGGCGGCGGAACCGGCTGTGAAATCACGTAGCTTTCGCTGAGCCAATTGTACAAATCCGCCAGCTTGCAGCGGGCCGAACAAAACGGACGGGGAGCAAAGTCCGTCGGCGCGTCTTCCATCACTTTCTTGCACGCGGGGCACACGATGCGCATGCCCCTCAGCTTAGCACGTCCGGCGGCAGCCTGAACCCCGCCGGGCAATCTCGCGGTTTCTTCTGCGTTTCCTGGTCAGGCCTGCGAGAGTGCCGTGGCGATCGCCTCGCTGCTGCGGTCGACGGCACTCTCATCATGGGCCAGTGAGAGAAACGCGGCCTCGAACTGAGCTGGCGGCCAGTACACGCCCTCACCCAGCAGCGCGCGATGAAAGCGCCCGAACGCCTGGGTGTCGCAGTGCTTCGCGTCATTCCAGGAACGGATGGGGCCCGCGTGGAAAAAGATCGTGATCATGGAGCCGACGCGCTGCACGCAGACGGGCTGCGCGCAGCTCGACAGCGCCCGCCGGATACCGGCCTCCAGCCGCGCGCCGAGGACCTCGAGCCGGCGGTAGGCGGCTTCGTCGAGCAGCTCCAGTGTGGCCAGGCCGGCGCTCACGGCCAGGGGATTTCCGCTCAGCGTGCCCGCCTGGTAGACGGGACCGAGTGGCGCGATGCGGGACATCACGTCGCGCCGGCCCCCGTACACCGCCAGCGGCAGGCCACCGCCGACCACCTTGCCGAGACAGGTCAGGTCGGGCCGCAGCCGGAAGAGGCCTTGCGCGCCGCTCGCGGACAGCCGCGAGCCGGTCATGACCTCGTCGAAGATCGAGAGCGCGCCGTGCGCGCTGCACAGCCGCACGATGGCCTCCAGGAAGCCGGGCTCGGGCGCGACACAGCCCATGTTGCCCGCGACCGGCTCCACGATCACCGCGGCGATGCGCGGACCCTGCTGGGCGAACAGCGCCTCGAGTGCGGCCGTGTCGTTGTAGCCGAGCGTGGCGGTGTTCCTGACCAGATCTTCGGGCACGCCCGCCGAGTCCGGGGCGCCAAAGGTGGCCGCGCCGCTGCCCGCCTTGACCAGCAGCGAGTCGGAGTGGCCGTGGTAGGCGCCGTCGAACTTCACGATCACGTCGCGCCCCGTGAAGCCGCGCGCGACGCGCAGCGCGCTCATGGTGGCTTCCGTGCCGCTCGACACGCAGCGCAGCAGCTCGATGCTCGGGTAGCGCGCCACCAGCGCTTCCGCGAACGCGACTTCGAGCGCGGTCGGCGCCCCAAAGGACAGGCCCGAGAGCGCCGCCTCGCGCACGCGCGCGATGACCTGGGGGTGCGCGTGGCCGACGATGGCGGGGCCCCAGCTGCCGACGTAGTCGATGTAGCGGTTGCCGTCCGCGTCGGTCAGCGTGCAGCCCGAGGCGCTGGCGATGAAGGGCGGCGACCCGCCGACGGCACGAAACGCCCGGACCGGGCTATTGACGCCCCCGACGATCAGCCGTTCGGCTCGTTCGAATAGGCGCTGCGACTCTCGGTGGGAACGTTCGTTTTGCTTTTCCATGCGGCGACTCTCGACGCGCAGACTAGTCCTGATCGCGCCGCTCGTGGTCGTCGATCGCACGCCGCCACTCTTCAATCAAGTCGAGCGCTTCTGTCCCCGGCCAGCGCAGCCGCGACAGCCGCGCCAAGAGCTGCGAGGTGTGCTCGCCGGCCTGGCACAGCTCCGAGAAACAGTTGGCCGCGCCCCCGAGTGCGCGATGGGCCTGGTCCACGTCCCCCTGTTCGAGCTCGAGCCAGGCTTCCGTGAGCAGGCTGTGTTGCTTGGGTCCGCGCTCTTCGCCGAATTTTCCAGCCACGCCTTCCAGGAGGGCGCGCCCCTCCGGCAGCTCCCCACGCGCCAGATGCACCTGTGCGAGCAGCAACTCGGCCTCGCTCTGCCCCGACGGCTCCACCAGCATCTCGTACAGGCGCAGCGAGCGGCTCGCGTGCACGTGGGCGTTGTCGAGGTCGTCGGTGTCGACCGCGATCATGGCCAGCAGCCGTTCGCAGCTCGCCGTGCCGCGCGGCATGCCCAGCGCCTCGAACAGCGCGAGCGCGTCCTGGGCCTCGCACATGGCGCTGTAGAAGTTCGACAGGCGGTGCTCGATGTGCGCCAGCAAGAGCGTCGTCTCGGCGAGCCCAGGGCGATAACCCGAGCGATCGAGCTCGGCGCGGGCCTCCAGCGTCAGGCGCCGCGCCCGGCTGGTGCGCCCTTCGGAATGCGCGATCCAGCACGAGAGCAGCATGCACTGGCCGCGGCCGAGCGTGCGCTCGCGCGCGGCGAAGTGAGCGGCGCCGCGCTCGGCGGCGGTGCGCGCGCGCTCGTAGTTGCCCTGCAGGTACGCGATCTCCGCCAGCGCGGCCTCACACTGCGCCATGCCGAGCTCATCCTGGATGCGCTCGAACACGGACAGCGCCATCTCTACCAGCCGCAGCCCGTCGCTCAGGTTGCCGAGGTTGCTGTCGAGCTGCCCGAGCAGGCGCAGGCAGTGGGCGAGCGTGGGCTCGTCATTCAGGCGCTCCAGCGCCGCGCGCGCGCGCTCCGCGAACTCCTTGGCCTGCAAGGAGGTGCCGGCGTGCCGCAGCACCTCCGCACGCCAGCGGTCGTGGCGCGCGGCCATTCTGGCTTCGAGCCGGCCGTCGAACAGATCGAGGTCGTCCAGTGTGGCGCGCGGCTGCAGCGTGCCGTGGGAGGACTGCTCCAGGAACTCGAAGAAGATGTTGGCGGCCTGCTCGGCGCAATTGGCGCTGAGCAGGTTGACGACGCGCTGGCGCACCACACGGTGAGTGCCGACCAGGGGGTGGTGCTCGAGCGCGCGTGCCGCGGCCTGGAAAATGCCGTCGGCATCCGGGCGGCTCGACAGCCGCGAGAGCAAGTGCTCTTGCAACAAGGCGTGCGGCCAGGTGTAGCGCTCCGAGCCGCGAGGCAGAATGATCTCGGAGCGCCGCAGCGCATCGATGCAGGGCCCCGGGGCAAGCCCGAGATCGGCCAGCAGCGCCACGATCACGACCACGCGCATGTCGATGCCGAGCGTGGCCACCGCGCAGGCCGCGAGCTGATCGGCTGCTCCCAGCGACGCCAGGCGCGCGTCCCACAAGTCGGCCGTGGTCTGCGGCCGCACGGCGAGCACCTCGCGCGGCACGCGATAGGCGCCGGCCGCAAACTGCAGATCGCCCGCGTGAGCCCAGGCGTGCAGCTGTTGCAAGGCGAACAACGGAAAGCCGCGGCTGCGGCGCGCCGCTTCCAGCACCGCTTCGTCGTCGAGCGGCAGGGAGGCGCGCAGCAACGAGCAGGTGTCGTCTCGGTTCATCGGCAGCACCTGCAGCACTTCGCCGTCGAGCGCGCTGCGCAGCAGGCGCAGCGCATTGGCGATCGGGCTCGCCAGCTGGACGTCTTCCGTGCGCACCGTCGCGACCATGAAGATGCGCTGGTCCTGCTCGGTCTCGTGGATGCGCAGCAGGCCGTCGACCACCATCTCGGAGGCGTTGTGCAGGTCGTCGAGGAAGAACAAGAGCGGCCGGCCATTGGCGATCTTGCGGATGGTAAAGCGCGTGATCTGCCGGCGCACGCCGGGTGAATCCACCCGGAAGCGTACGCCGGTGGGGCCCACGACGTGATCGGCGCCCGGCGGCGTCGGGCGCAACCACTCCGCGGCGCCTGCGATCCACGCGCGCAGCTCGGCGTCGTGCTCGCCCGCGCCCCAGCGCGCGAGCAGTGACTCCTCGATGGTGGAGCGATCGACGCGTTCGAAGTTGAAATACTGCACCACGGCGCCCAGCATGCCGTTCGAGGCGCCGCGCAGGCGCTGGTAGCGCACGGGCAGCGGCACCATGCGGCCCTCTTCATGCACGGCCGTGGCCAGCCACTCGGCGATGCGGCTCTTGCCCACGCCGGCGGGACCGAGCAAGAGCACCAGACGGTGCGGCGGCCCCTCGCCGTTGGCAACCTGGCGTGCGATCTGCAGCAGCCGCGTGCGGATGTCTTGTCGCCCGACCAGCGGTGACGGCCGGATGCTGAGCAGACCCGTGGGGCGCTCGGAGGTGGCGCGCAGGCGCCGCGGCGGGCGGTTGCTGGGCTTGCGCGGGCCGTCTGCGTTCGCCTCCAGCTCCGGCAGGTCCCAGATCGTCGGCGGCAGGGGCCACTGCGGCGACAGTACCTTCCACGCGCGCCGCGCCTCTGCCGCGAACTCGTAGCGATCCCAGGGGCGCTTGGCGAGCAAGCGCCGTGCGAACTCGATCACCAGCGGCGGTACCTCGATCGCCGGCACCAGCGCCGGCGCCTCGTTGAAGGCGTGTTGGTGCAGCAGCTCCTTGGTGTCGCCCATGAACGGGGCACGACCGCCCACCAGGCGAAAGAGCAGGCAACCGAGCGCGTATAGATCCGTGGCCCCGCACACGTGATGCGTCTCGTGCTTGATCTGCTCGGGCGCCATGTAGCCGGGTGTCCCGGCGCCGGCGTGCGGCAGGAACTCCATGGCCTTGGCGCCGTCGAGCCGCTCGTCGTGCGGGTCTTCTTTCAGCCACGCCAGGCCCAGGTCGAGGATGTGCACGCGCGGCGGGCGCCGCGGGCGCGCCTCGACGATCACGTTCGAGGGCTTGAGGTCGCCGTGGATCACGCGCCGCGCGTGGGCGTGTGCCAGCGCGTCCAGGATCTGGTCGACGACGGACCAGATCACCGGGTAGCTGAGCTGCACGTGGCCGAGGTCGTGCAGCGATGCACCCGTGACGAACTCCATCACCAGGTACGGCGAGCCGCCGAGCAGCTGTCCGAAGTCGGTAGCGTGCACGATGCCAGGATGATCGAGCGTGGCGAGCGCGCGTGCCTCTTTGTAGAACCAGGCGAGGTAGTCTCGGGTGGAGGAGCCGTCGGGAACCGTGACCTGCTTCAGCGCGACATCGACGTTGCGGTGCCGATCGTAGCAGCGATACACGATGCCCATGCCGCCTTCGCCGAGCACGCTGCGCACCTCGTAGCGCTCGGCGATGCAGTCGCCGACCACGATGCGTTCGCCCGGCGACGAAGCGCGCGTCGCGGCTCCGCGCGGACGCGAGTCGGACGCCTCTGGAGCGGCGCCCGGTGACGCAGCCCCTGAGGACGCGCCTGACGCTGGCATGCCCGGCGGCAACATGCCGGGCGGCGGCAACATGCCGGGCGACAACAGCGCTGCGTGTTCTCGCGCATGGCCCGAGCCGCCATTGCGCAGCGCGTGCGGCACCGGCGGCTCGGGTTGAACGGCCGTGGGCGCCGAGCTTCGCGAGCCTGCCGGGGCAGGGTGGGTGTGTGAGCCCCCGGGGTTCATCGCCGCGGAGTCTAGTCGCGCCTGCGTATCAGTCGAGACGAACCGCGCAGAATTCGAGCCGTCTTCAGCCCGTATTCTGGCCGACATGACGGCGCGCGTCAGGCTGGAGCAAAATGAACCACTTGGCTGCTCAGCGGCCTCGAGCGCTCCGCCTACGCTTCAACCGTGCTTTGGAGCGTTGGCTTGGCGCGCCGCTTCGACCGCCTGCTTCAGGCTGCCTGGGCTGTAGCCGACGAAGATCCTGCCCATCACATCGATCACGGGGATGCTGGAACCGGCGCGCTTGGCGCGTGCCAGCTTCTGCTGCATCTCGGCCTGAGCTGCGCGGCTCTCCTCGATGTTCTTCTTGGTCACGGAAACGCCGAGCGATTTCAGATAGCGTTCGGCGTCGTGACAGGGTTTGCACCAGTCTGCCCCGTACACGATCGCAGTGACGGCGCCGTTCGCAGTGCCCGCAGACGGTGGCTGAAGATTTGGTTCCGCGCTGCCCGCCTCGGAAGGATTGGCATGCACCGCATCGCCAGCAGGGCCGGGCTTGGCGCCAGGCGCCAGCGCCTCCATGCGTGTCTTGCGCAGGTCGGCCCCGAGCTTTTCCCACTCGCCGCGCGGCAGCGTGTTGACGGCGTAGCTGCCGTCCTGGCGTTTCACGGTGAGATCCGCGACGTACACATTGGCCCCCGAGCCCTCGGCTTGATCCATCTGCACCACGCGTACGCGCGAGCGCCGCTCCGGTGGCACCTTGTCGATGGCCTCTTCGACGTGGAAGTCCCCGTCCTCGGCGATCCAGGTGAGCAGCAGATTCTGCGTTTCATCCGTCAGCTTCAGCCCCGGTAGCGCCTCCGTCGCGGCAGCGTTCGCCTGCCCAGTGGCCAGAGCGCCGGGGCTGCTGGGATTGGCGCGGCAACCGAGTCCGGTCAGGCCGCTCGACAGGGCGAGCGAGGCCAGGCCGAGCGAGACGACGGCGAGTGGGCCGCGCATCAGCCCTGGGGCGCGGGTGTGGATTCCCGCGGCGCATCTGGATCGACGCTGGCTGCCTGCTCCGCACGGCGCCGGCGCAAGCGCTCCGGCAGCGCCCGCACCGTCTCCACCAGACCGATCGTCACGTAGAAACACAGTAGCCATAGCAGAACGAATTGCGGCTTGCCGTATTGCCAGACCAGGACGCTCGAGCCAATGCCGAACAACACGAGCAGCGCGTTGGCGACGTTGAAGCTCAGGTCCTTGAAGGAGTGGAACCGGAAGCTCGACACCATGAGCAGGCTGAGCGCAATGGTGACGCCGAACAGCGCCAGCGTATAGCGCTCGTGGCTCAGCTGCCCGCCCAGGGCATGGTTGGCCAGCAGCAGCGAAATGAGAATGCCGGAGGCGGGTGGAATCGGTAGCCCGACCGTGTACTTGCTCGGCTTGACCGCTGCCCCTGCCGGGCTGGAGCTGAGCACGTTGAAGCGCGCCAATCGGATCGCGCCGCAGGCCGTGAACAGGAATCCGACGATCAGGCCCGGAATCGGAAAGCGATACAGCGCCCATTTATAGACGAGCAGTGAAGGAGCGACGCCGAAGGACACGATGTCCGCGAGCGAATCGAGCTGCAGCCCAAAGGCGCTCTGGGTACGCGTCATGCGGGCGACTCGGCCATCCAACAGGTCAAATAACATCGCGAACATCAGCAGGATGGCTGCGCGATAGAAATCGTCGGTGGTCGGGTTGTCGAGCGCCACCACACGGATGGCGTTGAAGCCGCAAAAGATCGACCCGAGGGTGATCAGGTTGGGCAGAACGAAGAGCGTCTTGCGGAGGTCGACGCGGGGTACGCGCCGGCGACGTCGGCGTTGAGGCAATCGCGAGGAAAAGACCACGGTAGAACAAGGTACTCAAAATGACGCGGCGAGTCCAGCGTCCAGCTGGCCGACAGGAGAGTGTTAACGCCGACCCAGAATTACCGCGGGTGCTGCCCAGGGTCGCGGGGGCACGGGACGGACATCGGGACTGCTACCAGGCCCCTGGAGGGCCGGTTTGTTGTCCTGTGGGCTCCCCCGGTGCCTAAGATTTAGCAGCCATGTCTCTAGCAGCCGTGTCTCGCGCAGCCGTGTCTCTCGTCATGTCCTCCACCGCCCCGTCTTTGGTCCGACGGACTGCGTCGCTGCCCCGGGTGCGTCGCTCCCGGAGCTGGCGGCTCGCCCTGGCGCTGACCCTGGTGTCCTCCGCAGCTTTTCCACAGGCATCGGGCGAGCCGGGCGCCGATACCGCCGCTCCTCCGCCGCCGCAGTCCCCTGCGGACCAGACGTCGGCGCCGCCCGCGACCGCGCCGGCAGGGGGTGGCTACGGTTCCAACTTCGTGCCCGCACCCGGCACCAATCTGGAGAGCCACCTACCATCGAGCTCGCAATCCAAGAGCGATATCTACGCACCCGACACCTTCGATCTGCGGCGGCCCTCCTCGCAGGAGGGCACGACGCTGCGCGGGAACCCCGACAATCTGGGCGTGCTGAACGTCGACACGGCGGCGGGCGCCGGAGAAACGAAGTCCTTTCACATCGTGCGCAAGGGCGACACGCTCTGGGGGATCTGCGGCGACCAGCTCGGGGACTCGCGGCTTTGGCCGCGTGTCTGGGCGTTCAATCCGCAGTTGCAGAACCCGCACTGGATTTATCCGGGTGATCAGCTGCGGCTGCGCGCGCCCGGCGCTGCGGAAGGTGCCGAGCTCGGCACCAGCCTCAAGAGCCTACGCGGGGGCACGCTGGGCACCGGCACGGTGGGCCGCGCCGCGCTCGTGCCCCCGGAGACGGTGTTTTTGCGCGAGCTCGGCTACATCGACGACCCGGAACAGGAGGTCTGGGGCCAGATCGTCGGCGCGCGCGAGGAGCAGCAGCTGCTCGGCGATGGCAACCGCGTGTACATGATTTTGCGACCGGGAGCGCAGGTCCAGATCGGTCAGTTGCTGACGGCCTTCGAGGACGAGCGAGATCCACCGACACCGCCGGGTGCCCGCCGCCCGCCGGGCAAGATCGTCGCCTTCAAAGGCACCATCAAGATCGACACCTGGGACGCCAAGAATCGGGTGGCCCGGGGCGAGATCGTCGAGTCGCTCGACGTCATCGAGCGCGGGGCGAAGGTGGGGCCCGTCGGCAGGCGCTACTACGTGGTTCCCCCTGCCGCGAGCCAGGTCGATGTCCAGGCGCGCATCCTGACCAGCCTGTACCCCCACGTGATCATGGGACGAGATCAGGTGGTGTTCATCGACCGTGGAGCCAATGACGGTCTGAAGCCGGGCAACCGCCTGTTTGTCGTGCGCCACGGGGACGCCTGGCGACGAACGCTGGAGACCGCCTCGGTGATGGCGCGCAGCCGCATCAAGATGGACGTCCCCGAGCGGCTCGAGCTGGACGTGACTTCGCTCGAGGGCGACGAAGAGACATTCCCCGAGGAAGTGGTGGCGGAGCTGCGGGTGATTCGCTCGCACAAGTACGCGTCGCTGGCACTGGTGACGGAATCCCACGAAGAGATCGAACCCGGCGATCAGGCCGTGGCGCGCAAAGGGTTCTAAACGAGCCCGGAGCTCAGTCTCGGGCTGGGCTCCGCCCGGCGGCGCTGTTATAGCTCAGCGGTGGCTCAACTGGTGCCGGACAATATCCCCGTGGTTTCCGTCGCGGATCTGGCGCGACGTTTGAAACGTACGGTCGAGGGCCAGACGGGGCGCGAGTGGGTCGAGGGAGAGATCCTCTCGTTCAAACGCGCGGCCAGCGGTCACGTGTACTTCTCGTTGAAAGACGCCCGGGAGGACGCCTGCATCGAGTGCGTGATGTATCGGCTGGACGCCTTGCGCGTGCGCCACCACCTGTTCGACGGGGCGCGCGTGCAGACGCTCGGGCGCGCCACACTGTGGGCGCCACGCGGCCGCCTGCAGTTCATCGTGCAGAACCTGCGACCGGTGGGGCTGGGCGCCGTGCTGGAGCAGCTCGATCGGCTGAAGACCAAGCTGCGCGCAGAGGGCCTGTTCGAGCGCGAGCGCAAGCGGCCGTTGCCGGTCGGTCCGCGCGTGGTCGGCATCATCACCAGCTCCCACGGCGCTGCTCTGCACGACATCCGCACGGTGGCGTTCCGGCGGGGCCCGGTCGTGCTCGTGCTCTCACCCGCGCTCGTGCAGGGAGAACAGGCGCCCGAGAGCCTGATCCAGGCGCTCGACCGCATCGAGCGGGATCGGCGCGTGGAGGTCGTGATCATCGGCCGCGGCGGCGGCGCCAGCGAGGATCTGATGGCGTTCAACGACGAGCGCGTGGTGCGGCGGGTGGCGGCGCTGCGCGTGCCGACCGTGAGCGCAGTGGGCCACGAGGTGGACACCACGCTCACCGATCTGGTCGCCGATGTGCGGGCAGCCACGCCTTCGCAGGCGGCAGAGCTGGTGGTGCCGGAGCAGCGCGAGCGCTTGGCGCAGCTGCTCGGACTGCGGCGGCAGATCGCGCGGGCCATGCGCGCACGCTGGGCCGAAGATCTGGCGCTGGCGCGCTCGCTGCGCGCGCGCCTCAGCGACCCGCGCTTCGTCATCGCCCAGCACCAGCAGGAGCTCGACGAGCGGCGGCTGCGCGCCGAGCGCGCCGTCGGCCGGCGCCTGGCGCGCAGCAGCGCGCGGGTGGAAGCGCTCGAGCGGCGCCTGCTCGCACGCCACCCGCGCCTGCTCGTGCTCGGCGCAAAGAGCCGCCGGGAGCCGCTCGCGGCGCGGCTGCGCCGCGTGCTCGAGCGACGCCTGGAGAGCGAGCGGCATGCGCTCGCGCGCGTCCCCGAGCAACTTTCCAGCTCGGTGCTGGCGCAGCTGCGCGCCGAGCAGAGTCGCCTGGCGGCGCTGCGCGGCCAGCTCCTGGCGCTCTCGCCGCTCACGGTATTGCGCCGCGGTTACTCGATCGTGACCACCGAGAGCGGGCGCGTGCTGACCTCGTCGGCCGCCGTCGCGCCCGGGGACGCACTCTCGGTACGGCTCGCCGAGGGCCGGCTGTCGGCGCGCGTCGAGGGGCGAGACGGGGACGCGCGATGACGCGGCCGAAGCTCTTCTTGCTGCTCGGGCACCCGGTGGGCCACTCCGTGTCACCTGCCATTCACGGTGCCGCCTATCGCGAGCTCGGTCTGCCGCACCGGTACGAGGTGGTCGACTGTCCGAGTGAAGCCGACGTGCGCGCGCAAGCCGAGCGCTTGCGCAGCGCTGAGGTCGCGGGCATGAACGTCACCGTGCCCTGGAAGCGTGTGGCCTTCGAGCTGTGCGATCGGGTGGACGAGTCGGCGCAGCGCACCGGCGTGTGCAACGTGCTGGCGCTCGATGCAGCGGGCAAGCTGCTGGGTTCGAACACGGACGCGCGAGCCCTGGCCGAAGAGATTGCGGCGCTGCAGCCAGCGCCGCGCCGCGCGGCGGTGATCGGCGCCGGCGGTGCGGCGCAGGCAGCCGTCGTGGCTTGTCAGAGCCTCGGCATGAGCGAGGTGTTGGTTGGTAACCGCGGCTGGAGCCTGTCGGAGCCGCGCTCAGCCTGGCGCCGCGCGGAGGCACTCGTCGCGCTCGGCGCCGAGTTGTGCGCTTGGCCCGAGAGTGACGGCGATCGGCGACCGCTCAGCTTGTCGGCGCGCATCGCCCAGGTGGACGTCATCATCCAGGCCACCAGCGCCGGCATGCGGGGAGCCGGTCCGGGACAGGCCGTGAGCGACTGGATTCCCTGGCGTGAGCTGGCGCCCGGCGCGGTGGCCATCGACGTCGTCTACAATCCGCCCTCCACGCCCTTTCTCGAGGCAGCGCGGCGCGCCCAGGTGCCGTGCGCCGGCGGTCTCGGCATGCTGGTTCGCCAGGCGGCGGCGGCCCTGCGCATCTGGTTGGGCAGCACGCCGGGTTTTCGAGATCCCGACCTCGGGGCGCTGACTCGCGCCGCCGATCAGGCACTCGGCGCCCAGAGGGGAGCGTGAACTATCCAGGGCTCGTCCGGCCCGAATCGGCCTGGACGCGCGTCGAGACCAAGGGTGCGCTCGAGCCCGCCGAACGCGAGTGGCTGCACACCAACGGCGCAGGCGCGTATGCGATGAGCACGCTCGCGCTGATGCACACCCGGCGCTACCACGGCCTCTTGGTCGCGAGCCTGGATCCGCCGCTGCGGCGTTACGTGATCGTGAGCCAGCTGGACACCGTCGTTTCGGTGGGGCGGCGCATCTACCGGCTCGCCACGCACCAATTTCCCGGCGTCGCAGCCACACCGGGCTATCGCCTGCTCGAGAGCTTCGCGCAGGACCCGATTCCGCGCTGGGCCTTTCGCCTCGGCCGGTCGCTGTTCGAGTGTCGGCTGTGCCTCGCGCGCGGTGAAAACGCCACCGTCATGGCGTACTCCTGGCAGGGCCAGCGGCGCGCACGCATCTCGGTCAAGCCGCTGTTCGCGATGCGGCCGATGCACGACGTGATCCACGAGCATGGCGGCATGATCCAGACCGTCAGCATGCGGCACGGAGAGGTGGAGATTCAGCCCATCCCGGAGCTGCCCTCGGTGGTGTTTGGCCACTCCGGCGTGTTCATGGGCTCACCGGACTGGTGGCGGCGCTTCGAGTACCCCGTCGACCGCAACCGCGGTGTGACGCACCAGGAAGACCTGTGGACACCCGGAACCTTCGAGATCGATCTCGAGCCCGGGCAGACGCAGTACCTGGTGTTCGGATTGTCTCGACTGCCGAAGCTCACGGCGCGCGACTGCATGGCGGAGGTGTGCCAGCAGCTCGAGGCGCTCGACCCGGGTGACGGCCGCTCGCTCGCCGAGCGTCGCCTATCGATCGCCGCCGAACAGTTTCGTGCCGACCTCGGGCCGCGGCCGAGCATCATCGCCGGCTATCCCTGGCTCGACGTGGGCACGCGCGACGCGCTGATCTCGCTGCCGGGGCTGTACCTCGTCGGCGGGCGCATCGAGGGCGCCAAGCGGGTGCTGCGCACGTTGCTCGAGACGCGTGCCGATGGCCTGCTCAGCCGCGGGATCGGCGAGGCGGGCAGCATCTCGCCGCAAGTCACTGCCGACGCGAGCCTGTGGTTGTTCGATGCCACCCAGCACTTGCTGGCAGAAACAGGGCCGGACGATGCGTTCGTGCGCGGCGAGCTGTATCCGGCGCTGCAGCGCATCTTCGAGCAGCTGTGCGCGGGGCCGTCTGCGGCCGGCAGCAGACCGGTCTGGCAGACCTCCGACGGGCTCTTGGCGACCGCGAGCGACGTCGCTGCGCCGCTCACCTGGATGGACTCTCGGGCAGACGGCGTGGCGGTGACCCCACGCGGCGGCGTGGCGGTGGAATTTCAGGGGCTGTGGGGTCGCGCCTGTCTGACGCTGGCACAGCTGAGCGCGCACTACGGCGATGCCGCCCTGCACGAACGCGCGCAGAGCGCGCTCGCGCAGCTGCGTCACAGCTTTGCGCGCCGCTTCTGGTGTACCGAAACGCGCTACCCCTTCGACTGCATCAGCGTGGACGAAGCGGGCCCCTCGGCGTTTCGCGACCCGAGCATTCGCCCCAACGTCTTGCTGGCGCTGGTGCTCGATCCGGAGCTGTTCGCGCGCTGGCAGGCCGTGGCCATCATCGAGCGGGTGCGCGAGCGCCTGCTCACGCCGATGGGGGTGCGGACGCTCGAGCCCCGGCACCCCGACTACCGCGGGGACTTTCGCGGCCCGATGCACGAACGGCGGGCGGCGTACCATCAGGGTACGAGCTGGGTCTTCTTGCTGGGCTTCTTCGCGCGCGCGGCCTTTGCCCTCGATCCCAATGACTTCGAGCTGCAGATCGAGTTGCGGCAGGCGATCGAGCGATTGCTGGACGCGAGCCCCGTGTTGGGCCAAATTGCGCAGGTAGCGAGCGGTGATCCGCCCCATCACCTGGGCGGTTGTCCAGCCCAGGCGTGGAGTGTCGCAGAGCTCCTGCGCTCTCTGCACCAGGTGCTGGAGCCGTGACGCGATCCTGAGACCCCCGTGAGATCCTCCCCGTGAGATCCCCCATGAGATCCCCCCATGGCCCATGACATCACCACGTTCGGTTACCGGCGCATCGTCCTGCTCCTGGTGAGCCTGGTGATCGTGCCGACCGGCCTCCTGCTCGCGGTGGGGGTGATCCTGCTCTTCCGCGAGGAGGCAGAGCTGAACGTGCTGATGGGGATCTTGGTGCTCGCGTTGGCCGGAGCGGCCGTGACCGGGGTCATCCTGGTCTGGGTGTTCGTCCGGCGAGAAGCCAACCTGTCGCAGCTGCAGAGCGACTTCGTCTCCAAGGTCTCGCACGAGCTGCGCACGCCGTTGACCTCGATTCGCTTGTTCGCCGAGACGCTGGCGCTACGGCGCACGGACGCCGGCGCCGTCGATACCTGCATCGCGGGGCTGCATCGCGAGGGCAGCCGTCTTCAAGATCTGATCGATCGCCTGCTCGACTGGGGCCGGATGGAGAGTGGGCGGAGGCCATTTCACATGGAGCCGACCGAGGTGGGGGCCATCGTCCAGCGCGCGATTGCGAACTTCGAGGGCGTACGCGAACGTCAGAACGCCCGGCTCAGCGTGTCCGTGCCCGAGCAGCTGCCGCCGCTCTGGGCAGAGTCGGCTTCGATCAGCGACGCGCTCTTGAATCTACTGACCAATGCCAGCAAGTACGGTGGGCATCCCGCCGAGATTGCGCTGCAAGTGAGCACGGACAGCCGGCTCGTGCGCATCGCCGTGCAGGACAACGGGATCGGTATCCCGCAGCGCGAGCACAAACGCATCTTTCAAAAATTCTACCGCATCGACGATCGGCTTTCGCGCAACATGCAGGGCTCCGGGCTCGGCCTGGCGATCGCCAAGCACGTCGTGAAGGCGCATGGCGGCCGCATCGAGGTGGAGAGCACGCTCGGCAAGGGCAGCCTGTTCACGATCGTGCTGCCTGTGCTCCGCCCTGCGCAAGCCCCCGTCACACTGGCACGGACCAGTCGGGCATGATCTCGGAGCAGCGGAGGCAGCCGCAGCCGGCACCCGGTACGCGAGCATGAGCGAGGATGTTTCCCTGGCCAGTGCGCCGGCCACGGCGCGTAAACGCATCCTGGTGATCGAGGACGATCCGAGCATCGTGCTCGGACTGCGCATGAATCTGGAGGCCGAAGGCTACAGCGTTCAGGTGGCGGAGGATGGCGAAGCCGGGCTCTCGCAGGCGCGGCGTGACGAGGCCGACCTCATCATCCTCGATATCATGTTGCCTCGTCTGAATGGCTATGAAGTGCTGCGACAGCTGCGTGCCGAGGGCACGAGAACGCCCACCATCGTACTGTCCGCGCGTGACGCCGAGCTCGACATCGTGATGGGCCTCGAGTTTGGCGCGGAGGACTACGTGACCAAGCCGTTCGGGCTGGCCGAGCTCTTGGCGCGCATCAAGGCGGTGTTGCGCCGGCCAGCGCCTGCACGAGTGGCGAGCGAAGCGCGGGCCAGCGACGCGCGCGATGCGCCCGTTTCCCCGCGGCAGAAGTCCGTGGACGGTGTGATCCAGGTGGGAGACCTGGCGATCGATCCGAGGTCGCGGCAGGTCAAGCGCGCGGGTGAAGAGATCGCGCTCACAGCCACGGAGTTCGACATTCTCTGGTGCCTGGTGCAGGCGGAGGGGCGCGTGCTCGCGCGCGACGAGATTCAATCGCTCGTCTGGGGTCCAGGCCACCACGGTACGCTGCGCACCATCGATAACTTCATGATGCAATTGAGAACGAAGCTGGAACGCGACCCGGCGGCCCCCGACCACCTGCTCACGGTGCGCGGCGTCGGCTATCGGCTCGCGCACTAGAGAGGGGTCGACGGGGTCGAGGGTTCAGGGGTCGAGGGGTCGGGTCGACCGGACCCGCGAAATTCCCATTGCTTGCCCCGGATCCGTGGCACTACGTGGCTGAGATGCGCTCGAAGTTTCTCCCTGGCCCGGCCCTCCGAACCGCGCGGCGCACTTCCCCCCAACCGATGAGGCTCAGATGTCGAGAATGGTGAACTGTGTGAAATTGGCCACGCTGGCGGAGGGCCTCGAAAAGCCGCCGTTCAAGGGCCCGCTCGGGCAGCGCGTGTACGATACCGTGTCCAAAGAGGCCTGGGCCAAGTGGCTCGAGCACTCGAAGATGCTGATCAACGAGTATCGCTTGGACGTCACCAGTGAGCAGGGCCAGCGCGTTTGGATGACCGAGCTCGAAAAGTTTTTCTGGGGTGACGGCAGCACCAAGCCTGCCGACTACGTGGCGCCAAAAGACGACGGCGGTCACGGCCACGGTGGCCACGGCCACGGTGGTCACGGCCACTGAGCCTTCGCGCTCCGCTACTTGCCGCCCGTACCGTCTACGCCAGCCGCAAATCCCGCGCGTCGAAGCCCATCAGGTAGAGCAGCGTGTCGAGCCGCTCGTGGTGGTTCAAGCTCATGTCGGCCACCTCCTGCAGCTTCGGTTTGGCGCGGAAGGCGACGCCGAG